>Ga0207710_10001393_pt1 | contig 12107 bp, 7 predicted proteins | sample KBSS24metaG_FD_184400 | JGI IMG/M metagenome (GOLD analysis project Ga0207710, IMG submission 184400) | Switchgrass rhizosphere microbial communities from Kellogg Biological Station, Michigan, USA - KBS S2-4 metaG (SPAdes) (version 2) | ecosystem: Host-associated > Plants > Roots > Rhizosphere >...
CGAGGTTCGGGATCTCGTGGTCTCAGAGAGTGGCCTTGGTGAGGGGGCCACGGAGTTCGCGGAAGCGATAACGCCCAGAACGCTTCCGCGGACTCGCAACACAACGATCAATCCGTGTAATCTGTGGTCAAAAACACAGATTATGGAACTCCCAGTTAACCCACCGATTCTCCCGATGCTTGCAAAACGAGTCAGCGAGCTGCCCAAAGCAGGCGCGTGGATCTTCGAACCCAAATGGGACGGCTTTCGCGCACTCATTTTTCGCGATGGCAAAGAAGTGTTCATCCAGAGTCGCGATGAGAAGCCGCTGAACCGCTATTTTCCCGAACTGATCGATCCGATACTGAAGCAACTCCCAACACGTTGTGTGCTCGACGGCGAGATCGTCATCGCACAAAAAGGCGCGCTCGATTTCGACTCGCTCCAGTTGCGTCTTCATCCCGCCGCGTCGCGCGTCAAACTACTCTCCGAACAAATCCCTGCGTCGATCGTGTTTTTCGATCTGTTGAGTGAAGGGAAGAAGGACCTGCGCAATTCTCCATTTGAAGAACGGCGCGAGCGACTGGCATCCATGCTCGCATCAGCGAAGCCGCCACTGCACCTGACACCCGCGACCAGCGATTTCGATGTCGCGTCTGATTGGTTTCGGCGTTTCGAGGGCGCGGGTCTCGATGGCGTGGTGGCGAAGCCGGTTGCGGGAACTTACGAATCGAACAAGCGCGTGATGCTCAAGGTCAAACACGAGCGTGACTGTGACTGCGTCGTGGCTGGTTTTCGCTGGCACAAAAAGGGCGACCGCGATCGTATCGGATCGTTGCTGTTGGGACTCTTCAACGACGCGGGTAACTTGCAGCACGTTGGTGTGTGCGCGAGTTTTACCGATCAGAAGCGCGTCGAGCTCGTGGATTTTCTGAAGCCTTACAGGAAAAACGCGCTGGTGGATCATCCGTGGAAAGAGTGGGCGGGTGACGATCTTGCGAAACGGATACCGGGTGCGCAGAGTCGCTGGAGCGCGGGGAAGGATCTATCGTGGGAGCCTTTGCGACCGGAGCTCGTGGTTGAAGTTGCTTACGAGCACATGCAGGGAGATCGATTCAGGCATACGGCGCAGTTTCGACGGTGGCGGAGTGATAAGAAGCCGAGTGACTGCACCTATGAGCAGCTGGAGGTCGTGCCGCCGCATGAAATCGAGTTGATATTCAAGACGAAGTAATCGTAGACAGGATTTACAAGATTTTTCAGGATGAACATGTAAATCTTGTAAACATCTTGTTAATCCTGTCTACGTTTATTGTGCATAGCGCGCCACTCGCGAGTCGGGTCGTCGTCGGGATCGGGCGTTTCCTGCGCCGGACGGATTTTTTCAGGAACGTTGCGCAGGTTGATTCTGATGCGTGTCCACGTCGATGAACGACCACGCATCGTATCGACCAGCACATCATCAACCGCCAATAGCTTTGCCACTTTCGGATACTTCTTTTTCCAACGTTCAAGTCCTTCGAGCGCGGCCTTCTTATCAGGCGAGTTGGCCACAACGATCAGCGGCATGCGAACACGCTTCTTCGCGGCCGGCTTTTTCGCTCGCGAAGGCGCGACACGTGGCGCCTCTCCTTCCATCTTGATGAAGTGCGGCGGCCACGGCGCATCACCTAAACCTGACGCTTCGTCTCGGTCCGCAAGCTCGAGCAGCTTCTCCAGCGATCCAGCGGCGGCGTCCATCTCCGCATGTGGATCACCTATCTCAGCCAAACGCTTCGGAACTGTCAGCACAGTGAACTCAGCCGGCTCACACTCTGTGACTTCATCCCACTCGAGCGGCGTCGAAACACGCGCGTCAGGAAGCGGCCGCACGGAATACGCCGAACACGTCGTGCGATCTTTTGCGTTCTGGTTGTAATCGAGAAACACGCCGTGTCGCTCTTCTTTCCACCACTTCGAGCTCGCCAGCTTCGGCACGCGCCGCTCGATCTCACGCGACAACGCCACCGCCGCACGTCTAACTTCACTGAACGTCCAGCGTGGCTCGATGCGCACGTTGACATGCATGCCGCGCGACCCGCTCGTCTTGGGCCAACCACGCAAACCCATCTCTTCCAGCAACGCTTTTACTTCAAGTGCGACCAGCCGCACACTTTCCCATTCCACACCCGGACCAGGATCAAGATCGACGCGCAACTCGTCCGGATGATCGAGATCCTTCGACCGCACCGGATGCGGATGAAGCTCGATGCAGCCGAGATTGACGACCCAAACCAGTCCCGCCGCATCATCAACGACCACTTCGTCCGCCGTCCGACCCGAAGGAAACGACAACGTCACGGTGCGCAGCCACTCGGGGTGATTCTCCGGCGCGCGCTTCTGGTAAAAAACCTGCCCCTCGGCGCCGTCGACAAAGCGTTTCAGCACGATCGGCCGATCGCGAATGCCGGCGAGCGCGCCGGGTGCGACCGACAAGTAATATTGGACAAGCTCGAGTTTCGAGAGCTTAGTTTGAAGTGAGAAGTAAGGCTTATCGGGATTCGAGACGCGGACCTCGCGCCCGTCGATCGTCAGTATTTCTTCCTTAGACTTGGCCACGGCTCACAAAGGCTTCGACATGTTGATGAAGTGGCAGGGGATTTTCGTCGGCACATCCGGCGGAAACGGGCTCGTTCCACTCTCGACATACCCGCGCTTTTGATAGAACGACGGGAGCTCCTCACGAAGACTGACAATGACGATGTCCATGCAATGCGATCCTCGCTCGCGACAATATTTTTCAGCTTCGAACATCAGCAGCGAGCCGAGCCCGCCTTGCTGAGAGGTTGGATCGACGGACAGCAGACCCAGATAAGATCGCTCACCGCGCGGCTCGACGTACACACAGCCGTTTACCTTGCCATTCGCCTCCGCGAGCAGGAAAGCGCCTTTCGCCAGCGACTCCTCAACCTCCGCTTGCGTGATGCGATTGCCGTCGATGAAGAATTCCTCGGCGATGCGAAACGCGGCGTTGATGACGGCGGTTATGGCTGGCGCGTCCACCGTGGTGGCAATCCGAATCACGAAGTCAGTCCTTTCACAAGATGACAGGATTAACAAGATTTACATGCTAATCCTGAAAAATCCTGTAATCCTGTAAAAACTAACCTTGATCTAAAAAACTCACAAGTGCATTATGCTGCAACCCTTCTGACGCCATGACCACACAAACCGTGACCGAAACACCACCCGAAGCTCGCTCCGGACTGGATCCGTGGCGGATTGACGTGCTCCCGCCGGCGCCAAGACCGAAGGGCCTCGGCTGGTTCAGCGCGATTGGTCCAGGCGTGATCGCGCTCGGCGTCTCGATCGGCAGCGGTGAATTCCTGCTTGGACCAGCAGCGTTTGTAAAATACGGTCTGGCACTGCTGTGGGTGGTGGGCGTCGCGGCGTTGCTGCAGACACTGCTCAACGTCGAGCTGATGCGTTACACGATGGCCACCGGCGAGCCCATCTTCACGGGCTTCATGCGCACGCGTCCGCACGCGACGTTCTGGGCCTGGTTCTACGCCGCGCTTTATTTCCTGCAAATGGGTTGGCCCGGCTGGGCGGGCGCCGCCGCGGGCGCGGTTTTCTTTCTCTTCATGAAGCGTCTGCCCGTGGCGAGTGAAGCGGGAACGGTCTACGCGATCGGCGTCGCGCTGTTTCTTCTGTGCGCCTTAATATTAACGATTGGCCGTCGCATTGAGCGCACACTCGAATATCTCAACTGGATCATGGTCTCCGTGATCATCGGTGGACTCGGTGTGCTCGCTATTCTTTTCGTGCCTTTATCAACCTGGGGCGCGGCGGTCGCAGGCTTTGGCGGCTTCGACGTGAAGACCGGATCCTTTCAACTCGTGCCCGCCGGCGCTGATTTCTTTCTGCTCGGCGCGTTTGCGGCATATGCAGGTGGCGGTGGCGTCGCGAACCTGACGTTGAGTAACTGGGCGCGTGACAAAGGCTACGGCATGAGCAGCATTGTCGGTTTCATTCCCGCGGCGGTTGGCGGCAAAAAAGTCGCACTCGCACACTCGGGCAGCACGTTCAAACCGGATGCAGAGACGCTCGAACGCTGGCGTGGCTGGTGGCGCATCGTGCGTGTGGACCAGTGGGGCGTTTACTTCACGGGCGCGATTCTCGGGATGATGTTGCCGGCGTTGCTTTACGTCACGTTTGTGCCTGCGGGCAGCGACATTCGCGGGCTCGGTATCGCAGCGGCGCTGGCGCAGGCAGTGGCGACACAGAAAGGCGCGATCTTCGGCGGCATAATCGCGAGCCTCGGCGTTTGGTTGCTGTTCAAGACGCAGCTCGACATTCTCGAAGCAATGACGCGTGGAGTCACGGACATTCTCTGGGCGGGCAGCGCGCGCATTCGCGCATGGCGCGGCGGCGACGTGCGTGTGATTTATTATTCGGTGCTGGCGGTGATTACGGTGTGGGGCATTATCGCGTTGCGTTTGACGCAGCCGATCATCCTGCTGGCGTTGAGCGCAAACATGGCGGGGATTGTCTTCATCATCAGCTCGTTGCACTTGCTTTACGTGAACACGCGCCTGTTGCCGGTGGCGTTGCGACCGCCGATGTGGCGACGATTAGCGTTGATTGCCCTCGCGCTATTTTACGGGATGTTCCTGGTGCTGTGGTTGTGGAGCTTGATCACGAAGTAATACTCACACAGCGGCGCAACGGCGCAACGGAAGCCGCAAAGAGAAATTTAGATTTTCCGTCGCGCCGTTGCGCCGCCGCGTGAGAAATATCCCGTATAATCCACGCATGTATAAGTTCCTCCATATCGTTCTCATTCTTACAACCGTCCAACTCTTACATGCGCAGGAGAAACCGCAGACGTTCACTGCACAGGGAATCACGATTGAGCTCACGGCCACGCCCACGGTCGCCGGTGAAGAGATGAAAGTGCAGTTCAAGATCACGGACGCCAACGGCACTGCATTGAGCAGCCTGCGACCAGTCGCGTGGATCGATCAGCGCCAGATAGGATTGCCGATGGACGCGCGTATTTGTCGTGAGAAGGTGCAGGCGTATTTGCAGCCGAGTTTCAGCAGCCGTCCCACGCTCGATCTCAACGCCTATTTCATTCTCGCGTTGAATAACGAAGCGAACATCTCGGTGATCGATCCGCTGTCAGGCTTTGGCGGCAGCAAGCTGTACACACTCATACCGCTAAAAAGTCCCGGTGAAGACTGGGTCCTGAGTGACGACAACAAGCGGCTTTACGTGTCGATGCCGCAAGTGAATCAGGTCGCCGTGATCGATATTCCAACGTGGAAAGTAATCGCGAATGTCGATGCAGGCGCGACACCCACGAGCGTCGCGTTACAACGTGACGAGCGCTACCTGTGGGTCGGCAACGATAACGACAGCGCTAGCGGCGTGACCGTGATCGACACAGCGACAAACAAAGTCGCGGCGCAGTTAAAAACCGGACTCGGCCATCACGAGATAGCTTTCACCGACGACGATCGACTCGCCTTCGTCACCAACAAACAGTCCGGAACGCTCTCGCTCATCGACATCCGCAAGCTGGCTGTCCTGAAAGATCTGAAAGTCGGCTCACAACCGGCAGCAATTGTTTTCTCGACGTTGAGCCAAACTGCGTACGTCGCCAGCGAAGGCGACGGAACGATCGCCGCAGTCAGCGCCGCAAAGCAGGACATCGTGGCGCGCATCCCGACCGCGCCGGGCCTAAGCGCGATCAGCATTCCTGCGAGCGGTCAATACGGTGTGGCTATCAACACGGCGAAAAGCACGGCTTACGCTTTCGATCTCTCCTCAAACCGTGTCGTGCAAACTATTCCCGTCGGACCCGGATCGGATCAGTTGAGCTTTACGAAACAGTTTGCTTACGTGCGTGCGTCGGGCAGCGAGTTCGTCACGATGATCAATCTGGCGAATATCGGGAAGGAAGCGAACGTCACGAAGTTTCCCGCCGGACAACGAGCGCCCGGTGCGCGCTCGCACGCGGCGGCAATCGTGCCTGCGCCGGAAGAAGGCGCGGTGCTCGTCGCCAATCCCGCCGACAAGATGATCTACTACTACACCGAAGGCATGGCCGCGCCGATGGGTAGTTTTCAAAACTACAAGCGCGATCCGCGCGCGCTGCTCGTGATGGACAACAGCCTGCGCGAAACTGCGCGCGGCATTTACTCAACGACTGCGCGACTGAACAATCCCGGCACTTACGACGTCGCGTTCCTGCTCGACTCGCCGCGGGTGACCAACTGTTTCGAAATACAAGTGGCGGACAATCCGAACGTTCCGAAGATCGTTCAGAGCTCATTCAAGATCGAGCCGGTCGTGAAGGAGGCGGTGGCGCGTCCCGGCGAACGATTCACGCTGCACTTCAAAGTGGTCGATTATAAAACCGGAGCTGCGAAAGCCGGGCTGAACGATCTCAGCGTTCTCGTGTTTCTCGCTCCCGGCATCTGGCAGGAACGCCAGCCCGCAAAACCGTTGGCGGGCGGTGTGTACGAGACGAGTTTTGTTCCGCCAAGCGAGGGCGTGTACTATGTGTTCTTCCAAAGCGCCTCGCTTGGAATGCAGTACAATCAGTCGACGCCGCTGACGATTCAGGCAGCGAAGCCGTGACATTCTCCCCCGGCGAAATTCTTTTCTACGAGGTCTCACATGAAATCAATCCAGCATTCATACACGTGGGTGATGTTGACGCTCGTTTTGCTTATTGCGGTCTCAGTTTGTGCACAACAGCCGGCGCAGCCGCAGCAGCCAGCAGCGCCCAGGACGCAGGAAGAAAACAACGCGCAGAGATATTTCACTGACACAGTACTCATCAATCAAGACGGCCAGCGGATGCGCTTCTACACCGATTTGTTGAAAGACAAGACCGTCATCATCGACACATTTTTCGCGACGTGCCAGGCGAGCTGCCTGCCGATGAACCGCAATCTCGCGCAGATTCAGGAAGGACTCGGCGACCGTCTCGGGAAGGACGTGCACATTCTTTCGATCAGCGTTGACCCGACTGTCGACACGCCGACGCTATTGAAGGCTTACGCCAGGAAACTCAATGCGAAGCCGGGTTGGTATTTTCTGACCGGCGACAAAGAGAGCATTGAGTTCATCCTGAAGAAGTTGGGCCAGTTTGTTGACGACAAGAATGATCATCTCAATATATTCATCATCGGCAACAATCGAACGGGGCTTTGGAAGAAGGCATTCGGGCTGGCGAAGAGTGAAGAGTTGATGAAAGTGGTCGAGAGTGTGGTCAACGATCCCGGCTCAGCCACCGCCAAGCCTTAAATTAATAATCATGTTTCTAAAACTAATCGCGATCGCACTATTCGTCTTCATTCCGATCCCGGCGGTCAGTAACGCGCAGTCAACACGGAAACCGCCAGCAAAGCGTGTCGTTTATGCGTGTCCGATGCATCCGGATGTGACGTCGTCCAAACCGGGGAAGTGTCCGAAGTGCCAGATGGTGTTGCGGCCTGTAAAGCCGGAGCCATCGCCGTCGCCAACACCAAGCCCGGCTCCGGCTGGTGATGCGGCGCTCTCGTTCAGCTCGACGAAGATCCCAAACACGCGCATCCTCGATCAGAATGGCAAGCAGCTCAATTTTTATAATGATCTAATCAAGGGCAGGACGGTCGCGATCAACTTCATTTTCACGACGTGCACGACAGTCTGCCCGCCGCTGACTGCGACGTTCCGCAAGGTGCAACAGACGGCGGCGGAACGTGGGATTGATGTGAAGCTGGTTTCAGTCAGTGTCGATCCGGTGATTGACACGCCTGAGCGACTTCGCGCGTTTGCGGAAAAGTTTAATGCCGATCAGAGTTGGACGTTTGTGACCGGAGAAAAAGGCGATATTGATTCGTTACTCCAGTCGCTGGGCGTCGCCGTCACAAACAAAAACGACCACACACCCATGATCCTGATCGGTAACGATTCGCTCGACTACTGGACGCGCGCCTACGGCCTCTCGTCTCCGACGAAGCTCGTTGACTTGATCGCCGAAGCGGCGAGTCGCAAATAGTTTTCTCTGCGTTACCTCTGCGTCCTCTGCGCCTCTGCGGTGAACTTATACGTAAAACCGCAGAGGCGCAGAGGACGCAGAGGTAACGCAGAGATGAAACCAGGACCTCAAAACAGACGCTCGTGGACGCGTCTGACAATTCCCGGTACGCGCTCGCGTTCGACGGTGGTGACGAGATTACACGCCGCGGTGCTCTTCCATTCGAGCGACGGATCGATCTGGCGGACCAACGCGGCCCCGGCGCTGCCGTTACTCAACCCGTCTCCAACACACCCAACAACAGCGTACGTACCGTTCATGCGGTGCGCGATCGCTTTGACGATACCGGCGGACGGCTCGGACGCGGCGCAGATGAGCGTGCCTTCCCGCTCCGGCGTTCTTGAATTGCGGACGCGGATCGGAATTCGTCGCGGCAACACAGGCTCGATCATCTTCGAATGCATCACGCGCGCGCCGAGCACCGCAAGCTGCGCCGCTTCCTCATAAGTAATGACAGGCACCGTCTGCGTCCCCGCCACAAGATTCGGATCCGCGGTCTGAACGCCATCAACATCCGTCCAGATCTGTATCTCATCAGCGTCCAGCGCTGCTCCAATCAGAGTTGCCGAGTAATCGGAGCTGCCACGACCGAGCGTAGTCGTAACACCATCGAGCGTCGAGCCGATAAATCCACCCAAAACGGAAATGCGTTTCATTTTCAGTAATGGCTCAATCTCGGCGCGCGTTCGTGAACCAACTTCGCAAACCAGCGGATTCGCATTTCCGTGGTGATCGTCCGTCACGATGCAGCGCCGCGCATCAACGTACGAAGCCGCCACACCAAAATGCTCCAACACCGAAGTGAACAGACGCGCCGAGAGCGTTTCACCGTAAGCCGCAATCGCATCCTGCTTCTTGGAATCTGCCATACTCGCACCGAGCAGTGTGGCAATTTCGTGCCTGGCGGTTTCGATCATGGCGCGGCATTCCGACACGCCGTTCAACTCAAGACTCTCCGCAACTTCGACATGTCGCTCAAGCTGCTGGTTAATAACTTCACCATTCGCGGAAATGAGCGCGTCCGTCATTCCACTCATCGCTGACGCGACCACGACAACCGGCGCGCTCCCCTGTTCACGCACGATCTGAACGGCGCGTTCGAATGCGGCTGCATCGCCGACGGAAGTTCCGCCGAACTTGAGTACCCTCATGGCTGTAACGAAAACTGAGGCGAAGTCTTTGGTTCAGGTTGAGTTAATAAATTTGGGCGACAACTAAGTGCAAGGAATTTTGCTTGACACGGAAGGTTAAGAGAACTACGCTGCGTCTGTCAATCACGCGGGATTTTCGTTTCTCACTCGGCTTAGAACCACACGGTCGATAACACGCTTTCAAACTTATTCATCCGCTCGGTACCACCGGGTCCATAAACGATCCCTCAGTCCAATGTCGCCATTGAGCAACACAACAAAGGAGAAGTGACATGCTCGGTTTGAGATTGGCCCCCAGGCTGTTCGTCATCTGGTTGGCAGCGATCACTCTGATCTTGATGAGTGCATCGATGCTGGCCGCTCAAACGCCTGTGACCACGGTTGAGAAAGCTGCAGTTGAATCGAGTCCAGCAGTGCCGGAGTCTGCCTCGAAGAACGCGGCCACCCTCATCACGAATACAAAAGAAGAACCCCCGGCAGCAGCAACAACCAATACTAAAATCGGCCCTGAAACTGAAACTGAACCTGTAAAAGCTGGCACTGCGACGCCGAGCACTGCGCCGGTAGCTCCGCAAGTGGTAACGCCTTGTCCTTCAGGCGCACGTTTGATCAAGGCCGACGTCGTCGCCATACCACAGGCGATCATGTTGAATCGTCTCGGAGCGACGATTCCGAATGGTTTCGTTTTCGCCTTGCGCTCCGACACCGTCACGACAGGTTTGGGCAACCTGCAACTTCGTCCCGGTAAAAGACCACGCCCCATCGTGCTGCGTGCAAACGTCGGCGATTGCCTGCAGGTTAATTTTCAGGCCGCGATCCCGGCATCGAATTTCAGCAATGCAACTCCGCAGTCTCCTGCCGTCGCAACGACGGAAATCTCGTTGCACATTCAGGGACAGGAATGGGGAGCCACTCCCCTCGACGATGGATCGTTTGTAGGTAAGAACAACACCAGTCTCGCAACTGTTCCACCGTCACCCGTACCACCACCACCGCCGGCGCCACCAAGCGGTCGCATCTACAGGCTCTTCGTGAAGAACGAAGGAACGTACCTGCTTTACACGATGGGCGACACGGAAGGCGATCCGGTGGGCGGCCAGCTCAGCCGCGGTCTCTTCGGCGCGCTCAACGTGCAGCCGCAAGGCGCGGAGTGGTATCGCAGCCAGGTGTCGCAAAAGGACATGGCTCTCGCGACCAAGAGCAAAACTACTGACGGTCAACCAGTCATCGACTACACCGCCGTCTATCCAGCCGGGTCGACTCATGCTGACGGAACACCGATTCCGCCGAACACGCCGATCCTGAACATGCTCGATGCGAAAAACAATCTCGTGTACAGCGATCTCACGGCGATCATCACCGGTCCAAAGGCGGGCAGATTTCCGGGTACGACCGGAGTAGGCAATCCTGAGCCGCCGTGTAACGCTGCAAACAACGGTGCAGGCGCTACTAATCCGCTGTTCTGCGCGAACCCGTCCGCGCCCGACAGAAAACAGCCTTACCGGGAGATCACGATCATCTATCACGAGGTCGGGCAGGTCGCCACGCAGGCGTTTCCTGTTTTTTACGATCCTTCGCTGCAGATGATCAGCACCGTCAACGCGGGTTTTGACGGCTTCGCGATCAACTACGGCACGGGCGGCATCGGCGCGGAAGTCTACGCGAACCGCATCGGTGTTGGTCCGATGGGCTCTTGCATCGATTGCAAGTTTGAAGAGTTTTTCCTGAGCGCGTGGTCGGTTGGCGATCCGGCAATGCTGGTCGATCGACCGGCAAACTCGAGCGTGTTACCGGCTTTCACCACGTCGCCGGCAGCGCCGCCCGTACCGAACGCGCCGCCGTCAACAGCGCCGCCGTTGATCTGTTCTGCGGTCCAACTCGGTGACACCGGCCAGCCACCCGATCCAAATTGCGCCAATGCGCGCGTACCGCTGCCGGGAGCTGTCAACGGTTCACCCTATAGCCTGAAGCCGCTCCTAAAAGCGACGAAGGCTTATTATCCCGACGATCCGTCGAACGTCTATCACAGCTACATCAACGACCACACCAAGTTCAGAATTCATCATGGTGGTACGGTCGCGACTCACGTTCACCACCAGCACGCACACCAGTGGCTGCAATCACCCAACAGCGATGAAGGCGCATATCTCGATAGCCAGATGATCAGCCCGGGTGCAAGCTACACGTTGGAAATGACTTTCAACGGTAGCGGCAACAGAAACAAAGTGGTGGGCGATTCAATCTTCCACTGTCACTTCTATCCACACTTCGCGGCAGGCATGTGGGCCATGTGGCGCACACACGATACGTTCGAACCCGGCTCGGAGCTAGACAAGAATGGCATCCCCGTAACTGGAACGCGGGCGCTACCGGACGGGGAAATCATGGCGGGCACACCCACACCCGCCCTGGTACCGATGCCGACGCTGGCCATGGCCCCCATGCCGTCTTCAGTGTTCATTCAAAATGGACAAGTAGTTTACGGAACGCCAGCCGCCCCGGATAAGACGGGCGCAAGCGTGAGTCAGAATCCCGGCTTCCCGTTCTTCATCCCCGGCATCGCCGGCGCGCGTGCCCCGCACCCGCCGCTGGATTTCGCACCGGATGGATCGGGCGGCTTCATGGATGGCGGACTGCCGCGACACGTCGTCACTGGCGGAACCGTCAAGTATGAGAAGCACGATCAGTTTGACTGGAGTAAAGATCTTTTCTCGATGACAGCGAACCAGCTTGCTGAAGATGGTACGCCCGTCGAAAAAGTGGCGATGAAGTTCTTCGGCATCCGCTGCCGCAACTCGTTCAAACCGGATGGAACAGCAAGCTCGTGTCCGGAAACTCCTGTGACCGCGCCGTTGATGACGCAGAATCAGCCGCCGAAGGGATTTGTGCTGAATGGTCTGCCG
>Ga0207710_10001395_pt1 | contig 12100 bp, 11 predicted proteins | sample KBSS24metaG_FD_184400 | JGI IMG/M metagenome (GOLD analysis project Ga0207710, IMG submission 184400) | Switchgrass rhizosphere microbial communities from Kellogg Biological Station, Michigan, USA - KBS S2-4 metaG (SPAdes) (version 2) | ecosystem: Host-associated > Plants > Roots > Rhizosphere...
CGGACGGCTCACCGCCGGGCGACCGGCGGCTGGGTACCCGGGTTGCGCCGGGCTCGGTCCTGCTTCCCGCGCCTCGGACGCGCCGCGGCACCGGTGGCCGCGTTGGCAGGTGGCGGTGGGTGGCGGGACGGCGGCAGGGCAATCGTCGTCGCGTTCCAGGGCCGTCGGCCAACGTTCCAAGGTCGTTGACTGAGTGGACGGCGGGTCGGTGGTTTGTCCGTTGGCCCTGGGGCAGGCAGCGGACGGCGGACAGGCAAAACTACCCGCAGGAAGCAAGGGCCGCGATGAATGATCCAAATCGGCTGGACGCAATCGCTTCACGGATGCTCACCGCGCAGCGGGCGAACCGTGGCGCTCGCCACCTCGCCAATGCGGCGGTCGAACTCGGGGAACCGGTCGAGACTGCCAGCGTAGCGATCATCCTCGACGAGTACCGCCAAGCGTACCGCGCGGTCCACAGCGTGCTCAACAGTGGTGATCCAGCCGACATCCTTTACCTGGTAGCGCGCATGGACCCCACTCTCACCAACGGCACCGGCGCCTGAGGCGACTTTCGTCAGCCTGGCGGTCGCGTGCCTCCGGCAGAAACCATCCCTGACCCCGCCAGGCCGGCGTGACGCGACCGGTCACCCGCATCCGCCGCCAACAAGGGCGGCCCCAGACCTGCCGCGATCATCGCCTGCACCGGCTGTCCTATACAACTCATGCGGCGCGGGCGGGGATGACCGGCTCGGGTGAGGTCTCGCCTGTCGCGGGCCGTGTCGGGCCGGGAAGCGCCAGGCGCAGGATGCGTCTCCAGACGTTCGCCGTTTGCCGGGGCAGGGAGCCGGTCGTGTACGGGAGACCGAACCGCTCGCACAGGGCGCGGACCCGCGGGGCGATCTGCCCATACCGGTTGCTGGGCAGGTCGGGAAAGAGGTGATGCTCGATCTGGTGGCTGAGGTTGCCGCTGAGGAGATGGAGCGCCGCCGGTCAGCGCGGGCGAGGATCGGCGACGACGCCGCCCGCTGTCATGGCTGTGTCCACCGACCAGTCCGAGATGCCGTCGCGAAGCCGTGCCCACCGCCCGCTCGCGCCATGCTCGTGTCCGTCCCGGCGCTCGTGTCCACTCCGGCGCTCGTGATCGTGGCGGTGTCAGCCGTGATCGTGGCGGTGTCCGCCATGGTCATGGCCAAGACCGGATTCCATGCCCGTACCGTAACCACAAACGATCAACGCGGCACTGTCGCACCTGCCACCTCATCGCACCGGCCGCCGTGTCGGGTCTTAACGACGTTGCTTTCCGAGGCGCTGAGGGCTATACAGGGATTAGCACTCGGTAAGGTCGAGTGCCAACCTCTGGCGCGACGGGTGCCTGGGCCAGGACGTGGCCCATCGTTTTCGTTGCTTGGCCCCGCTGGCGGCCGGCACTCCTCCCCGCAGGCATGAGCCTCAGGAGGGTTTATCCCCATGTCAAAGATGATCGCCTTCGACGAGGAGGCTCGGCGCGGCCTGGAGCGCGGCATGAACCAGTTGGCCGATGCGGTCAAGGTCACGCTCGGTCCGCAGGGTCGCAACGTCGTTCTGGCAAGCAAGTTCGGCCTCCCCACGATCACCAATGACGGGGTGAGCATCGCCCGTGAGATTGAGCTGGAGAACTCCTACGAACGGATCGGTGCGGAGCTCGTCAAGGAAGTCGCGAAGAAGACCAACGACGTCGCGGGTGACGGCACCACCACCGCGACGATCCTGGCCCAGGCCCTGGTGCGCGAGGGCCTGCGCAACGTGGCCGCCGGCGCCAACCCGCTGGGCCTGAAGAAGGGCATCGAGGTCGCGGTCGAGCGCGTCTCCGAGGAGCTCTCCAAGCAGGCCAAGGAGGTCGAGACCAAGGAGCAGATCGCCTCCACGGCCTCCATCTCCGCGGGCGACAACGCCATCGGCGGTCTGATCGCCGAGGCGCTGGACAAGGTCGGTAAGGAGGGTGTGGTCACGGTCGAGGAGAGCAACACCTTCGGTCTGGAGCTCGAGCTCACCGAGGGCATGCGCTTCGACAAGGGCTACATCTCCCCGTACTTCGTCACCGACGCCGACCGTCAGGAAGCCGTCCTCGACGACCCGTACATCCTCATCGTCAACAGCAAGATCTCCGCGGTCAAGGACCTCCTCCCGCTGCTGGAGAAGGTCATGCAGACCAGCAAGCCGCTGGTCATCATCTCCGAGGACGTCGAAGGCGAAGCCCTCGCCACCCTCGTCGTCAACAAGATCCGCGGCACCTTCAAGAGCGTCGCGGTCAAGGCCCCCGGCTTCGGGGACCGCCGCAAGGCCATCCTCGGTGACATCGCCATCCTCACCGGCGGCCAGGTCATCTCCGAGGACGTCGGCCTCAAGCTCGAATCCACCAGCCTCGACCTCCTCGGCCGCGCGCGGAAGATCGTCGTCACCAAGGACGACACCACCGTCGTCGAAGGCGCCGGCGACCCCGACCAGATCGCCGGCCGCGTCTCCCAGATCCGCAACGAGATCGAGAAGTCCGACTCCGACTACGACCGCGAGAAGCTCCAGGAGCGTCTCGCGAAGCTCGCCGGTGGTGTCGCCGTCATCAAGGTCGGCGCGGCCACCGAGGTCGAGCTCAAGGAGAAGAAGCACCGCATCGAAGACGCGGTGTCCAACGCGAAGGCCGCCGTCGAGGAAGGCATCGTCGCCGGTGGCGGCGTCGCGCTGCTCCAGGCCTCGATCACCGCCTTCGAGAAGCTCGACCTCTCCGGCGACGAGGCCACCGGCGCCAGGATCGTGGCCCTGGCGCTGGCCGCCCCGCTCCGCCAGATCGCGAGCAACGCGGGCCTCGAGGGCGGTGTCGTCGTCGAGAAGGTCCGGGACCTGCCGGTCGGCCACGGCCTGAACGCGGCCACCGGCGAGTACGTTGACCTCATCGCCGCCGGCATCATCGACCCGGTGAAGGTCACCCGCTCGGCGCTGCAGAACGCCGCGTCGATCGCCGGCCTGTTCCTCACCATCGAGGTTGTCGTGGCCGACCGTCCGTCGGTCGGCGGCGCCGGGGACGGTGCGGATGCCATGGCTGGTATGGGTTTCTGACCTGCCGGCCAGCCGCACCGCGCATCCACGCCGAGCACAGCGCTCGCGTACCCGCCGGCCGACTCGGTGTCGGCACCTGACCGGAAGGTGGGCCTCCGTGCCCCTCCGTTACGGCTTTCTCAGCACCTACCCCCCGACACAGTGCGGCCTCGCCACCTTCACGGCGGCGCTGTTCGACGAACTGACCAGCACGGCGCCCGGCGCCTCCAGCGGGGTGGTCCGGCTGCTCGACGCGCCCGCGGGCCCCGGCCCGCGGCCGGCCGCCGTCGTGGGGGACCTGGTGGCCGGAACCCCGGGCGGCCCGTGCCGCGCGGCGCGACTCCTGAACGGTTTCGACGTCGTGGTCGTGCAGCACGAGTACGGGGTCTACGGCGGCCTGGACGGCGACGAGGTGATCGAGGTCCTCGACAACGTCGAGGTGCCGGTGGTGGTCGTCCTGCACACCGTGCTCGTGCGCCCGACCCCGCACCAGCGTGAGGTCCTGGAGGCGCTGGTCGCGTCCGCGGACGCGGTCGTCGTGATGACCGAGACCGCGCGGGTCCGGCTGGTCGACGGGTACCGGGCCCACACGCACCGGGTTTCGGTCATCCCCCACGGCGCGGCCGAGAACCGGCGCGCCGCGCCGGCGCGGTCCGCCCGGCCGACCGTCCTCACCTGGGGCCTGCTCGGCCCAGGCAAGGGCATCGAATGGGGCATCGCGGCGATGGCGGAGCTGGCCGACCTCGACCCGGCTCCGCGTTACCTCGTCGCCGGCCTGACCCATCCCAAGGTGCTCGCCCGGGAGGGCGAGGCGTACCGCGACGGGCTTGCCGCACTGGCCGCTCGGCTCGGCGTGACCGATGCGGTCGTCTTCGACCACTGCTACCTCGACCCGGGATCGCTCGCCGAGCTCGTGAGCGGCGCCGATGTCATCCTGCTCCCCTACGACTCCGTCGACCAGGTGACCTCCGGCATCCTCATCGAGGCGGTCACGGCGCTGCGGCCCGTCGTCGCCACCCGCTTCCCGCACGCGGTCGAACTGCTCGGCGACGGCACCGGCCTGCTCGTACCCCACGGTGACGTGGCGGCGATCGCGGCGGCGGTGCGCAGCATCATCACCGACGACGGCGTCGTCCGCGGGCTGGCGAGCGCCACCGCCGCCCACGCACCCGAGCTGCTGTGGCCCGCGGTGGCCCGGCGCTACCGCCGGCTGGCGGCCGGGTTGGCCGCCCGCACCGGAAGCAGGCCGGGCGTCGCGCCCGTGTCCCAGCGAGCTCCTGGGACGGTGCCGACGCCGACTCGCACGCCCACGACGGCTACGGCGACCGTGACGGCGAGGCGGTGATGGCCGCGATCTCGTTCCACCATCTTCTCCGGCTGAGCGACGACATCGGCCTGTTCGAGCATGCGCTCGGCTCGATCCCACGCCGGGAGTACGGCTACTGCGTGGACGACGTCGCGCGCGGGCTCGTCGTTCTCTCCCGCGAGCCGTCGCCACCGCTGGAGCTCATCCGACTGCTCGAGCGTTATCTCCTCTTCGTGCTGGCGGCGCAGGCGCCGGACGGGCTGATCGTCAACCGGCGGGACACCGAGGGTCGCTGGCTGGACAACCCCGAGGTCGGAGACTGCTGGGGGCGGGCACTGTGGGGGCTGGGCACCGCGGCGGCCCTGGCGCCCACCTCGCGGCTGCGGGCGATGGCCCGCGAGGGGTTCCACGCCAGCGCCGCTCGGCGATCCCCCTGGCCGCGGGCCATGACCTTCGCCGCCCTCGGCGCCGGCGAGATGCTGCTCGCCCACCCGGACGACAGCGCGGCCCGGGCCCTGCTCACCGACGCCGTCGCCGCGATCGGCCCGATCGGCGACGATCCCGTCTGGCCGTGGCCCGAGCCCACGCTGCGCTACGCCAACGCGGCGGTGCCGGAGGCGCTGATCCTCGCCGGCATGTGCCTGCCCGACTCCGCGGCGCTCGCGGACGGAGCACGGCTGCTGGCCTGGCTGCTTCACATGGAGACCCGGGGCGGGACGCTGTCGCCGACCCCCGTCGCCGGCCGGCGCCCCCGCGGTGATCGCAGGCCCGGCTTCGACCAGCAGCCCATCGAGGCCGCCGCCATCGCGGATGCCTGCGCGCGGGCCTACGCGGCGACCGGCCGGAACCGGTGGCTGACCGGTCTCGGGCGGGCGCACGGATGGTTCCTCGGCGAGAACGACAACGGCACCCCGCTGATCGACGTCGCGACCGGCGGTTGCCACGACGGCCTCGAACCGGAGGGATGCAACGCCAACCAGGGGGCGGAGTCCACCCTCGCCCTGCTCTCGACAGCGCAGCACGCTCGCCGCCTGCTCGCGTCAAGGACACCGTGACCCTCGAGCCCGACCCCGTGACCCTCGAGCCCGACCCCGTGACCTTGGAGTCGGACCTGGTCACCCGGCATCCACTGACGCTGACCGCGGACCCCGGCAGGGTCATCGCGAAGCTCTTCCTTCCCGGCGAGGAGGGCAGCGAGCCGCACTCCCGGGCCGCGGGCATCGTGGCCAGGGTGCTCGCTCTGGGCGACGACGAGGTCGACGGCCTCGTCGCGGCCCTGCTCGACCGGTTCGGGCCGCGTCACCGGGACTACCGGGGCATCCTGACGCGGCACGCCGCGATCGTCGCTCCTCGGGTCCGTACGCCGACGGAGCTCTCGCCGGTGCGCACGCTGCTGCTCGGCGCGTGCTTCACCGCCGAGTACGCGGTGGAGGGCGCGGCCGTGACCAATCCCTCGGCGGTCGCGCACCCCGACCAGTCGAGGCTTCACGCCGGCGCGCTGCGGCTGGCGCTCAGCCTGCGCGCCGTCGGCGAGGGGCACCTGTCCTCGATCGGCTTCGCGGTCGCCGTGATCGGCCCGGGCCCGGCGGTACGACTGGAGCCGCGCACCGGCCCGCTCACCACGGGCATGGCCGTGCCGGTCACCTGGGAGCACGGTCGGCTGCGTGCCCTGCTCACCGGCCACGGCCTCGACGACGAGGTGACGCGTTCGGTCCTCGACGCCCTCGACCGGAGCCTGGCGGGCGGTGACCTTGAACAGGCCTTCGCCAGCATGCCTGCGGATCTCCTGCGCCGTCCCCAGGCCGCCGGCATCCTGGCCGGGATCCGGTCCGTCACCGAAACGCTGCGAAGAGTCGAGTTCCCGGCGGACAGCGGTCTCGCGCAACGGGTGCTGTGGCCCACCGTCGCCAGCGAGAGCAAGGGAATGGAGGACGCGCGGTTCGTCCGCTTCACCGCGCCGGACGGGACCGTCGACTACCGGGCGACCTACACCGCCTATGACGGCACCGACATCCGGCCGAGGCTGCTCACCAGCCCCAATCTGCGGACGTTCACGACCTCGCCGCTCACCGGCCCGGCAGCCCGGAACAAGGGGATGGCGCTGTTCCCTCGGCTCGTCGGCGGCCGTCACCTCGCGCTCTGCCGATCCGACGGGGAGACCACCGGTCTGACCGCCTCGGCTGACGGGCTGGTCTGGGAACCGTTTCGCCCGGTCCACCAGTCGACGGCGGCCTTCGAACTCATCCAGGTCGGCAACTGCGGTTCACCCATCGAGACGTCGGCGGGCTGGCTCGTCCTCACCCACGGCGTCGGGCCGATGCGCACCTACACGGTGGGAGCGATCCTGCTCGATCTGGCGGACCCGTCCACCGTGGTCGCGGCACTGCCCGAGCCGCTGCTCACCCCGATCACGACCGAGGCCGAGGGCTACGTCCCCAACGTCGTCTACTCCTGTGGCGGACTGGTCCACGACGGCCGACTGTGGCTGCCTCACGGGATCGGTGACTCCCGGGTCGGGATGGCGAGCGTGCCCGTCGACGCCCTGCTCGCGCGGATGATCCCCCGAGCGTGACCTGACGGGCCTGACTCGATGGGCCTGACCCCAGGGGGCTGGCCCGAACCGCGGAACCTGTCAGCCGAGGATGCGTCCGTAGACAGCGAGATAGTCGGTGACCATGCGAGCCGTCGAGAACCGCCGGCTCGCCATGGCCCGGCAGGCGGCACGGTCGAGACTGGCGGCCCGATCCACCGCGGCCGCCGCCGCTGCCGGGCCGTCGATCAGGAACCCGGTCACCCCCTCGTCGACGATCTCCGGCATGGCTCCACGCGGGTAGGTGACGACCGGTGTGCCGCAGGCCATCGCCTCCACGACCGCGAGGCCGAACGGTTCGTCGAACGCGATCGGATGGAGCAGCGCCGCGGCGCACCCCAGCACCTCGGCTCGCCGGGACGGCCCCACCGGCCCGAGGTAGCTCACCGCGTCCCCGTCGACGTGGGGCAGCACCTGCTCGGCGAAGTAATGCTCGTCCTGGATGATCCCGCAGATCACCAGCCGCCGGCCGGCCATCCGGGCGATCTCGATGGCTGCCGCGGTGCCCTTGTCGGGATGGATCCGGCCGAGTACCACCAGATCCTCGCCGCCGGCCGCCGAGAACGGCAGGGCCGCCAGGTCGATACCGTGGTGCACCGTCGCGACATAGTCCAGTTCAGGGCTGCGATCGGCGTCGGAGATGGACACGTAGGCGGAGGCCGCCCGGCTGTAGGCGGGGAGGATGCGCGGGTCCGAGAACCCGTGGACCGTCGTGACCATCGGGGCCCGGACATGCGCCGCGAACGCCAACGGCAGCCAGTCGAGATGACTGTGCACGAGGTCGAACTCGCCGGAGCGGGCCAGCGCATGGGACACGTGCAACGCCTCCCACACCCGGCCGTCGAGCGCCGGGTCCTCGGCATACCCGTGCGGGCATACGCCATCCAGCTTCCCGGCCGTGCGCGAGTCCAACGTCGCGAACAGGGTGACATCGACGCCGCGCGCCAGCAGGCCCTCCGCGAGGTGGCTGGCGATCTGTTCCCACGGGCCGTAGTGCCGCGGCGGGGTGCGCCACGCCACCGGCGCCAGCATCGCGACCTTCACACCGCCCTCCTCGTCGCCCTGTCCGATCACCATGCTCAACCCCTCAAAGCCGAGAGTCTCCACGGACCGCCCACTGAAGCTGCCCCGGTTTCGTTCACAGGTAGGGCTTTGGATGGCTACGCGGCATTCATTATTGTACTCGTGGAATCGTGTTTCGTGGTCGTGGGGGCTGAGGTATCCGTTGGTGGAGTGGAGTCGTCGCCGGTTGTAGAAGCCTTCGATGAAGTCGAAGAGGGCGGCGCGGGCCTGGTCGTGGGTGGCGAAACTCGTCCGGTCGAGGAGTTCGCATTCGAGGGTGGCGAAGAACGACTCCGTGACCGCACAATCATAGCAAACACCGGCGGACCCGACGGAGCGTCGCACCTCGCGCTGGCGGCAGAGCCTGGCGAATTCCCGAGATAGGTATTGCCCGCTCCAGATTCCCAGACACTGTCCATGGCCTTCGCCCGCAACGGAGAGGCTCGGCTCCTCCTTGTCCCGCCACGGCGGGTTTCATTCACGACGCTGCACGGTTCGCTTCATGCTACGGACCGGTCTTTTGCTCATCCCCTGGCAGGGACTTTGTCGTTCCGCTTCGACGCCAGGGATCTCTCCCGACGCCGGTAACCAGCATGTCCGAAGCCAACGAGCAGTGGTGTGAAGCGCGCACCTGCGAGGCCGACCTCACCGACGTCGACCGGGCCGTGACCTACCTGACCAACAACGCCCAGTATATGCGGCTACGACAAGGCCCTCGCGAACGGCTGGCCGATCGCCACGGGGCTCATCGAGGGCGCCTGCCGCCACGTCATCGAGGACCGGTTCGGCATCACCGGAGCCCGCTGGTCGCCCGACGGCGCCGAGGACATCCTCAAACTCCGCGCCGTCGTCATCAATGGCGACCTCCACGCCTACCTCGCCTACTACAAGCAGCGCTACCTGCGCGAGCACCACCTCACCCGCTACGACCCCGCCAGCATCCCGAACCTCGGCCCCATCCCCACCACAGCCTGACCACTACCAGCCCGCCGATCACGTCCGATCAGGACCCGGTTCGTCACACTTCTAGAAAAAACGCACCCCCTTCCAGGAGCCCCGAAGCACCCAGAACCACCGGCGCGAGGGTCAGCAGGCCGCAGAACCCCGCGGAGATGGCACACTCCCAGGACGCGACCCGCGTCGGGCGCGGTGGCCGCGGTGAAAGCGGAGAAGCCAACTCGGACTCCGTCCCGTCATGTTCCGCTCGGAATTCCCCCCGGCTCGGCGAGCGGGACCGTGCCTGCATTCGTCCGGTGCGGAGCCAGGTAGGGGCGTCCTCTTCACCTTCGTCCCCCGTCGACGCTGGTGGGCCGATTCTCGCGGAACGTTGACGCGCAGCCGAGGAATTTTCACAGCCCCGTGACGCCCCTGTGTCCAGGCCCAGGGTGTGATCGAGTTCTATCGGACCCGGACCGAGACCAAGACGATCGCGGCCGCCCGGCTCGCCGTCATCGCCGCGGTGACGCTGCCGATCACGGCACTGTCCTCGGTGCTGGGCATGAATGTGATCGTCAACGACCGGACGCGAGTCGGTCAGCTGGCTGTGATCGTCCTCGTGATGGTCGCGATGTCCGCCATCCTGCTGCACTGGGCGAGGCGACGGGGGTGGTGGTAGCGCCACCAGCAGCCGTCCACCGGCCTCGGACGTGATGTGGCCCGCGTGGGCTCGTGAGCAGGGGCACAGACGGGGACACTGGCGGTATGGCGGACGGCAGACTGCGTATCTACCTCGGCGCGGCACCTGGGGTGGGCAAGACCTACGGCATGCTCTGCGAGGCCCACCGTCGCCGGGAGCGGGGCACGGACGTGGTGGTGGGCCTGGTGGAGACCCACGGTCGGCCGCGGACCGCCACGATGCTCGACGGTCTGGAGACTGTCTCCCGTCGCGTGATCGATTACCGTGGCGCCACCTTCACCGAACTGGATGTCGACGCGATCCTCGCTCGCCGGCCGACGGTGGTGCTCATCGACGAGCTGGCGCATTCGAACGTCCCCGGGTCGCGCAACGCCAAGCGCTGGCAGGACGTCAACGAGCTGCTGGACGCGGGCATCGACGTGCTGTCGACGTTGAACATCCAGCATCTGGAGTCGCTCAACGACGTCGTGGAGCGGATCACCGGCGTGCCGCAGCGGGAGACGGTGCCGGATGCCGTGGTCCGCGGCGCCGCGCAGGTCGAACTGGTGGACATGACGCCGGAGGCGTTACGCCGGCGGATGGCGCACGGCAACGTCTACACCGCCGAGAAGATCGACGCGGCACTGGGCGACTACTTTCGGGTCGGCAACCTGACGGCCCTGCGCGAGCTCGCCCTGCTGTGGCTGGCGGACAAGGTGGACGACCAGCTCGACCGTTACCGCGCCGACCACCGGATCTCCCGGACCTGGGAGACTAGTGCAGCGCCGCGTAAGTCTTGCGGGTGTCGCTGTGATCATTGGGTCCAGGCGGTGGGGTCGGCGAGGTAGAGCCCGCAGGCGCAGTCGAGGGCTTGTTCGGGGGTACCGGCGGGTTGGCCGGTGGGCAGGAACGAGTCCTCGTAGGTCGCGTTGCTGTCGAGGTAGATCGCGAAGCCCCACAGGTCGGGCTGGCCGGTGTAGCGCAGCCGGCACAGCGGGTAGGGTTCGGCGTCGTCGTCCTCGTCGGTGAAGGTGGCGTCGAGGTAAGCGAAGTCGCCGCGGTAGCGCACCGTCAGGGTGCGCAGCCCGGGCCACCGGCCGGTGTGACGGGTGTGCAGCCGCTGTTCCAGCGCTACCCGCGCCGCATCGGGGATCTTCGCCACCACTTCATCCTGCCTTGCCCGGCGTGTCGCGGCTGCCTGGTGGCCGGCCGGGTTCTACCCGTTCACCGGGAACATCCCTTCGATGATGTTGCAGGTGATAGGTGAGCAGGCCGGCCAGCCCTCATGTCGTGGTCCTCGGGGCCGCCCAGCGCACGCGGTTGAAGAAGCTCGCGGCGACGGCGAGCGCGCCGTATCGGCAGGTGCGGCGCGCGAAGATCCTGCTGGCCGCCGCCGATAACCGCTGGTCGCGGGCGGCGATCGCCCGCCGCTACGAGGCGCATCCGGATACGGTGCGCCGGTTGTGCGCCCGGTTCCGCGAAGAGGGGGAAGCCGCGCTGGTCGACCGGCCCCGGCCGGGCCGGCCGCCGCTACGGCCCGGATACCCACCTGGCGATCCTGACCGCGGTCACCCAGACCACACCCGAAGCCGACTCCCACTGGTCGCATGCGCTGCTCGCCGACCAGCTCAATGCCACGGTCGGGATCTCACCGGCGCAGATCGGCCGGATCCTCAAAGAGCTCGACCTCAAACCGCACCGGGTCCGGGGCTGGCTCAACCGCCCCGCCGACCCCGACTTCGCCGCCAAGGCCCGTGCCATCTGCGCGCTCTACCTGCAACCGCCCGCCGGCAGCGTGCCGCTCAGCCTGGACGAGAAGACCGCCATCCAGGCACGTTCCCGCCGCCATCCGACCAGGCCGGCTCGCCCCGGCCGGCCCGCCCGCCGGGAGTTCGAATACGTCCGCCACGGCACCGTCAGCCTGATCGCCGCGATGAACGTCGCCACCGGCGAAGTCCTCGGCGAGATCATCCCAGGGCGGAACAACTCGGAGAACTTCATCTGGTTCCTGTCCCGGATCGACCAGGCGATCCACCCCAGCCTGAAGATCCACCTGGTGATGGACAACGGCTCCAGCCACACCTCGAACCTGACCCGGGCGTGGCTGGCGGCCCACCCTCGGTTCACCGTGACCTACACCCCCAAACACGCCAGCTGGCTGAACATGGTCGAGATCTCCTTCTCCACGATCAGCCGCCGGCTGCTGCGCCGTGGCGGGTTCACCTCCCGCGAGGACCTCGCCCACAAGATCCTCACCTTCATCGAGGTCTACGACCGGACCGCCAAGCCCTACCGCTGGACCTACACCGGCGAACCCCTCAAAGCAGCCTGACCAACCCCCGCAGGACTACAGATCTTGAATGGTGAGGGTCTGGCTACGGGGGTTCCGGATCGAGGGCTAGGTCGGTTTGGCCGAGGAAGCTGCCGATGAGGTCGGGTCGGTACTGGATGCGTTTGAGGAGCGTCTTGATCGTGG
>Ga0207710_10001400_pt1 | contig 12081 bp, 7 predicted proteins | sample KBSS24metaG_FD_184400 | JGI IMG/M metagenome (GOLD analysis project Ga0207710, IMG submission 184400) | Switchgrass rhizosphere microbial communities from Kellogg Biological Station, Michigan, USA - KBS S2-4 metaG (SPAdes) (version 2) | ecosystem: Host-associated > Plants > Roots > Rhizosphere >...
CCCGGCGGCTTGACATGGGAGGCGGCGTCCTCCAGACTGCATCCGCTCATCCTGATAAGCCGATGCATCGATGGACCTCTCCCGCACCGTCGGAACGCTGAACCTCTTGGGCGACGAGAGCCGCATCCGGCTCTGCGCCCTCCTGCGCGAGCGCGAGCTCAGCGTCACGGAGCTCGTCCGCGTCACCGGGATCTCGCAGTCGCGCGTCTCCACGCACCTCGCGCGCCTCCGCGAAGGGGGCTTCGTCCGCGACCGGCGCGACGGGCAGCACGCGTACTACGCGCTCGCCGTCGACACGCTGCCGACCGCGGCCAAGCTCGTCCTCGACGAGGCGAAGGAGGCGGTCGATCCGACGCTCGCCGGCGATCGGCGGCGCCTCACCGAGCTCGACGCGGAGCCGCGCGGGCAGCTCCCGGAGGCGTTCGCCGGCGAGATGGATCGGCACTATTCGCCGGGGCGCACGTGGCAGTCGCTCGCCGTGGGGATCGCGGCGCTCCTGCGCCTCGGCGACGTGCTCGACGTCGGATCGGGCGACGGCGCGGCCGCGGGGTTCCTCGCGCCGTACTGCAAGTCCCTCACGTGCGTCGACACCAGCGCGCGGATGATCGACGCGGCGCGCGCCCGCCTCGCGCGCCACGCGCACGCCCGCGCCGAGGTGGCCGACGTGCACGCGCTCCCGTTCCGCGCGTCGTCGTTCGACTCGGTCGTCCTCTTCCACACGCTCACGTACGCCGCGGAGCCGCCGCGCGCGGTGGGCGAGTGCGCGCGGGTCCTGCGCCCGCGCGGGCGCCTCGTCGTCCTCTCGCTCGCCCAGCACGAGCACCGCGACGTGACGGCGCCGTACGGCGAGCGCCACGCCGGCTTCTCGCCGCGCGCGCTGCGCGGCCTCTCGTCGCGCGCGGGCCTGCGCGTCACGTTCTGCGACGTCGCGTGCCGCGAGGCCAAGAAGCCCCATTTTCAGGTCGTGCTCGTCGTCGCCGACAAGCTCGAACGAACCCCCACGAAGGACGCCAAGGCAGGTTGACCATGGTCGCGAACGAGCTACACCCCCTCGAGAAGCTGCTCCGCGAGCGCATCGTCGTCATCGACGGCGCGATGGGGACCACGGTCCGCACCTACGGGATGAAGGAGGCCGACATCCGCGGCGATCGCTTCGGCTCGGCCACCAAGGACCTCCTCAACAACGGCGATCTGTTCTCGCTCACGCAGCCGGACATGCTGCGCGACATCCACCGCCGCTTCCTCGAGGCCGGCGCCGACATCATCGAGACGAACACCTTCGGCGCGACCGGCATCGTGCAGAGCGAGTTCTTCGTCGACGATCCGCGCGAGCGCGGCGGGCGAAAGGACCCCGAGTTCTATCAAAAGGTCCTCGAGACGCCGTTCCTCAACGACCTCGCCTGGGAGATCAACGAGCAGTCTTCGCGCCAGTGCCGCGAGGTGGCCGAGCGCGCCGCGAACGCCGACGGGCGCAGGCGGTTCGTCGGCGGGGCGCTCGGGCCGCTCACGGTGTCGCTCTCCAACTCGCCCGACGCCGACGACCCCGGCTTCCGCGTCGTCACGTTCGACCAGGTGAAGGCGGCGTACGCGCACCAGGCCCGCGCGCTCATCGCCGGCGGGTCGGACCTCCTCCTGGTCGAGACCATCTTCGACTCGCTCAACGCCAAGGCGGCGATCGTCGCGATCCAGGAGGTGTTCGAAAAGGACGGCGTGCGCCTCCCGGTCATCATCTCCGCCGCCGTCGGGCGCGGGGGCGAGACCATGATCTCCGCGCAGACGGTGGAGGCGTTCTGGAACGCGGTGAAGCACGTGAACCCGATCGCGATCGGGCTCAACTGCTCGCTCGGGCCGGACCTCATGTACCCGTTCCTGTCCGATCTGTCGGCGAAGTCGACCGCCGCGATCTCCTGCTATCCGAACGCCGGCTTGCCCAACCCGCTCTCGCCCACCGGGTTCGATCTCGAGCCGAAGGACATGGGGCGCTACCTCGGGGAGTTCGCGAAGGGCGGCCTCATCAACATCGCGGGCGGCTGCTGCGGGAACACCCCCGAGCACATCGCCGCGATCGCGAAGGCGGTGCGGGAGCTCCCGCCGCGCGAGATCCCGGCCGCCGCGCCCGACGCGAGCGAGGCCGGGCGCGCCGCGCCGCGCCCGCTCCGGCTCTCCGGCTCGCAGCCGTTCACCCAGCAGGAGGGCGTGTACATGGTGATCGGCGAGCGGACGAACGTCGCCGGGTCACCCAGGTTCGCGAAGCTCGTCAAGGAGGGGAAATACGAAGAGGCGGTCGGCGTCGCGCGGCAGCAGGTGGAGAGCGGCGCGAACGTCATCGACGTCTGCATGGACGAGGGGATGATCGACGGCGTCCAGGCGATGACGCGCTTCCTCTCGCTCCTCGCGAGCGAGCCCGAGGTGGCGAAGGTCCCGTTCATGATCGACTCCTCGAAGTGGGAGGTCATCGAGGCGGGGCTGAAATGCATTCAGGGCAAGGGCATCGTCAACTCGATATCCCTCAAGGAGGGCGAGGCGAAGTTCCGCGAGAACGCGCGCACCGTCCGCCGCTACGGCGCGGCGGTCGTGGTCATGGCGTTCGACGAGAACGGGCAGGCCGCGACGTACGAGGACAAGATCCGTATTTGCCGCCGCGCCTACGACATCCTCGTGAACGACGTCGGCTTCCCGCCCGAGGACATCATCTTCGATCCCAACGTCCTCACCGTCGCCACCGGGATGGAAGAGCACAACAACTACGCCGTCGACTTCATCGAGGCGACGCGGTTCATCAAGGCGAGCCTGCCCCACGCGAAGGTGAGCGGCGGCGTGTCCAACATCTCCTTCAGCTTCCGCGGGAACAACCAGGTCCGCGAGGCGATGCACTCCGCGTTCCTGTACCACGCGATCCGCGCGGGGATGGATATGGGCATCGTCAACGCGGGGATGCTCGAGGTCTACGAGGAGATCGAGCCGCGCCTGCGCGACCTCGTCGAGGACGTCCTCTTGAACCGCCGCCCCGACGCGACCGAGCGCCTCGTCGACTTCGGCGAGAAGCTGAAGGCAGAAGGCGCCGGCGCCGCGGCGGCCGAGAAGAAGGAAGAGGAGTGGCGCAAAGGGACGGTCGAGGAGCGCCTGTCGCACGCGCTCGTCAAGGGGATCGACGCGCACATCGACGCGGACACCGAGGAGGCGCGGCAGAAGCTCGGCCGCCCGCTCGCCGTGATCGAGGGGCCGCTGATGGACGGGATGGGCGTCGTCGGCGACCTGTTCGGCGCGGGGAAGATGTTCCTCCCGCAGGTCGTGAAGTCGGCGCGCGTGATGAAGAAGGCGGTCGCGTACCTGACGCCGTTCATGGAGGCGGAGAAGGCGCAGATGGCCGCCGCCGGGCAGGCGGTGAAGGCGCAGGGGAAGATCCTGCTCGCGACGGTGAAGGGCGACGTCCACGACATCGGCAAGAACATCGTGGGGGTCGTCCTCGCCTGCAACAACTACGAGGTCATCGACATGGGCGTCATGGTCCCGTGCGAGAAGATCCTCGAGCGGGCGAAGGCGGAGAAGGCCGACGTCATCGGCCTGAGCGGCCTCATCACGCCGTCGCTCGACGAGATGACGCACGTCGCGCGCGAGATGGAGCGCCAGGGGTTCAAGGTGCCGCTCCTCATCGGCGGCGCGACGACGAGCCGCGCGCACACCGCGGTGAAGATCGCGCCCCACTACAGCGAGCCGGTGGTGCACGTGTTCGACGCGAGCCGCGCCGTCCCCGTCACCACGAGCCTCATGAGCGACGAGGGGCGCACGGCGTTCGTCGCGCAGCACCGCGCGGACTACGAGCAGCTGCGGCGGATCCACTCGGGGGCGCGCCACGCGCTCGAGCCCCTCGAGGCGGCGCGCGCCAACCGGACGAAGATCGCGTGGCGCCGAGAGGACATCGCGGAGCCGGAGTTCACCGGCGTCCGCGTGCTCGACGACTTCCCGCTCGCGACGCTCCGCGAGTTCATCGACTGGACGCCGTTCTTCCACACCTGGGAGCTGCGCGGCGTCTTCCCGCGGATCCTGGAGAGCGAGAGGTACGGCGATCAGGCGAAGAAGGTCTACGCCGAGGCGAACGCGCTCCTCGACGAGATCGTCGCGAAGAAGCTCCTCCGCGCGCGCGGCGTGTACGGCTTCTTCCGCGCGAACGCGGTCGGCGACGACGTCGAGCTGTACGCCGACGAGGCGCGGTCGCGCGTGGTCGAGACGCTCCACTTCCTCCGGCAGCAGTCGTCGAAGGGGGCGAACGCGGCGAGCGGCGAGCGCCCGCCGAGCCAGTGCCTCGCCGACTTCGTCGCGCCGCGCGACACGGGCCTCCGCGACTCCATCGGCGGCTTCGCGGTGAGCACCGGCTTCGGCCTCGGCGAGCTGTGCGACCGGTTCCGCGCCGCGCACGACGACTACAACGCGATCATGGCCGAGGCGATCGCCGATCGGCTGGCCGAGGCGTTCGCCGAGTGCCTCCACAAGCGGGCGCGCGACGAGTGGGGCTTCGGCCGCGCCGAGGGGCTGGATCGCCAGGGGATGATCGAGGAGAAATACCGGGGGATCCGCCCCGCCGCCGGCTACCCGGCGTGCCCCGATCACACCGAGAAGGCGGCGCTCTGGCGCCTCCTCGACGTGGAGAAGAGCGCCGGGATCCGGCTCACCGAGTCGTACGCGATGTGGCCGGGGTCGAGCGTCAGCGGCCTCTACTTCGCGCACCCCGCGTCGCGCTACTTCACCCTCGGGAAGATCGACCGCGACCAGGTCGTCGACTACCACACGCGCAAAGGGATGACCGTCCAGGAGGTGGAGCGCTGGCTCGCGCCGAACCTCAACTACGACCCGCCGAGCTGACGCGTCCGAGCCGCGCCCCTCGCGCGTCGCGGGCGCTCGGGGGCTTCAGCGGCCTTTCGCGTCCTGGCCGCGGAGGACCATGCACGAGCTGTAGACGCGCGCGACGAGGCTGTCCTTGTCGTCGACCACGTCGCACTCGACGAGCCCGAGCGTCCGCGTCCGCTTCACCACGCTGGCGGCGGCGCGGATGCGCGCGTCCCAGATCGGCTTGAAGAACTTCGTCGTGAGGTCGAGGGTCGTGAAGCTCTCGTCGTCCTCGAGCGTCGTCGCCATCGCCGTCCCCATCGCCGCGTCGGCGAGATCGCAGATGACCCCGCCGTGGAGCGTCCCCATCGGGTTCGCGTGCCGGCGCTCCGCCTGCATCTCCATCGTCGACGTGCCGAGGCGGATCTCGACGAACCGGAGCCCGAGCAGCTCGGCGATCGGCGGCCCGCTCCTCTCGCCGCGGACCATCGCCTGGAGCTCGGTGAGGTGCTTCGTCGTCTTCGGGGCTTTGACTCGTTCGCTCATGGCTCTCTCTCGGTTCGTCTCCGCCGCGCTACGTACTACGGATCGGCGAGGGGGTCGTCATCGCGCGGACATGCCGCGCCATCGCCACGAAAGGCCACCACCGAAACACGTACATTCATCCGCACGGTCGTCATCGCGCGGACATGCCGCGCCATCGCCACGGCATCGAGCCGCGGCCGACGACATCGTCGGACGTCTCCGCCGCGCCATCGGCGAGCAGCTCCGCGGCGGGCTCCCCGATGTGTCGGCGGTGGCTCGCCAGCTGAAGATCAGCCCCCGGAGCCTGCAGCGGAGGCTCCGGGGGCAGGGCACGTCGTACCAGGCGCTCCTCGACGACGTGCGGCGCGAGCTCGCGCTGCGCTACCTCGACGAGCCCTGCGTGTCGGTGACCGAGGTGGCATTCCTGGTCGGGTTCACCGAGCCGAGCGCCTTCCATCGCGCGTTCAAGCGCCGGACCGGTACGACGCCCGCCGAGGCGCGCCGCCGCGGCGCGGGCATTGGCGCCGCGGCACGGGCGGGCATGAGCGCGCTCGGCCGGCCGCGAGCGAGCGACATTTATCGGGATCGCGACTGCCAGCGCGGTGTCAACCGACCATCGCGGTGATCACCGACGTCACGTCGTCCTCCTTCACGAATTTCCAGTATGCGGCGAGCGCCGTCGCCTGCGCTGCGCGGTATGCCTCCGGGAGCGGCCGCTGGAGCTCGGACGGGATCAACTCGTCGCGCAGTAACGCGACCAGCGAGCCGGCCTGCGCGGACTCGTTGAGCAGCTCGAGCCGCCCGTCGGGCTTGGTGTAGTCGTAGAGTTCGACCTCCTCGCCGGCGGCCAGCGGCGTCGCCGTGTCCTCCCGCCAATGCGAATACAGTCCGAGCTTGCGCTGACTGTCGACGTAACCCACGACGTGGGGCGGCGCGTCGAGGTAATTCTGCGACGTGCTCAGCACCTCGTCGGCCGAGTACAGCGCGTAATTGCGACTCACTGGCGCGTTGCTGGTGATCACCGAAAGCAGGTCGTTCCGGGTCTCGTAGAGGCCGTGGAAGGCGGGGCAGCTCATCCACGACGAGTCGCCGAACGCGATGTTTGCGAGTAACGGGAGCACGTCGACGCTCGACGCCAATTGCTCACGGTCGCCGGGCTCGGTCGCGTAACGCCCCGACAGGTCGCGGAACACGAACGGCAAGTTCATGTTCTCCCGATAGACGGTCATGCCCTTACCCTGCAGGCCGTGTGAGCTCGCGTACTCGCCGTGGTCGGACGTGAAGACGATCACCGTATTGTCGCGCAGCGTCGCGGGGATGTTCTGCAGGACTTGCCCGATCTGGACGTCGAGCTGGCTCATCGCCTGCGTGTACATGTCGAGCGCTCTCGTCCAGTAGCTCCACGGCGCGCACGCGACCTCGCCGAGCGGCGTCTGCTTCATCGTGAACTCGTTGGTAAGCTCGGTGGAGATCCCGCCCACGAGGCCGTCGGTGACCGTGCGGAACACGGCGTGGAGCTTCGGCTCGCCGGGTCGCGCGGAGGTCGCTTGCCAGTTGTCGGGCATCTCGTACCCGCAAGCCGGCGGAGACATCTGCCCGACGACGTCGAAGGTGTACGAGATCACCGGCGTGACGCCGGACGCCTTGTACATCGCGCTGTAGCGCGACGCTTCGATGCCGCCCCAGAAGTACTGTTTGTCGTGGGGATTGACGAAGCCGATCGTGAGGCAAAACGGCTTGTCGCAGGCGTCTGCGGCGCGCGCCTGTAGCCACGTCACGGCCTGGTTCGCGATCGTCGGGTCGGTCGGCGGCGGAGTGGAGCCGACCGGCGCCGGCGCGCTGGGGACCGATCCGAGCCCCTGCGCCGGGAGCCCGACCGCGTCTGGAATCGTGAGCCCCTGGAAGCCGTAGTTGTTGAGATAGCTCGGCGCCGCGCCGGACTCCCAGCTCGCCGGGAAGCTCGAAAGATGCCATTTGCCGATATAGGGCGTGTCGTAGCCAGCCTCGCGCAGCAGCTTGCCGTAGGTCGGGAACGCTGGCTGCAGCGGCGGCTGCGGCGCAGAGGTCCCTTGAGGCTGGGCGGTGCTGGCGCGCGTCGACATGCAGAAGGTCTGCTGGGCATAGAGCCCGGTGACGATCGTGCCTCGCCCCGGCGTGCAATCGCTCGCCGCCGCCTGATAATTACGGAAGCGAACGCCCGGCTCCCACAACAGCCGGTACGTGTTTGGCATGAACCTCTCCATGAATCGATCGGCGGTTTCGACGCCGCCGGGGAGGTGCATCGGGTATCGCATCTCGTCGACGAGAATGAAAATGATATTGGGCTGCATCATGGCGCCCCACTCGCTTGGCTGGTCATCGTGGCTCCTTGTCGGGCGCAATTGCCCCCCGCTCAAGCCATACGACTCGACACATGGTCGCGCACTGTCCGATCGCGCCAGATCGATTCGCCGAGTACGCCACGCGTGCCGCTTGGTCCTTCGCCCAGAGCGATGCGAAGCCGGGCGATGTGACGCGTCACGGTGGCAGGCTTCACGATTGAAATCTCTCGAACCCCAATACGATTTCTGCGGCGCCGGGAGACGGGCCCCACCGCGCTTCGATGGCGGAGCAAAGCGGTTGCTGCCGCGGCGAGAGCCTCGCGATCGCCGCAAACGCCCATCGCCGCGCTCCTTGGACCCTCCGGCGCGCTCCTTGGACCCTCCGGCGCGCTCTGGGAGCGTCCGGCGCGGCGTCCATCTGTGAATTTCGGCCGCATTCGACGCTCCGGGCGGCGGCGAAGGCCGTCCACGGCCCGGCGGATCGGCCGAAATCCCGCGCCGGAGGCCATCCGGAGCGCGCCGATCGCTCCAAGAGCGCGCCGGAAGGTCGTCGCGGAAGGTTCAGGCCCCCCTGGATCGTTCGCTACCACGCGGGAAGGTGCGTGGCGCGATCGAGCAGCGCGAGTTCGGCGAGGACGAACGTGCGGAGCGAATCGGAGGGCCGCGTCTCGACACGGTCGCGCGGGGGGAGTAGGAACGGCCGCCTTTCCTCCGACCTCCGGTAACCCGCCGTGTCCGCCGATCTCGATCCGCGCCCGCTCGTGACGTCGCTTCATCGCCGCGGCGTGGCGCTCGAGCTGCACACGCTCGATCTGTGCTTCCTCGCGGCGCTGCACCTCCACGCCGAGCGCGCGGGGCTCGCGTCGTTCCACGAGGACGAGCTCCTCGACGTGTTCCAGCAGGTGGTCGCGCTCACGAAGGACGGCGCGGCCGACGGCGACGGGCGGAGGAAGCGCGCGACGCACGTCGTCCGGCGGCTCCGCGATCAGAAGCTCCTCGTGCGCGTCGACGGGGCGGGGGTCGTGCGGTCCGGCGAGTACGCGCTGACGCGGCTCGCCAGCGGGATCGTCGCGTTCTACCTCGAGGACGAGGCGCTGACGCGCGAGAGCCTCGGCGTCCTCGCGGGGACGCTCACGGCGTGCCTCGAGGCGGTGCGCGACGCGGTGCTGTCGCCGGCCGCGGCGGACGGCGGCGAGGCGCTCTGGCGCGCGAGCGTCGTAGGTCCGCTCCGCGTCACGCTGTTCGAGCTGGCGAGCGGGATCGAGCGGCGGCAGCGCGGGTTCGATCTGCAACAGGAGGCGTTCCAGCGCGACATCGCCGCGCTCCTCGCCGCCGACTGGTTCGGCGCGGTCGAGCGGTGCACCGCGCTCCTCGACACGACCAGCGCGACGCTCCACGAGCTCAACGAGATGCTCCTCCGCCACGGGCACCGCTTCGGCGAGCTGCTCCAGGAGGTGCTCGAGCGCGCGGCCGACGCGCGGCAGGCCGAGGCCGAGCGCGCCGCGCGCGACGCGATCGAGCAGGTGGAGCGGATCGCGGCGTGGGGCGCGGCGCGGCAGCGCGCGTGGTCCGACTACCACGAGTGGGTGCACAGGTACCTGCGCGACGTGGTCCGCCTCGATCCGAGCCGCACGCTCGTGCACCGCCTGCGCGAGCAGCTCGCCGGGCGCGGCGGGAAGGCGTACGCGCTCACCGTGGCGAACGCGCCGGCGATCCGCCTGCTCCGCGCCGTCGCCGTCGCGCCGCCCGACGCGCCGGTGCGGCGGCCGAAGAAGGAGCGCGAGGTGAAGCTCGACGCCGAGGCGCCGGGCGATCCGGACGGGGCGATCCGCGCGTCGGTGGCCCGCGCGATCGAGGGCGGCGCGCGGGGGCTCGCCGACGTCACGGCGCGCGCGATCGACGAGGACGACGAGCTCGACGCGCGGTTCCGCGCCGCCGGCAAGGTCGCGCAGATCGTCGCGCGATCGGCGGTGATCGGCGCGGCGATCGAGCGACCGTGGCTCCCCGCCGGCGACGGGATCGTGGTGGAGGAGTGGTCGCTCGAGCCGCTCCCCGACGAGCCGGCCGCGGGCGTCGAGGGGCGGGACGCCGGCGGCGCGCGCGGCGAGCGCCCGGACATGGAGCGCGCCTCGTGAGCGACACGCGCTTCTTGCGCCTCGAGGACGCGATCCTCGACGAGTCGTTCCCCGAGGTCGACCTCGCGCTCCGGCGCGGTCGCCACGTCGGCCGCGACGACGCCGCGTGGTACGCGCTCCTCGTCGACGCGCAGGATCACCTCGAGCCGCTGTACCGCCGCTACGGGTGCGAGCTCGTGCACAAGAGCGACGGGTACTTCTACCTGCTGCCGACCAACGACCGCCTCGGGCGCCGGCACCTGTCGCCGGCGGAGATGCTCGTCGGACAGGCGCTCGCGCTCCTCTATCTGGAGCCGGGCACGGTGGAGACGGGGGGGATCGTCACGCGCGAGCAGGTGCTGTCGCACCTCGCGGGCGTCGTCGGCTCCGACGTCCTCGTCCGGGCGCTGAACCCGAAGCGCCGCCGCTACGACGAGCGCGTCGCGGCGGAGACGGTGCGCGCGAAGGTCGCCGACGGGCTGCGCCGCCTCGCGACCCTCGGCTTCGTCGACGCGCTCGACGAGACGCGCTACCGCCTGCGCGCGCCGCTCCTGCGCTTCGCCGAGCCGCTCCGCGGGGCGGGGTCGCCGGCCGCGCACCTCGCCGAGCTGGTCGCGTCGGGCGAGCTGGTGCTGAGCGACGACGCGGCCGACGGCGCGCCGGACGGCGACGACGAGGGCGACGCGGACGACGACGGGGCGGAGCGCTCGACGGCCGGCGCCGCGGCGGAGGCCGACGGCGAGGACGCGCCGCCGATCGACGCAGAGGACGCGCCGGCCGGCGGCGACGCGGGCGGCGGCGAGGGCGCGCCGGCGTTCGACGCGGAGGACGCGCCGGCGGGCGGCGACGCGGACGGCGGCGAGGGCGCGCCGACGGAGACGCCGCGGTGAGCCGGACGCGCGCGACGGCGCTCGCGCTCGTCAACTGGAAGGGGGTCTTCTACGAGCGATACCTCCTCGATCGCCACGTGACGGCGCTCGAGGGGGCGAACGGCGCCGGGAAGACGACGGTGATGATCGCCGCGTACGTCGTCCTCTTGCCGGACCTCGCGCGCCTGCGGTTCACGAACCTCGGCGAGACCGCGGCGACGGGCGGCGATCGCGGGCTCTACGGCCGGCTCGGCGAGGCGGGGCGTCCGTCGTACGCGGCGATGGAGCTCGAGCTCGCCGACGGCGCGCGGATCGTCGCCGGCGTGCAGCTCGTACGACGAGCCGAGCCGACCCTCGAGCTGACGCCGTTCCTCGCGACGGGGCTCGACCTGCGCGGGAGCATGAAGGAGCTGCTCCTCGTCTCGTCGGCGAGCCACGACGCCGTGCCCGAGCTCGACGACGTCCGCGCCGCGGCGGCGCGCCTCGGCGGGAAGGTCCAGGTGTTCGGGACGGCGAAGGAGTACTTCGCCGCGCTCTTCGACCGCGGCGTGACCCCGCTGCGCCTCGCGACCGACGAGGAGCGGACCAAGCTCCACGACATGCTCCGCACCAGCATGACGGGCGGCATCTCGCGCGCGCTGACGAGCGAGCTGCGCTCGTTCCTCCTGCGGGAAGAGAGCGGCCTCGCCGACACGCTGGCGCGGATGCGCGCGAACCTCGATGCGTGCCGGCGGACGCGCGGCGAGGTGGCGGAGGCGCGCGCCCTCGAGCAGGAGATCTCCGCGGTGCACGGCGCGGGCGCGGCGATGTTCGCGGCGTGCGCCGCGGCGTCGCGGGGCGCGTCGATCGAGGCGACGCGGCGGAAGGAGCGCGCCGACGAGGCCGCGCGCCGCGCCGCGGAGGCCGCCGCGGAGGTCGCGCGCGACAAGGACGAGCGCGAGGCCGAGCGGGCGGCGATCGCCGAGGCCATCCCGGCGGTGGGCGAGGCGATCGGCGCGCTCGCGGAGCAACGCGCGCGGTCGATCGCGGCGCAGGCGATCGCGGCGCGCCTCGACGCGGCCGAAAAGGATCTCGCCCGCGCGACCGCGGCGGCCGAGGCGGCGAGCGGCCTGCGCGACGGCGCGACGCGCGACCGCGACGCGAAGACGCTGGAGCGCGACCGCGCGCGCGGCGCGTACGAGCGCGCGGCGCGGGGGCTCGGCGATCTCCAGGCCGGGCTCGACGAGCTGCACAGCCGCGCCCACGCCCAGCGCGTCGCGCGCGAGCGGCTCGCCGAGGCGCGCCGGCTCCTCGACGAGCCCGACCTCGCGCCCGCCGTCGCGGCCGACACGCTGGGCCGGGTGCGCGAGGCGCTCGCGTCGGTCGACGCGCAGCGCGCGCGCGTCGAGCGCGATCTCGCGCTCGGTACGGTCCAGCGACAGACGCGCG
>Ga0207710_10001402_pt1 | contig 12065 bp, 4 predicted proteins | sample KBSS24metaG_FD_184400 | JGI IMG/M metagenome (GOLD analysis project Ga0207710, IMG submission 184400) | Switchgrass rhizosphere microbial communities from Kellogg Biological Station, Michigan, USA - KBS S2-4 metaG (SPAdes) (version 2) | ecosystem: Host-associated > Plants > Roots > Rhizosphere >...
GCGTGAGGGACGCGTCGTCCGACGACGACGGCGGCTACTCGTACGAGGACAGCGGGATCATCGGCGTCGAGCCGGACGCCGGCGGCGGCGCGGTCGATCCGGACGGGGGCCCCCTCCCCGACGGCGGCGGCGTGGTCGACCCCGCGTGCACGCTCCCGAACACGTGCCAGACCGCGCGCGACGTCGGGACGATCAGCGCCGACACCGACGGCAACCCGCTCCAGGTCACCGGGACGAGCAGCGAGTGGCTCAAGCTCAAGGCGACCGAGGACAACAGCAGCATCTTCGGCCACGACCTCGCGGTGAAGTTCACCCTGATCTCGCCCGACTCGTCCGACGACAACCTGTACGTCTACCTCGACGAGAGCGCCGGCGCGGACGGCCGTGCTTGCGGAGACGCGACCGCGTCGTCGAAGAAGCCCCTAGGCCAGATCGACGCGCTCGATCTGTCGTACGGCGACCACCTCGGGAGCGACGACACGCACACGATCTCGGTGCGCGTCGACCACGTGCGCGGACCGTGCGGACCCGGCCACGAGTGGCAGCTCAAGATCGAGGGGAACAAGTAGGCCCCGCTCCGCCGCGCGGCGCGACGGAAGACCGCGCGGCGCGAGAGATCGCGGGCGCGCGCGAGGCCGCGGCGATCGACGTGCCCGTCCCGACGGGGTCGTCCCCGGCTAGGTCGTCGCGAGCTTCGCGCGGACCTGGCGGGCGAGGCGCGCCACGAGGGCGATGAGCTGGTTGGGCTCGACCGGCTTCGTCAAATGCGCATCGAACCCGGCGCCGAGCGCGCGCTGCCGGTCCTCCTCCGACGCGTACGCCGTGAGCGCCACCGCGAGGACGTGCCCCGGATCGCGCCCGTCGCGCTCGCGCGCGCGCACCTTGCGGATGAGCGCGTAGCCGTCCTCGCCGGGGAGGCCGATGTCCGAGATGAGCACGTCGGGGCGATCGGCCGAGAGCGCCTCGAGCGCGGCGGGCGTCGAGCAGACCGACGTCACCTGCGCGCCGGCGCGCATCAGCGCCGCGTGCGCCATGCCGCGCGCGTCGGGCTCGTCCTCGACCAGGAGGATGCGCAGGTTGTCGAGCTCCACCCACGCGCGCGACGAGACGCTCGGCTCGTCGGCCGCCTTGGGGTCCACCGGCGAGCGCACCGAGTCCTCGAGGAGCGGCAGGTCGACGGTGAACGTCGCGCCCTTGCCCGCGCCCTCGCTGACCACGCGCACGGTGCCCCCGTGGCGCTGGACGATATGGCTCACGATCGCGAGGCCGAGGCCGAGGCCCCCTTGCGTGCGCGTGCTCGTGCTGTCGGCCTGGCGGAACCTGTCGAACACGTACGGAAGGAACTCGGCGCTGATCCCCTGCCCCGTGTCGCTCACGACGATGCGCGCGTTCGTACCGTGCTCCGCGAGCGAGACGGTCACCTCGCCGTAGGCCGGCGTGAACTTGAGCGCGTTCGACAGGAGGTTCCCGATCACCTGGAGGAGCCGGTTCGGATCGCCCATCACGTCGCGCACGTTCGCGCCGATGTCGGCGTGGATCCGGATGTTCTTCGCGTCCGCGGTCAGGCGGACCGCGTCCACCGCGGCCTGGATGACGCCCTGGAGCCCGACCGGGCCCACGCTGAGGTGGAGCTTGCCGGTCACGATGCGCGACACGTCGAGCAGGTCGGCGATGAGCTGCGCCTGCGCCTTCGCGTTGCGCTCGATCGTCTCGAGCGCGCGATCGAACTCCTCGGTCTCGAGGTCCCCCGCGCGCAGGAGCTGCGTCCAGCCGAGCATCGCGTTGAGCGGCGTCCTGAGCTCGTGGGACAGCGTCGCGAGGAACTCGTCCTTCGCCTTGTGCGCGAGCTCGAGCTTCGCGCGCTCCGACTGCGCGATGCCGTACAGCTCGGCGATGTCCACCGCCGCGCCCATGCGCCGCGCGAGATCGCGCGCGAGCTCGACGTCGGATCCCTGGTACCGCCTTCGCCGCGTGGACGCGACGAGGGTGAGCGTGCCGAACGTCCCCTCGCGCGTCACGATCGGCGCGCACAGGATCGACCGCGGCGCGGTCGGGCCGTCGCCGCGCTCGATCGTCAGCGCCGCCTCGCCGGTGGTGAGCACCCCCTGGGCGATCGCCGGGGCGATCTCCTCGCCCTCTCCGAGGCCCACCGAGACGACCGGCGTGAGCCTGCCGTCGGCCGCGCGCCGCTCGACCACCATCGCGTCGGCCTCCCCCGACTCGAACGCCAGCGTCGCGACCTCGCGGAACGCCCCCGCGTAGTCGAGCGACGACAGGAGCGTGCTCGCGTGGGCGAGGAAGCGGAGCGCGTCCTCGGCCTGCCGTCGATCGTGGATGTCGGTGCACGTCCCGACCCACGACACGATCGACTCGCGCTCCTGGTGGAGCGGCACGCCGCGCACGAGGTGCCAGCGGAACTCGCCGGTCGCGAGCGACCCGAGGCAGAACTCGCCCTCCCAGCCCTCGCCGGTCTCGAGCGCGCCCCGCCAGATCTCGAGGAGGCGGGCCCGATCGCCGGGGTGGACGATCATCTCCCAGCGGAGCGCGCCGTCGCCGGGGGGCTCCTGCGCGCAGTCGAACCACCTGCGGTTGCCGTAGGCGATCGTCCCGTCGGGGTCGGCCATCCAGACGATCTGCGGCATCGACTCGGCGAGATCGCGGTAGCGGCGCTCGCTCGACCTGCGGAGCTCGGCGAGCTGCCGCTCCCGGAGCGCCTGCTCCTGCTGCTTCAGCAGCTCGGTCTTGCGGTACAGATCGACGAAGACGCGGACCTTCGAGCGGAGGATGTCGGGGTCGAACGGCTTCGAGATGTAATCGACCGCGCCGACCGTGTAGCCGCGGAAGACGAACATGTCCTCCTTGCTGATCGCGGTGAGGAAGATGATCGGGATGTGGCGCGACCGCTCGCGGTCCTTGATCAACCGCGCGGTCTCGAAGCCGTCCATCCCCGGCATCTGGACGTCCAGGATGATGACCGCGAACTCCCGCGTGAGGAGGTGCTTCAGCGCCTCCGGCCCGGAGCTCGCGCGGACGAGCTCGACGTCGAGGCCCTCCTCCAGGATCGCTTCGAGCGCGAGCAGGTTCTTCGGCTGGTCGTCGACCAGGAGAATGCTGGCCGAGATCGCGGAGGCTGCCCCGGCGACGTCGTTGCGGGAAGCGGGTCCGATCACGGGACGATCCTTGTTCTTTCTGGCGAGGTCGCTCAATGGATCGCGGGCCTCGCCATGCCCGACTGGAGCTGAACGAGAAGGGGCGCGATCTTCTCGAGCGCGAGCACGAGGACGGCGCCGCCGCGGGCGATCGCGGCGCGCGGCATGGCCGGGCTCTCCGAGGAGGCGGGGTCCTGGGCGATGGTCATCCCGCCGACGTCGCGGATGCTCATGAGCCCCTCGGCGCCGTCCGAGTTCGCGCCGGTGAGGATGATACCGATGAGCCTGCGCCCGATGGCGTCCGCCGCGGACTGGAAGAGGACGTCGATCGACGGGCGGCTGAAGCCCACCGGCGCGTCCACCGTGAGCGCGAGCGACGGTCGCCCGATCTTCGTGCGCGGGCCGACGAACGTCGTCGACTCGATCATGAGGTGGTAGTCGGCGGGCGCGACGTAGACGTGGCCGGCCTCGAGCAGCGCTTTGTCCTCGGCCTCGGCCACGGGCAGCGAGGTCACCGCGCCGAGCAGGCGCGCGAGCGTGTCGTCGGAGCCCGCCTGCCGGTGCTGCACGACCACCAGCGGGAGCGCGAACGACGCGGGCAGCTCCTTCAAGATGGTCTCGAGCGCCCGGAGGCCGCCCCACGACGTCCCGACGACGACGAGGTCGTATGCAGCAGTCATGCGCTCTTCCTCCTCCTCCGGCTCGTCCGGCGTGTAGCGCGGCGTGTCATGGGGCGGAATTGAAATCATTCGGCGATTACCGCCCAGGGCCGAGCTTGCGGTAGATCCTCTCGTTTTGCACCAGGGAGTCGAAGGCGCTCTCGTGGTCGGTGAATCGCAGCGTCTCCTTTCGACCCAGCGCAAGCACGCCGAAGGTCACGAGGCTCTGATGAAAAAGCGACAGCACCCGGTTCTGGAGCGAGCGGTCGAAGTAGATCATCACGTTCCGGCAGAGGATCAGGTTGAACTCGCTGAAGCTACGGTCGGTGACGAGGTTATGCTGAGAGAAGAGGACGTTCTCGACGAGCGACGGGTCGAAGAGCGCGCCGTCGTACTTCGCGGTGTAATACTCCGAGAACGACCGGGTCCCCCCCGCTCGCTGGTAATTCGCGGTGTACTCCTGCATCTTCGCGAGCGGGAAGATCGCCCGCTTGGCGTGCTGAAGGACGAGCTCGTTGACGTCGGTCGCGTAGATCCGCGTGCGCTCGTAGAGCCCCTCCTCGCGGAGCAGGATCGCGATCGAATACACCTCCTCTCCCGTGGAGCAGCCGGCGCACCATACGCGGATGAAGGGGTAGGTGCGGAGCAGCGGGACGACGTGGCTCCGTAGCGCGAGGAAGAAGCCCGGATCGCGGAACATGGCCGTGACGTTGATGCTGAGGGCGAGCATCAGCCGCTCCATGCACGCCGAGTCGTGGAAGACGCGCTCCTGGAGCGCCGAGATGGTCTTCAGCCCCTCCGCGTAGACGCGGTGCCACAGCCGCCGACGGAGCGACGAGTAGGCGTACGCGCGGAAGTCGAAGCCGTAGAGGCGATGAATCCCCTCGAGGAGCAGCTCGATCTCCACGCGCTCCACCGTGCCGGACTCTTCCGGCGCTTCTGCGAGAGGGGGGTCTGTCTCGGCCATCGTGTCTCCGGCGCGAAGGTCAACGATACATCCACACCCGCATGAGCGAGAGGAGCTGGTCCGAGTCCACGGGCTTCGTGATGTAGTCCGACGCCCCGGCCTGGATGCACTTCTCGCGATCCCCCTTCATCGCCTTGGCGGTGAGCGCGATCACCGGGAGCGCCTTGTACTCGGGGCGCTGGCGGATCTTGCGCATCGTCTCGTAGCCGTCCATGTCGGGCATCATCACGTCCATGAGGACGAGGCTCACGTCGTCGTTCTTGAGCAACGTGTCGATCCCCTCCTTGCCGTTCTCCGCGAAGACGACGTTCATCCCGTTGTTCTCGAGGACGCTCGTGATGGCGAAGATGTTGCGCACGTCGTCGTCGACGACAAGCACCTTCTTGCCGGCGAAGATCGCGTCGGCGCTGTGCAGCTGCTCGAGCACGCGCCGCTTCTCCTCGGGCAGGTTCGCCTCGACGCGGTGGAGGAAGAGCGCGGTCTCGTCGAGGAGGCGCTCGGGCGAGCGCGCGTCCTTGATGATGATCGTCTCGGCGTATTTCTTGAGGCGCGTCTCCTCCGCCTTCGAGAGGTCTTTGCCGGTGTAGATGATGATCGGCAGATCCTGGAGCTCCCTCTCGTTCTTGATCCGCTCGAGCAGATCGAAGCCGGTCATGTCCGGGAGGCCCAGGTCGAGCACCATGCAGTCGAAGCGCTTCGTGCGGAGCTCGGTGAGCGCCGCGTCGGCGCTCCCCACCGACGTGGTCACGACGTCGTCGTGCCCGATCAGCTCGTCGATCGCCTGCCGCTGCGCGGGGTCGTCCTCGACGACGAGCAGGTTCCGGACGTCGCTGTCGAGGAAGGACGCGATCTGCGTGAACGCCTGATCGAGCCCCTCCTTGCTGACCGGCTTCTCGAGGTAGGCGAGCGCGCCGAGGCGCATCCCGCGCTGCCGCTTGTTCGTGCCGGAGAGGATGTGGACCGGGATATGGCGCGTCTCGCGGTTGCTCTTCAGCCGCTCGAGCATCGTGAGCCCGTCGACGACCGGGAGGCCGATGTCGAGCAGGATGGCGTCGGGGCGGTACCGGTGCGCCATCGCCAGGCCGTTGTCGCCGCGGAGGCTCGCGAGCGCCTTGAACCCGCGCTCGCGCGCCATCTCGACCAGGAGCCGGGCGAACGACGGGTCGTCCTCGACGATCAAGATCACGCGATCGCCCGGCTGCACCGCGTCGCGGTCGTCGTTCAGCTCGTTGTCGAGGAGCTCGTCGTCGATGTTCGACGCGACGTCGGGGAAGTCGCGCGGCAGCTCGCCGATCGGCGGGTTGTGCAGCTTGCCCAGCCCCGACGTGTCGACGGTGTCGAACCGCGCCGGGAGGTACAGCGTGAACGTGCTCCCCTCGCCCAGCGCGCTCTCCACGCGGATCTCGCCGCCGAGGAGCCGCGCGAGCTCGCGGCTGATCGAGAGGCCGAGCCCCGTGCCGCCGTATTTCCGGCTCGTCGTCCCGTCGGCCTGCTGGAACGCCTCGAAGATGAGCTGCTGCTTGTCCCGCGCGATGCCGATCCCGGTGTCGCTCACGGCGTACGCGATCACGCGATCGGCGCCGATCAGCGCCGGGTGGACGAAGTGGAGCTTCCTCGAGACGAGCGAGATCCGCACCTCGACCCGCCCCTTGGCCGTGAACTTGAACGCGTTCGAGAGGAGGTTCCGCAGGATCTGCTGGAGCCGCTGGCCGTCGGCCACGACCGATAGGGGCGCGCTCCCGTCGACGCTCACCGCGAACTCGAGGTGTTTGTGCTGCGCGACGGGGCGGAAGCTCCGCTCGAGGTACTCCTGCACCGACGCGAGGCGCACCTCGGCCGGGTAGATCTCGATCTTCCCCGCCTCCACCTTGGACAGGTCGAGCACCTCGTTGATCAAGTTGAGGAGGTCGGTGCCCGACGCGTGGATGGTGCGCGCGTACTCGACCTGCTTGTCGGTGAGGTTCGCGTCCTTGTTGTCGGCGAGCATCTTCGCGAGGATGAGCAGGCTGTTCAGCGGCGTGCGCAGCTCGTGGCTCATGTTCGCGAGGAACTCGCTCTTGTACTTGCTCGACAGCGCGAGCTGCTCCGCCTTCTCCTCGAGGGCGAGGCGCGCCATCTCCACCTCGCGGTTCTTCTGCTCGACCTTCTTGTTCTGCTCGGCGAGGAGCGTCGCCTTCTCCTCGAGCTCCTCGTTGATCTGCTGGAGCTCCTCTTGCTGCGTCTTCAGGAGCTCCTCGCTCGCCTTGAGCGACTGGGCCTGCGCCTCGAGCTCGCCGTTGGAGCGTTTCAGCTCGTCCTGCTGCTGCTGGAGCTCCTTCGACTGGTTCTGGAGCTCCTGCGCGAGCGACTGCGACTGGAGGAGGAGCTCCTCGGTGCGCATGTTCGCGACGATCATGTTGATGACGACGCCGATGCTCTCCGAGAGCTGGTCGAGGAAGATCTGGTGGATCTGGCTGAACGAGCGGAAGCTCGCGAGCTCGATCACGGCGCGCACGTCGCCCTCGAAGAGCACCGGCAGGACGATGATGTTGAGCGGCGGGGCCTCGCCCAGGCCCGACGAGATCATGACATAGTCGCCGGGGACGCTCGTGAGCAGGATGCTCTTCTTCTCGAGCGCGCTCTGCCCGACCAGCCCCTCGCCCAGGCGGAACTGGTTCGCGACGTTCTTTCGCGTCTTGTACGCGTAGCTCGCGATCAGCTTGAGGACGAGATCGCCGCCGCCGTCGTTCTGCGTGATGAAGAACGCGCCGTGGTGCGCCGACACGAGCGGCGTGAGCTCGCTCATGATCAGCCGCGAGACGTCCTCCAGGTTCTTCTGCCCCTGCATCATCCCGCTGAACTTCGCGAGGTTCGTCTTGAGCCAGTCCTGCTCCTGGTTCTTCTGCGTCGTCTCCCGCAGGTTCGCGATCATCTGATTGACCGTGTCCTTGAGGAGGAGGAGCTCGCCCTGCGCCTCGACGGCGATGCTCCGCGTGAGGTCGCCGTTGGTGACCGCGACGGCCACGTCGGCGATCGCGCGCACCTGCGCGGTGAGGTTGCCGGCGAGCTGGTTCACGTTGTCCGTGAGGTCGCGCCACGTGCCCGCGGCGCCCGGCACCTTCGCCTGCCCGCCGAGCTTCCCCTCGGTGCCGACCTCGCGCGCCACCGTGGTGACCTGATCGGCGAAGACGCGGAGCGTGTCGGTCATCGAGTTGATCGTGTCGGCGAGGGCGGCGATCTCGCCCTGCGCTTCCATCAAGAGCTTCTGGCTCAAATCGCCGTTGGCGACCGCCGTGACGACCTTGACGATCCCGCGCACCTGGGTCGTGAGGTTCGACGCCATCGAGTTGACGCTGTCGGTGAGGTCCTTCCACGTGCCGGCCACGCCGGGGACGCGCGCCTGCCCGCCGAGCTTCCCCTCGGTGCCGACCTCGCGCGCCACGGTGGTGACCTGCTCGGCGAAGATCCCGAGCGTCTCGGTCATCGAGTTGATCGTGTCGGCGAGCTCGGCGATCTCGCCCTTCGCCTCGACGACGAACTTCTTGGAGAGGTCGCCGTCGGCGACCGCGGTGACGACCTTCGCGATGCCGCGCACCTGGGTCGTGAGGTTCGACGCCATCGAGTTGACGTTGTCGGTCAGGTCCTTCCACGTGCCGGCCACGCCGGGCACGAACGCCTGACCGCCCAGCTTGCCGTCGGTGCCGACCTCGCGCGCGACGCGCGTCACCTCCGCGGCGAACGACCTTAGCTGGTCCACCATCGTGTTGAGCGTGTTCTTCATCTCGAGCATCTCGCCCTTCACGTCGACCGTGATCTTCTGCGAGAGGTCGCCGTTCGCGACCGCGGTCGTGACGAGCGCGATGTTGCGCACCTGCCCCGTGAGGTTCGAGGCCATGTAGTTGACGTTGTCGGTCAGGTCCTTCCACGTGCCGGCCACGCCGGGCACGTGCGCCTGCCCGCCGAGCTTCCCCTCGGTGCCGACCTCCTTCGCGACGCGCGTCACCTCCGCGGCGAACGACCGGAGCTGATCGACCATGGTGTTGATGGTGCTCTTCAGCTCGAGGATCTCGCCGCGCGCGTCGACCGTGATCTTCTGCGAGAGGTCGCCGTTCGCCACCGCGGTCGTGACGAGCGCGATGCTCCGCACCTGGCCGGTGAGGTTCGACGCCATGTAGTTGACGTTGTCGGTCAGGTCCTTCCACGTGCCGGCCACGCCGGGCACGTACGCCTGTCCGCCGAGCTTGCCGTCGGTGCCGACCTCGCGCGCGACGCGCGTCACCTCCGCGGCGAACGACCGGAGCTGATCGACCATGACGTTCATGGTGTTCTTCAGCTCGAGCATCTCGCCCTTCACGTCGACCGTGATCTTCTGCGAGAGGTCCCCGCCGGCCACCGCGGTCGTGACGTACTTCACGTTCCGCACCTGCTCGGTGAGGTTGTTGGCCATGTAGTTGACGCTCTCGGTGAGGTCCTTCCACGCGCCGGTGACGCCGGGGACCTGGGCCTGCCCGCCGAGGCGCCCTTCGGTGCCGACCTCGCGCGCGACGCGCGTCACCTCGGCGGCGAACGACCTTAGCTGGTCCACCATCCGGTTGAAGGTGTTCTTCAGCTCGAGGATCTCGCCCTCGACCTCGACGGTCATCTTCTGCGAGAGGTCGCCGTTCGCCACCGCGGTGGTGACGAGAGCGATGTTGCGCACCTGGTCGGTGAGGTTCGACGCCATCGAGTTGACGTTGTCGGTGAGGTCCTTCCACGTGCCGGCCACGCCGGGGACGCGCGCCTGCCCGCCGAGCTTCCCTTCGGTGCCGACCTCGCGCGCGACGGTCGTGACCTGATCGGCGAAGAGGCGCAGCGTGTCGGTCATGTTGTTGATGGTGTCGGCGAGCGCGGCGACCTCGCCCTTCGCCTCGACCACGAACTTCTTCGTGAGGTCGCCGTTCGCGACCGACGTGACGACCGCGGCGATGCCGCGCACCTGCCCCGTGAGGTTCGACGCCATCGAGTTGACGCTGTCGGTGAGGTCCTTCCACGTGCCGGCGACGCCGGGCACGTTGGCCTGTCCGCCGAGCTTCCCCTCGGTGCCGACCTCCTTCGCGACGCGCGTGACCTCGCTCGCGAACGACCGGAGCTGATCGACCATCGTGTTGACCGTCTCGCCGATCCGGAGGTACTCGCCGCGCACCGGCTTCCCCTCGATCTCGAGCGCCATCTTCTGCGAGAGGTCCCCCTCGGCGACGGCGGTGATGACGCGCGCGACCTCGGTGGACGGGCGCACGAGATCGAGGATGAGCGAGTTGATCGCCTCGAGCTCCTGCGCCCACGCGCCCTTCGCGTACGGCACCGCGGCGCGCTCGTTCATGCGCCCCTCGCGGCCGACGACGCGCGACACGCGGACGATCTCTTTGACCAGCGCGTCGTGCAGCGCGACCACGTCGTTGAACGCGTTGGCCATCGTGCCGATCGGCCCGCCGTCGCGCACCGGCAGGCGCACCGAGAAGTCGCCGTCCTTCACCGCGCGCATCGCGCCGAGCAGCTCGTTCCAGCGCGCGATGTCGGGGGCGAGATCGAAATCGCCGCCCTCGTGCCGCGCCGTCCGCCCGTCGCGCCGCGCCCGCGGCGCGCCCTGGCTGATCGCGCGCGACGCGCGCTTCGCGGGGGCCGAGGCGGGCGGCGCGCTCACGCCGCGCGGAGCCTTCGCCGGCCCCCCGTTCGTGGCCTTCACCGGCCCCCCGTTCGTGGTCTTGGATACGGGGCGGGTCTCTCCGTTCTTGATCGACACGATGGGCGCTCCTTCGAAAAATCGGACAAGCGAGGCGTCAAGCACGCGAGGCTGCAGCTACGAGACCGGACAGGCGAGGCGTAAGCGAGCGAGGCGTCGAGCGATGAGGCGTCGGCGAAGGCGCGACGGCGGCGGCGGTGCGGCGCGCGCGAAGAGTCGGCCGCGGTCGCGGCGCTCGGGTCGTCAACTCACGGTAGCTTGCGCCAAGTTCACCGTTCACCCCTTTTTTGCCCTTCTTTCGCTTCAGGCCGCTGCCTGGAAAATGTTCAGAGCAGGCGCAACCGATCACTCGCGACGCGCATCGGACGGGGCTCGAAGCGGCAGCGGGACGACCCACCGCTCGAGCGCGCCGAACCCCCACTCGACGACCAGCGCCAGCGCCGCGGAGGGGATCGCGCCGGCGAGCAGGAGCGTCCCGTCGTTCAGCGCGAGCCCGGACGCGATGCGCTCGCCGTACCCACCCGCCCCGATGAACGCGGCGATGGTCGCCGTCCCGACGCTGATGACCGCCGACGTGCGGACGCCGGCGAGGATCGACCGCGACGCGAGCGGCAGATCGATCCGAAGCAGCCGCGAACGCCAGGGCAGGCCGAGAGCGAGCGCCGACTCGCGGAGCGGCGGCGCGATCTCGGTGATCCCGGTGTACGCGCCGCGGACGATCGGCAAGAGCGAGTAGAGGAAGAGCGCCGTCAGCGCCGGCGCCGTGCCGATGCGGTGGAAGAGCGGGATCAGGAACGCGAGGAGCGCGAGCGACGGGATCGTCTGCAGGACGCCCACCGCGGCGAGGATCCGCGGCGCGGCGGCGGCGCGGTACGCGGCCCACAGGCCGAGCGGGACGCCGGCGATCGAGCCGAGGACCACCGACGCGAAGACGAGGAACAGGTGCTCGGCGGTGAGCCGCGGGAGATCGGGCGCGAAGAGGCGCTCGAGGAACGACGTCGGGCGCGGCGCGCCGCCGTCGACGAACGCGGCGGCGATCGACGGGAACGTCGCGCCGCGGATCTCCGCGTCGGCGTTCATCCGCCTCATGTCGCGCTCCCCGATGCGGCCCGAGATGCGCTCGAGCGCGGCGAACGTCTCGGGCAGCCGCGACGGCAGATCGGCCCGGTAGAGGAGCACCGCGTCGTACCGGGGGAACGCCGCGCGATCGTCGTCGAGCACCGCGAGCCCGTAGCGCTCGATGGCCGCGTCGGTCGAGTAGACGTCGGTCGCGTCGATCTCGCCGCGCGCGAGCGCCTCGTACGCGAGGCCGTGATCGAGGCCGCGGGGCGGCGGCGCGGCGAGCCCGTACGTCCTGACCAGCGACGGCCAGCCGTCCTCGCGCTCGACGAACTCCGAAGACATCCCGAAGCGGACCTCGGGGTGCGCGGCCAGGTCGCCGAGCGCGCGGATCCCCTTCGCGCGCGCCGTCTCCGCGCGCATCGCGATCGCGTAGGTGTCGTTGAACCCGAGCGGGATCCCCGCGGCGAGGCCGCGCGGCGCGAGGAGCCGGTTGATCGCGTCGAGGTCCTTCGCGGCCGGCGCGTGGAGGA
>Ga0207710_10001409_pt1 | contig 12027 bp, 6 predicted proteins | sample KBSS24metaG_FD_184400 | JGI IMG/M metagenome (GOLD analysis project Ga0207710, IMG submission 184400) | Switchgrass rhizosphere microbial communities from Kellogg Biological Station, Michigan, USA - KBS S2-4 metaG (SPAdes) (version 2) | ecosystem: Host-associated > Plants > Roots > Rhizosphere >...
ATTTACCTGCATAAGTCTTATACATAAAACAGAAATAACAAAACCTAATACAAGAGAGCCGGTATCACCCATAAATATTTTTGCGGGATTGAAATTGAAATATAAAAAAGCAAGAATTCCGCCAGCCAATGCAAATGCTATTAAGGCAGTATTTATATCGCCACTCATCGTCAAAAATATGCCAAGCGTTATAAGACTCATAAAACCTAAGCCACCGGCAAGCCCATCTATACCATCGATAAGATTGAAAGCATTTGTAATGCCAACAATAGCTAAAATTGTAAATGTGTATTGAGCAGCAAGAGGCAATTCATTTATTCCAAATAATCCGTTAAACGAAGTGATGCGAAGATCAGAGAGTGCGATCAGCAAGGCAAGGCCGATCTGAATGATAAATTTATACCTGGCTGAAAGATCTTTAAGATCATCCATAATACCGACTCCGAAAAGAACAGTTATTGAAAAGAAAAAACATACCTGCGTTAGCTGGTTACTGAATGGAAACCAAAGAGAGAGCGCCGTCATCATGCCGGTAATAATTGCAATACCTCCCATAGTAGGGATAGGCGCCGCATGTTCTTTACGTGCATTAGGCACATCAAATATGCCGTATCTTTTTATCAGACTTATAATAGGTGGAATAGTAAGCAGCGTTACTACAAAAGCAGTAACTAAGCAAAGCAAAGCAAACTTATAGTCATGGAAATAAAGATCAATTTGCAGAAAATAGAATTGGCTTTTCATCAACTGGTGGTTTTTTGGATATTGGTTCTTGTACTAACGATTAAAAATAGCCTGATTTTATAGAAAAGGCAAGATTTTTTTATTGTGTTTCTTTAAAAAAATGCCGGCAAATCAATATTTGGCGGTATTTATTTTCAGTAAACGGATATTTGCGAATCAAATGCGTAATTTTCCTGTCAATGCAATTTCTAAAGCTGTGGAATAAGCTGATCAGTTGTAACCACATTGAATGATTATTTTTGTTTGAAAGCCTTTCTTATATCTTCTCTTGCCTCCATATTATCTAACCCGATTGAATATTTAAAAGGCGTTGGTCCACAGCGGGGGGAACTTTTAAAAAAAGAACTTGGCATTTTCACCTTTGCCGATATGCTTGATCATTTTCCTTACCGGCATGTTGATAAAACCAAAGTGAACTTTATTAATGAGATCAATCAGCAAACGGATTATATTCAGCTGGCTGGCGTTTTATTAAATTTTGAAATAGTAGGTAATAAAGCTGGAAAACGTTTGGTGGCTCAGATAAAAGATAAAACAGGCTTTCTCGAATTGATATGGTTCCAGGGAATTAATTGGATCCAGAAGACATTACAGCCCGGTCATTCTTATTTGGTCTATGGCAAAGTAGGATTTTACATGGGTAATCCACAAATCATTCATCCCGAAATAGAGGCACTAACACTGGATAAAAAAGATGGCAAAAGTTTTTTAGATCCTGTTTATCCAACAACAGAAAAATTAAAATCGAAAGGATTAGGAGGAAGACAGATCGGCAAACTAACCCAGCCATTACTGGCAATGCTGAAAGAAAAAGATATTCTTGAGAATTTACCCGAATCTGTTATTGAACAGCTAATGCTTACTAGTCGTTTCAATGCATATAAACAAATTCATTTTCCTCAAACAATGAAAGAATATGAAGAGGCTGTAAAAAGATTAAAGTTTGAAGAATTATTTATTGCACAATTAAGAATGAATTTGATCCGCAGCAATCGTCACCGCTATTCAAAAGGTGTAGTGTTCGATAAAGTCGGCGATCTTTTTAATACATTTTTTAAAAATCATCTTCCTTTTCAACTTACCAATGCACAAAAAAGAGTAATGAAGGAGATAAGAACGGATACGGCAAAAGGAATGCAAATGAACCGACTGCTGCAAGGTGATGTTGGCAGCGGCAAAACAATTATAGCAGTGCTTACCATGTTGCTAGCAATTGATAACAATTACCAGGCATGTCTTATGGCGCCAACTGAAATATTAGCTCAGCAGCATTATAATACAATAAAAAAATTGCTGGGAAAAATGGATATAGAAGTTGAATTGCTTACCGGCTCAACCAGGAAATCAAAAAGAAAAGAGATATTGGAAAAACTTGCAGATAACTCATTGAAAATACTTGTTGGCACTCATGCCGTGATCGAGGAAACAGTTCAATTTAAAGATCTTGGTATTGTGATCATAGATGAACAACATCGGTTTGGCGTAGCCCAGCGGGCAAGACTATGGCAAAAAGCAGAAATACCGCCTCATGTATTAGTAATGACAGCAACGCCAATTCCACGGACATTAGCAATGACTGCTTATGGTGATCTTGATTACAGTGTTATTGATGAGCTTCCTCCGGGAAGGCATCCTGTTATTACTGTTCATCGTTATGAGTCAAAACGTAGTGCAGTAATGAATTTTGTGAGAGCAGAAATTGATAAGGGCAGGCAAGCTTATATTATTTTTCCTTTGATTGAAGAAAGCGCTAAACTGGATTATGAGAATCTAATGAAAGGATACGAAAACGTGAAAGCGTATTTTCCCGAGCCAAAATTCCGTATCAGCATGGTACACGGGAAACAGCCGTCTCAACAAAAAGATATAAATATGAAAAGATTTATAGAAGGAGACACGCAAATAATGGTATCAACTACCGTTATTGAAGTGGGAGTGGACATTCCCAATGCTACAGTAATGGTAATAGAAAGCGCTGAAAAATTTGGATTATCTCAACTGCATCAATTAAGAGGTCGTGTAGGCCGTGGAGGAGAGAAAAGCTACTGCGTACTTTTAACCGGCAGTGGGTTAGGTAATGACAGCAGGCAACGCATCAGTATAATGACAACAACAAATAGTGGTTTTGTAATTGCAGAAAAAGACCTCGAACTTAGAGGACCAGGTGACATTGAGGGAACAAGACAGAGTGGTGTATTAAACTTTAAGCTAGCAAGTATAGTCCAAGACAGGCCATTATTAGAAACTACTAAAAAAATTGTTTCTGATATATTGGAAAAAGACCCTGACCTTGTTTCGGCAGAAAATTTGCGACTTAAAAATTTTTTACTACAGCAAAAGGCCAATATTATTTGGAGCAAAATTTCGTAAATTAAGTTTTTAAATCTTCTTTCCATTTCATTTTATCTAATAAATGGACGAAGGGGATGTCATAAAAAGGTAAAAGAACCACAATTGATTTTTCTTAACAGAAGTTTTCAAACAGGTTCGGACTAATTTTAGTTATTTTAAATTTTAAAGAGTTTGAGACTGATACGCCATATAATCCTTACCATCCTGCTGATTCCTGCCTTATCCGCTACAGCCCAAATCAATACAAATAATTATAACAATATTGAGTTTATTGAAAACAAAGGTCAATGGGATAGCCGTGTAAAATACAAAGGTGACGTAAGCGGAGGATCCTTTTTTATTCTTTCGGATGGGTTCACAGTTTTACAACACAACAGGGAAGATCTGCAAGCTATTCATGAAAGGATGCATGGGCATAAAGAAGATGGCACACCCGTTTCCCGAAACCAGGCAATGACGTTACGTTCTCATGCCTACAAAGTGAATTTTATCGGGGCTCTTCCTACTATGCAGATCATACCGGACAAATCAATTCCTACATATAATAATTATTTTTTTGGAAGCGATCCTTCTAAATGGGCTACAGGCTGTCGAATTTTTCAAGGCATCACTTTTAAAAATGTCTATCCGAATGTGGATGTACGCTATTACACCGACAGAGGTACACTTAAATATGATATCATCGCTAAACCCGGAGCAGATATAAGTAAAATAGCTTTGCGGTACGACGGTATAGATAAATTGGAAACAAAAAATAAGGAATTGGTTATCAGAACATCGGTTGGCGACTTAAAAGAATCATCTCCTTATACGTTTCAATCGAATGGATATCAAAAAAAAGAGGTAAGCTGTAAGTATGTGATAAAAGATCATGAGCTACGCTTTAAAGTATCCGAATATAATCCGAACGAAACACTGATCATTGATCCGAGTCTTATATTCTGCTCCTTTACTGGAAGCACTACTGATAATTGGGGCTTTACCGCTACGTATGGTCCTGACGGAAGTATGTTCGGTGGTGGTATTGTGTTTGGCGATGGTTTTCCTTATAGCTCCGGTGCTTTTCAAACACATTATGGGGGAGGTGCTACCGGTTTCGGTAATGGAGGTTTCGATATTGGTATCATTAAACTTACACCTAATGGTTCTGGCCGGGTATATGCTACTTATATAGGAGGATCGGGTGATGAATTTCCACAAAGTCTAATTGTTGATTCGCAGGGGGAACTTATAGTTGCTGGTCGTACTAACTCACCAAGATCTTCTTCACCGGGTGCTTATCCCGTTAAGGGCGGTGCGGCTTCAGAAAAGGGTATTGGAGGAGGATTTGATATCGTCGTAACAAAATTGAATGCAGCCGGCACAGCTTTGATAGGATCGATACGAGCGGGAGGTAGTGCTGATGATGGAGCAAATATTACTCAATATGGAGGCGGCGCCAAATCCTTACAGCAGAATTATGGTGACGAAGCGAGGAGTGAAGTTAATCTCGATGGCGCAGGCAATATTTACCTGGCATCATGTACCCAATCGAAAGCAGATGCTTCCGGTAATGGAGGCTTTCCTGTGATTGGAGGATTTCAATCGGCAAACGCAGGTGGCATCAATAGCCAGGATGGAGTTGTCATGAAATTTCCTCCGAATTTATCTACTATTTCATTTAGTAGCTATTTGGGTGGCAGTGGAAATGATGCAGCTTATGTTATCTCAATTAACCCTTTCAATAACAATATTTATGTGGCTGGCGGAACAGAAAGTACCAATTTCCCTGGTTCAACTGCAGGAACAATAGGATCAGGAAATAATGGAGGCATTGATGGATTTGTATCTATTATTAACAACAATGGTTCTGCAATTATTAAAACAACATATTTAGGTACAGGCGGTATTGACCAGGTGTATGGGATACAATTTGACAAAAAAGGATTTCCGTATGTAATGGGACAAACAACAGGAGCATGGACTGTAGTGAATGCACTTTATAGTAATCCCGGGTCAAAACAATTTATTGCCAAATTACAACCTGATCTTTCTGCCTATGTTTATTCAACCGTTTTTGGAAGCGGATCGGCTGTTCCGAATATTTCGCCTGTTGCCTTCCTTGTTGATCGCTGCGAAAATGTTTATGTTTCCGGGTGGGGCGGCAAGGGCAATTTTGCTCAAAATTATAGTAGTGCGGGCACTGCTGGAATGCCTGTAACTCCTGATGCTATTCAGGGCAGCACTGATGGTAGCGATTTTTATTTTTTTGTTTTAAAAAAAGACGCCACACAACAATTATATGGAAGCTTCTTTGGTCAGGTCGGAGGGCAATATCCTGATCATGTAGATGGAGGCACGAGCAGATTTGACAATAACGGAGTTATTTACCAGGCAATTTGCGGAAACTGTGGCGGAGGGACAACTTTTCCAACTACAGCAGGGGCTTGGGCAACTTCAAAACCTGCCAGTGCATTATGTAATCTTGCTATGGTAAAAATTGCATTCAATCTTGCAGGAGTAGGTTCAGGTGTTCAATCAGCCATTAACGGTGTGCCAAGAGATTCTTCGGGATGTGTACCGCTTACAGTAGATTTTTCAGATACTATTCTGAATGCAGTTAGTTATGAATGGTATTTTGGAGATGGCTCACCAATGGCTGCTACAACAACTCCTAACATTTCTCATACATACAATCTTATTGGTAATTACCAGGTAATGTTAGTTGCAATTGATCCTAATACCTGCAATGTGAGGGATACTTCTTACATGCATATTCGTGTTGGAGATATAAAAGGAGTGATTGATTTTAATATTGTCAAACTTGCTCCGTGTGATTCATTCAAATACAGGTTTGATAATTTATCCACTACGTCTCCTGTTCGACCATTTGGTTCGCAAAGTTTTACCTGGGATTTCGGTGACGGTTCGCCAAGAGTAGTAGCTGGCACGGGATCAGTATTCCACAATTATCCGGCCCCCGGCACTTATGATGTAAAATTGGTTTTAACCGACACCAACTATTGCAATGCTCCGGATTCCCTTGCTTTTCAATTAAGAGTAGCAGCTACTGTAAAGGCACAATTCACAACCCCACCTGTGGGATGCATTCCTTATGATGCTGTATTTAAAAATACATCGATTGGCGGACAAACTTTTCAATGGAATTTTGGCGATGGTATTACTTCTACTGCCGCCAATCCGACACATACTTATACTATTCCGGGAACTTACACTATTATTTTAATTGCAAATGATCCTAATACATGTAACCTTATAGATAGTACAAAGGTTACAATAAATGTATTTGATATTCCTGTAGCCAACTTTAGTTTTGCCCCTGTTCCTCCATTGGAAAATACACCTACTACTTTTACAAACTTGTCATCTCCTGATGCAGTTAGATTTAAATGGGTATTTGGAGACGGGGATTCATTGGAAACTACCTCAAGGTTGCCCGTTGATCATCAATACAATGCTTCCGGTACTTTCAATGCATGCCTTACTGCATATAATGCTGCAGGATGTCCCGATACAATCTGCCAGCCGGTAAGTGCGATCATATTCCCACTTGTTGATGTACCCAATGCATTTGCTCCGCAAAGAGGAGATATAAACAGCATAGTAACTGTAAAAGGTTTTGGAATTGCCAAAATGCAATTTATTATCTGGAACAGGTGGGGACAGAAGGTTTTTGAAACATCAAACCGCAAGCAAGGTTGGGATGGAAAAGTAAATGGAGTGATACAGCCAATGGATGTGTATGCTTATACATTAAGCGTTGAATTCTTTGACGGAACCAAAACAACTAAAAAGGGAGATATAACGTTAATAAGATAATGGAGATGTGCTAATGAAAAGAATTAAATCAATATTGTTTCTTGTCTTTTGTGCTATGAGCCTTGCGACTTCTGTCTTTGGCCAGGATCTTCATTTTTCACAATTTATGAATTCACCTTTGGTAACTAATCCTGCCAATACAGGGTTTATTCCTGATGGTGATTATAGATTAGGAGTCAATTATCGCAACCAATGGTCATCCGTTATGACCGTTCCTTATAAAACCATGAGTGCATTTGGCGATGTTCAGTTAATGAAAAATTATGATTATACCGGTTGGTTAGGCGTTGGTGGATTAATACTTCGTGATGTTGCGGGCAGTGGTAATCTTACTTCTACCAAAGTGTATGGATCAGTAGCCTATCATCAAATGATAAATGCAGGAAGCTTGTTGAGTCTTGGTTTTAATGTTGGGTTGGTTAATAAACAGATCAACGTTTCCAATCTTAAATTTCCTGATCAGTTCGATGGACATTTTTTTGATAGTCATTTACCCACAAGTGTTGTACTCGATGCTAATAACATCAACTACTTCGATATGCAGGTAGGAATGAATTATGCATATTTTCCAACAAATAAAGTGTATGTCAACGCAGGATTTTCTGCCATGCATGTGAACAGGCCAAAAGAATCTTTCTTTGATGCTGCTGTGCAGGGTGTAGATAATCGCATTCCTGTTCGCTTTACCGGTTTTTTAAATGGAAGCTTTATGGTTAATGACCAGGTAATCGTTAATCCAAATGTTTATTTTTCATTACAGGCAAAGTCGTATGAGATCGTAGGAGGTGCAAATGCACATTATAATTTATCAGGTGATGGTGAAAAGGTATTGATAGGTGGATTATATTATCGCTATAAAGACGCCATTGTACCTATGATCGGTCTTGGATATAAGGATTACAACTTCACATTTACTTATGATGTTACTACTTCTTCATTAAAGAATTATAATAACGGCCGGGGAGCATTTGAATTCTCTCTCATCAAACAAGGAATTGTTGATCGATATAATGGCAACAAACGGGAATCTTTCTGTCCTTCTTTTAAGAATTATTGATTATCATAAATTCTTTTCATATCTGAAGAAAGTGCTGCTCATTTTTGCTTCAAAACTTTTTCTACTTCATGCCGGTACATTCGGCTAATGGGCAATTCAGATTTTCCAAGCCAAACAAGTTCGTTGGAATAAGACTCTACTTTATTCAATGCAATTATAAATGAACGGTGAATACGGATGAACATATCCTTTGGCAATGTTTCCTCTATTGAGGATATAGATTGTTTGGTAATAACGGTACCCGAAGTTGCAATTACCTTGATATAATCTTTAATGCTTTCAATATACAGGATATCGGATAAAGCTACTTTGATCATTTTCCGGTCGCTCCTTAAATAAATATAGTTGTCTATATTGGTTTTTTGAGACACTGTTTCTTCACTAAGTGTTCCATTCAATGAAGCATCCATTACTTTATTCACCGCTTTCAGAAAGCGTTCGAAAGAAATTGGCTTTAATAAATAATCAACTGCATCCAGCTCAAAACCTTCCACTGCAAATTTTCTAAACGCTGTTGTAAAAATCACTTTTGGTGGTTTTTTTAATGTTCTTAAGAAATCTGTTCCCAGTATTTGTGGCATTTGAATATCAAGAAATAAAAGATCGATAGAATGCTGCCGAATAAAATTCAATGCTTCTACAGCATCAGCGCAGGTGCCTACTAATTCCAGTGATTGCACACTTGAAATATATTTTTTTAGAACATCCAATGCAGGCGGTTCATCATCTACAGCCAGGCATCTGATCTTTTTGTCAGGCATAAGCAACTGTTTGGTGAGGTTGCAACATTTTGTTTTTAGTGATCGTTACTTCATTATCAAGCAAAAGCTGCATATTGATAGTAAAACTTTCGTCGGTGGATTGAATATCCAGTTGATGTTTTCCGGGATATAAAAGCTGTAAACGCTTTTTCACATTTCCCAATCCTATTCCTTTGTTTAATGTATTAGAAGTAATCAATGAAGGTTTGCTGTTACTTAATTTAAAGAATAGTTGATTGTCAATATTAAAAATCTCAAGTTTGACCCATGGATGCCGCAACATTTGACTGGTACCGTGTTTAAAACTATTTTCAATAAAAGGGATCATCAATAAAGGAGCGATCAGTTTATTTTCAAAATCTCCATGGATCTCTATTTCCATATTCAGTCGGTTACCATATCTCACCTTTTCCAAACCCATATAATCCCCTATCAGCTTTAATTCCTTTTCGAGTGGTACTAATTTCGCTTCACAGTCATTAATCATATAGCTTAACATATTTGATAATTTATTGACAAGAATTCCTGCCTGTGGAGATTGATTTAATGAGAATGAATAAATATTATTTAGTGTATTAAATAAAAAATGAGGATGAATCTGAGCTTTTAATAACTGCAATTCTGCACTCGCATTCTCTTTTGCCAGTGTTTCTGTTTTTGATTGTTCAAGATGCCAGCTCTTTAGGATCTTAATTGAAAGAAACAAACAACATATCAATGGCGGATTACCGAACACACGAATAATACCCGGTCTGAAATTATAAAAAAATGCCAGACCTCCAGAAAGTCCAATCGCTGATCTTACCCGAGGATTCAAATCAAAATAATTACGAAGTATGGTATTTGCAAGCAGTATAAACATTACCAATATAATGCTTATCGCAAAGGCAAGATATCGGTGACGGTTAAAGTATTTCGGGATCAGGTAATAGGCAATCAAATATGAGACGAACATGTTTGGAAGTACACCCCAGGTTAAACTATAATTGAGCACGGGACGAATAGCTGAAATACTATTTATTGAGGGCATCATCATCCCGATACGCACCACATGATAAAGAAATACTGCTAACCAGAAAAGTAAATGTCTTTTCCACCGAACAGAAAGTTTATTTGAAAAAACAATATTATACAACTTCTGGTACTTCATTTAAGATTGTATTCTTTTTTAATTTGAGCAAGTCGCCGGAATATAAAGGCAATTTTAAATCTATTAAGATGTTCTTATCATCGTATGAAATTGATAACTGGTGAAGATCCTGGTATTGACTTTTTAATTGCTTTTGCATAGTGATGAATTTTTCATTTGGCGGCACTTCTTCACTGTTAGCTCTGCTAAAAACCATTTGATAATGCAATACATTTTCACTTACCTGGATCGATAAGGTAAGCAAAGGCTCCTTCTGTCTTGTTTCAAGAAAATATTCAAAACTGCTTTCTACAAAGGATAACAATATGCAAGGAACAATAAACATGTTGTTTGTATTATCAGGAAATTCAGTTTTAAGCACAAGTTTATCGCTAAAACTTTTTTCTTCAAGATTTATATAACCACGAATGATCTCCAGCTCTTTTTCAAGTTCTACCCAGTTCTTATCATTTTCATATAATATGTAACTCAACAAATCTGAAAGCTGTAAGATCAAAGCCGGTGATTGAGTTGAAGAATTATGAATATACTTTTCTACTGTATGCAACGAATAAAAAAGAAATCGTGGATGGATCGATGTTTTCAAAAGTTGCAGCTCGGTCGCCAGTTTTTGCTTGGCCAATTTTTCGTTTTTTCTTTGCTGCAGAAGCCATTTTTTGGAAAATTTAATACCAGCAGCAATTCCAAACAGCATAAAGGGCACAAATAACCCATCGACTATTGCATGGTATTTATTTGCTCTAAAATCGATTTGGCTATAGGGTTTCCCTGTAGCGTTATGCAGGTAAAACATACCTGCATAGTATATAATCACAAAACTTATCGCAAATAATACCAGGAATAAAAATGCAAATACGGTATATCGTTGTCTGAATAAAAATCTTGCCAGTAATACTTGAATAAAAAAATAAGTTGAAAGCAAATAAATAGGCAGGAAATACAAAAAATGAAAAGCACTCTGTAAAAAGGTTCTGGATGTTTTTGCTTCACCCGGCCCGCCGATCATGAGGTTTTGGATAATAAAATGCAGAGAAAACAAGATCCAAAAAATAACATGCCTCCCAAGCCGATACTTTAGTTGATTGGAAAATATAAATTCATGAGTATTCATTAAACTTGATTCCTTATAAATTTAATCTTTCTTGTCCTGATTTATTCCTATGGTTCAATATAATTTGAAGAGAGCGCCGACAAACACTAGATAATCTCCAAATCCTCCTTGCGTTAATGTGTATATGCCGGTATATTTTGTTTTAAACTGATCAGATAATGTTTGTTTTGTTTCTCTTCCTATAATGACCGGAGCATAAACATATAATGATGCCTTTTTCATTTTATAGATTATACCAGGTTCAATTGATAAATTATGGCCTGCACGCCTGATACCTTCACTACCACCCATAATATCTTCAACAGGTGTTCCTTCATCTCTTATTCCAAACGAAAATGCCCAATTCTTTAAACCGTAATTAATTCCTGCTCTTATGGAATACTGATCAGCCACACTAAGGAAGATATTATTAGAAAGACTATCAATTCTAGGAGGAATTCTTCCAAATGTTATAGCGGTTCCATTTTGCTCTCTTGGATTTGCCATATAATAAAAGTTACCATAAAGACTGAAAGTTCTTGTAGCATTTAAAAAATAAAATATATTTATCTCTGAAATGATACCTGTTCCCCCATCTCCTAATTGTATTGAAGGATTTACGGCAGCAAGAACTTTTGTTGAATCATTTCTATAAAAGAAATCCTGATAATTATAAGCTCCTGTTGGAAGTTTTATTCCTAAACCCAGTTGAATATTTCCTTTTTGTTTCACTGTAGGTCTTAGTATCCATTTATAGGCAATGAACCTGATATCTCCAATGCCAAATGAGTGTGTTGTATGTCTTTTTGTATTAGGACCACCATGTTCTGTGGAAGTTTCCCGGCTATTGGCAGCAAATGGAATGCTTAGATCCAATGACCATCCATTTCGTAATAGTCTTCCGATCGATATATCTGTAGAAATTGATTTGACAACCGATTCATTTTGCTTTGCAGTTTTTTGATCAACAGTTCCTTTATAATCTTTATATGCTTTAAAATACCTGTTATTAATATTTAATTGCCAGTCAGAAGTCGTAAAAGCATTATCGGTT
>Ga0207710_10001410_pt1 | contig 12015 bp, 11 predicted proteins | sample KBSS24metaG_FD_184400 | JGI IMG/M metagenome (GOLD analysis project Ga0207710, IMG submission 184400) | Switchgrass rhizosphere microbial communities from Kellogg Biological Station, Michigan, USA - KBS S2-4 metaG (SPAdes) (version 2) | ecosystem: Host-associated > Plants > Roots > Rhizosphere...
CCGCCGTCATCACGAAGCCGGGTGTGCAGTAGCCGCACTGGAAGCCCTGCGCCGCGGCGAAGTTCGCCGGGACCGTGTCGTCGGCCAGGCCCTCGATGGTGGTGACCTCGTGCCCGACCGCGCGGGACGCCGGGTAGATGCAGCTGTGCACCGGCCGGCCGTCGACGTGCACCGTGCAGGCGCCGCAGTCACCCGCGTCGCATCCCCGCTTGACCCCGAACCTGCCCTGCTCCCGCAGGAACGTGCGCAAGCACTGCCCCGGGCGAGGCGAAGCCAATGCGGGTGACCCATCAATCAGCACGACCCACCCCCCCCCACCGGTGGCGGGTCATGCCAGTTCCCGGACGATCTCTGCCACCAGCTGCTCGGTGAGCGCTGCGCGCCACCTCGGGTCTCCGTGGACATCCGCGTGCCAGTGGCCGTCGATCGCGGACCGGACCGCGGCCACCGTGGCGGCCGGGCCGAGCAGGCGGCGGAAGCGCAGGACGTACGGACGCGGAGTGGAGGCGGTGACGGTGATCGTGCCGGTGCCGTCCGCGTCCACCCGTCCGATCACCAGGGCGGCCGACCGGCCGACGGGCGTGAGGGAGACCTGCCGGAACGCGGTCCGGGCGGCGAGCGCGTAGCCCGGGAACCGGATCGTGCGCAGGATCTCGCCGGGCTGTAGGACCGTGCGGCGGGGGGAGAGGACGAACGCCGCCGCGGACACGTTGCGGACGCTGTTGTCCCGCCGCCAGATCACGCACGTCCCGTCCAGCGCGGCGCTCAGCGAGATCATCGGACCGGCCGGCAGCGCCATGCAGAGGTTGCCGCCGATGGTGGCCGTGTTCCAGACCTTGAACGAGCCGAGCAGGGCGTCGCAGCACTGCCCGAAGAGCGCGTTCGGGTAGGCGGCGATATCGGCCAGGGTCGTGGTGGCGGCGATCTCCAACCCGCCGTCGGGCAGCCGGGTGAACGGTTCCCAGCCGAAGGCGGTGAGGTCGAGCAGCCGGTGCACGTCCGGCTGGGGTTCGGAGAACAGCCAGGTGCCGCCGCCGAGGAAGGCGTCGCCGGGGCGCCACTCGGCAGTGTCGGCAGGCTCCAGCGCCTCGACATGGACGAGATCCATCAGGCCGGCTCCATCACGGCCTGGCGATCGTCCAGCTCGCCTGCCGGGCCGCCCGCGCCAACTGGTGCGGATCGGCCGTCAGAAGCGCGCCCGCACCGACGATGCGACGACCGCCGACGAACAGCGAGTCCAGTGCCGGGGCGCCGAGCGCCAGGACGCTCACCGGGTCCAGCACGCCCGCGGCGGAGAGGTCGTCCAGCCGCCACACCGCGACGTCGGCGAGCTTGCCGACCTCGATCGAGCCGATCTCGTTCTCGCGGCCCAGGCAGCGGGCGCCGCCCATCGTGGCCATCCGTAGCGCCTCGCGGCCGTCCAGCGCGAGCGGTCCGCCGCGGCCGCGGGCGAGGAGCAGGGACTGATGGATCTCCTCGGACATCCGGCCCGACTCGTTGGACGCGGCGCCGTCCACGCCGAGCCCCACCGGCGCGCCGGCGTCCAGGAGCTTGCGGGTCGGGGCGATGCCCGCGCCGAGGCGGCCGTTGGAGGTCGGGCAGTGCGCCACGCCCGTCCCGGTCTCGCCGAAGCGGGCCACCGCGTCGTCACCGAGGTGCACGCAGTGTGCCATCCACACGTCCGGCCCGAGCCAGCCGAGGTCCTCCGCGTACTGCGCGGGCGTCCTGCCGTACTTCTCCAGGCAGAACGCGTCCTCGTCCTCCGTCTCGGCCAGGTGGGTGTGCAGGCGCACGCCCTTCTCGCGGGCCAGCTCGGCGCTCTCACGCATCAGGTCGGTGGTGACGCTGAAGGGCGAGCAGGGGGCGACGGCGATCCGCAGCATCGAGTCGAAGGAGGGGTCGTGCCACTTGTCGATCGCCGCGGCGGTGGCGGCCAGGATCGCGTCGTGGGTCTCGACCACCTCGTCCGGCGGCAGCCCGCCCGCGGACTTGCCCAGGTTCATCGAGCCGCGGGTCGGGTGGAACCGCAGACCGATCTCGGCGGCCGCGGTGATCTCGGCCTCGAGCAGGTCGCCGACGCCGGACGGGAACACGTAGTGGTGGTCGGTCGAGGTGGTGCAGCCGCTCAACGCCATGACGGCCAGGTTGGCGGCCGCGGCGTCGTGCAGCAGGTCGGCGGTGATCCGCGCCCAGATCGGGTAGAGCGTGGTGAGCCACTGGAACAGGGTGTGGTCCACGGCGTAGCCGCGGGTGATCCACTGGTAGAGGTGGTGATGCGTGTTCACCAGGCCCGGGGTGACCAGGGTGCCGCGACCGTCGATGCGCAGGGCCGTCTCGCAGCGCGGGGCGGGGCCGCGGCCGGCGGACGCGATCAGCCCGTCCTTGATCACGACGTGGCCGTTGCCGAACTCGTCACCCGCGGCGTTCACGGTCGCGAGATAGCAGCCCTCGATGACGACGTCCACCGGTCCCTGTATGGCCATAGTCATGGGTTTCTCATATCGCGGTTACGGCGTCGTTTCAGCTATGAGCCGCGATAGGTCGAGTATGCGAACGGACTCAGCAACAGCGGGACGTGATGGTGCTGGGAGCCGTCGGTCACCCGGAAGGTGATCGTCACCTCGGGGAAGAACGCGCCGGGACTGTAGGACTCGACGTCGAACCGCAGCCGGTACGTGCCCGCCGGGGACTCGGGTGCCAGATCCTTGATCCGGCCGTCGGTATCCGTGGTCTTGGTGGCGGCCGCCAACCAGCCGGCGTCGGTCTGCTGCTCCAGGACGACGGCGACCCCGGCCGCGGGGAAGCCGCTCGCCGCGTCCAGGACGTGCGTCGAGATGCTCACGGCTGCGAGTCTGCCAGCGCCTTGGCCAGTCGGAGGCGGACGATCGCGGCGAGTTCGCGCCGGACCTCGCGCTCCTCCTCCGCAGGCGGGTTGGCCAGGCGCCGGGTCAGCTCGGCCAGGATCTCGCCGGCGCTGCGTCCTGACGCGCAGATCAGGAAGACGTGGTCGAACCGCTGCTCGTAGGCAACGTTGCCGTCCAGCAGCGCCTGCTGGGTCCGCTCGTCCTGCGTCGCCGCGGCGCTCTGCTCCTGCCGTGACCACTGCGCCTCGGTGTCGGCGCCCTTCGCGCGATCACCGATGCGCGGGTGCGCGGCCAGTGCCGCGAGGATCTCGCCCCACTCCAGCTTCGCCAGGATCGCGTCCGAGGCGCCGGCGAGTTCGTCCGGCGTGGCGTACGGCTGGCCCAGGAGCAGCTGCGCCAGCCAGAGCGGGCTCGCGCACACCGGGTGCAACTGCGCAGCCGGCAGCGCGATCATCCCGCGAGACTACGTCCGGCCGGGCGGATATATCCGCGCCGGTCCCTGGCGATACCTCGGTGTAACGCCAGGTGCCTAGGTTGGACGGGTGCCGACGTACCTGCGAGCTGCCCGAGCGATCACCCCCGAGGGCGAACGCGCCGTCACGGTCGTGATGGACGGGCCGCTGATCACGCACGTCCTGCCCTTCGGCTCGGCGGTGCCCGGCGAGGCCGTCACACTCGGCGACGAGCTGGTGTTGCTGCCGGGCCTGGTGGACAGCCATGTCCACGTGAACGAGCCCGGCCGCACCGAGTGGGAGGGGTTCACCACCGCCACCCTCGCCGCGGCCGCCGGCGGCGTCACGACGTTCGCGGACATGCCGCTGAACGCCATCCCGCCGACGGTCGACGTCGCCTCGCTGGAGCTCAAGCGCAAGAGCGCCGAGGGGCAGCTCAGTGTCGACGTCGCCTTCTGGGGCGGGGCGATCCCGGGCAACGCCGATGACCTGCTGCCCCTGCACGAGGCCGGCGTGGTCGGCTTCAAGTGCTTCCTGCTGCCGTCGGGCGTGGACGAGTTCCCGCCGCTCGACCAGGAGGGCCTGACCCTGGCGATGCGGACGATCGCCTCGTTCGGTGGCCTGCTCATCGCCCACTGCGAGGACGAGGACGTGATCGAGTCCGCCCCGCACGCGCACGGACGCGCGTACGCCGACTTCGTCGCGTCCCGTCCCGACCTGGCCGAGGCGCGCGCGGTCGAGCGGCTGATCGCCACGACCCGCGCGACCGGGTGCCGCACGCACATCGTGCACGTGTCGTCCGCGTCGGTCCTGCCGCTGGTCCGGGCGGCGAAGGACGAGGGGCTGCCCCTGACCGCGGAGACCTGCCCGCACTACCTGACGATGGAGGCCGAGCGCATACCGGACGGCGCGACCCAGTACAAGTGCTGCCCGCCGATCCGTTCGCGCGAGAACCGCGAACTACTGTGGGAGGCGCTGCTGGACGGGACGCTCGACATGATCGTCTCGGACCACTCCCCGTGCGTCGTGGAGAAGAAGCGGCTGGAGAGCGGCGACTTCGGCGAGGCGTGGGGCGGGATCGCCTCCGTGCAACTCGGTCTGCCCGCGGTGTGGTCCCAGGCCCGCGCCCGGGGCATCCCGCTGGCGAAGCTCGTGCACTGGATGGCCGAGGCGCCGGCGGCGCTGATCGGCCTGACCGACCGGGCCGCGATCGCTCCCGGGCACAAGGCCGACTTCGTCGTCTTCGACCCGGATTCGGCGTTCACCGTCGACCGGCTCAAGCTGCGCCACCGCAATCCGCTCAGCCCATACCACGGCAAGGCGCTGACCGGCATCGTCCGGCGGACATGGCTGGACGGGGCACCGATCGTCGAGGGAGAGGTCCGCGGTGGCATGGTGAAGCCATGAGTTCCGGACCCGTCGTCTCTGATTTCCGCCGGCTGCCCAACGTCGCGGCGCGCGTACTCGGCGCCTGTGTCGTCACCACGAACGACGAGTTCTACGCAGACGTGCACCAGTTGATCGCCCCCGGCCCGGCCGTGCACGACCCGCACGAGTACGCCCCCCGCGGCAAGGTCTACGACGGCTGGGAGACGCAGCGGCGGCGGGATTCCCTTGGTGCGCAAGGGGATCACTACGCGATCGTCCGACTGGCGGCGCCGGCGATCATCCGCGGTGTCGACATCGACACCGCGTGGTTCAAGGGCAACTACCCGCCCTCCGGGTCGGTGTTCGGCACGACCCTGCTGGGCTACCCGACCGCCGAGGAACTGCTCGCCGCCGACTGGGAGCCGCTGGTCGACCACGCTCCGCTGGAGGGCGACTCGCCGAACGTGGTCGAGGTCGAGCGTCCCGACCGGGTGTTCACCCACGTCAAGCTGGTCATGCACCCGGACGGCGGCATCGCCCGGCTGCGGGTCTACGGCGAGGTGGTCGCCAACCCCTGCCGGATGGGCGGGCGCGTCGACCTGGCGGCGACGGACAACGGTGGCCTCATCGAGGGCTGCTCGAACTGGTTCTACAGCTGGCCCTCCAACGTGCTCGGCCGCGGCGTCGCGACCGTCATGTCGGACGGGTGGGAGACGGCCCGCCGCCGCGACGACCAGAACGACTGGATCATTGTCCGGCTCGGGGCACCAGGACTGCTGCACGAGGCGGTCATCGACACCTCGCGGTTCGTCGGCAACTCGCCCGGCTGGGCCGCCCTGACCGACGCCGACAGCGGCGCCGAACTGCTGCCGCGCACCCGACTGGTCCCGGACACCGAGCAGCGCTTCCGTCTGCTGCCGTCCGACGTGGTGCGGCGCGTGCGCCTGGATATCTATCCCGACGGAGGTATCTCGCGCCTGCACCTGCGTGGCACGGTGCCGGAGTCCGAGCAGGACGCGATCATCGAGCGCTGGACGAGCCTGCTCCCGGAAGGCATCGCCATCGAGCAGAAGGACTTCTTCGCGTGATCGAGATCGGCGGGCCACCCGTCGCCGGGTCGGACGAAATCCTGACGGACGAGGCGCTCGAGTTCGTGGCGGCGATCCACCGCCGCTTCGCCGCGACCCGGCACGACCTGCTCGCGGCCCGCGTCGCGCAGCGTGCCGAGGCCGCACGCACGGGCCACCTGGGGTTCCTGCCCGAGACTGCAGATATCCGCGCCGGCGACTGGCAGGTCGCGCCCGCCCCGGCGGACCTGCTCGATCGACGCGTCGAGATCACCGGCCCGACCGAGCGCAAGATGATGATCAATGCGCTCAACAGCGGCGCGAAGGTCTGGCTGGCCGACCTCGAGGACGCCAACACGCCGCACTGGCACAACGTGGTCGAGGGGCAGCTCAACCTGCGTGACGCGATACGCGGGACGGCCACCTTCACGAACCCGGACGGCAAGACGTACGCGCTGCGCGAGGATGCGCCGCTGGCGACGATCGTGGTCCGGCCCCGTGGCTGGCACCTGCCCGAGCGGCACGTCGTGGTAGACGGCGAGATCACCGCCGGTGCGTTCGTCGACTTCGGCCTCTACTTCTTCCACAACGCTCACGCGCTGATCGCGAAGGGGTCCGGCCCGTACTTCTACCTGCCGAAGATGGAGTCGCACCTGGAGGCCCGGCTCTGGAACGACATCTTCGACTTCGCCGAGGCGGAGCTCGAGATCGAGCCCGGGACGATCCGCGCGACCGTCCTGATCGAGACGATCCCGGCCGCTTTCCGGATGAGCGAGATCCTCTACGAGCTGCGCACGCACGCCTCCGGTCTGAACGCCGGCCGCTGGGACTACCTCTTCTCGATCATCAAGTACTTCCGCGATGCCGGGGCTTCGTTCGTCCTGCCCGAGCGCGGCGTGCTGTCGATGACCAACCCGTTCATGCGCGCGTACACCGAACAACTCGTCGCGACCTGCCACCAGCACGGTGCGTTCGCGATCGGCGGGATGGCAGCGTTCATCCCGTCCCGCCGCGATGCCGAGGTCAACACCGTCGCCTTCGCCAAGGTGCGCGAGGACAAGACCCGCGAGGCCGGCGACGGATTCGACGGATCGTGGGTCGCGCACCCGGACCTCGTCCCGGTCGCGCGGGAGATCTTCGACGGTGTGCTCGGCGAGGCCCCCAACCAGCTGGGCAAGCTGCGCCTGGACGTCGCGCCGGACGAGGCGGGCCTGCTCGCCTTCGGCAGCGACCCGGTCGTCACGCGCGCCGGGCTCGAGCTGAATGTCGATGTCGGCATCCGGTACGTCGCCGCATGGCTCGGCGGGCTCGGCGCGGTCGGCATCCACAACCTCATGGAGGACGCGGCGACCGCCGAGATCTCGCGCAGCCAGATCTGGCAGTGGGTGCGCAACGGCACCGTCCTGTCCGACACCGGCGAGGTGGTGACCGCCGAGGTCGTCCGGGCCTGCATCGCCGCGGTCGAGATCGACGGCGAACACGCCGATGCGGCAAAGGGATTGTTCGAACAGGTGGCGCTCGCCGGCGAGTTCGTCGACTTCCTGACCCTGCCCGCCTACGACCTGATCGACTGATCCGCGTGCCGCACTCCGAGGATCTCGCGCGCCGGCTGGACGACCTGCTGGCCGCGGACGACGCGGAGCGCGCCGCCCGCTACCCCGCGCGCGTACCCGCGCAGCCCGTCCACACGGTGTACGTCCCGGCGGACAAGTTCCGCGCGACGACGCCGTGCGACTGGCGGGACGGGGCGCTCGCCGCGCTGGACGAGTACGGCCCGCTGGCGCTCGTCGACGAGCGGTTCGACGCCGGCATCGAGGCGGCCGTGCGCGCCAAGCTGGAGCGCGAGCCCGTCGAGGACCTGCGGATCGACTTCGAGGACGGCTACGGCCTGCAGCCCGACGAGGACGAGCGGGCCGAGGCTGCCGCCTCCGCCGTCAGCACGCTGCGCCGCGGGGGCACGTTGCCTGCGGGGTACGGGCTGCGGATCAAGTCCTTCGAGGGGCCGACGCGGCGACGCGCCCTGCGCACGCTGGAGCTGTTCCTGGACGCGGCGCATGCCGCCGGGCCGCTGTCCCCCGGCTTCCGGGTCACCCTGCCGAAGGTGACCTCCGTGGCGCAGGCCGAGGCGATGGCGCTTGTGTGCGCCGACCTCGAGCAGCGCCACGGGCTCGACCCGATCGCGGTCGAACTGCAGGTCGAGACGCCCCAGGCCGTGCTCGGGGCGGACGGGCGGGTGCTGGTCGCCCCGATGCTGCATGCGCTCGGCGGCCGCTGCATCGGGCTGCACTACGGCACCTATGACTACTCGACCTCGCTCGGGGTCAGCCCTGCGCTGCAGTCGATGGAGCACGCCGTCGCCGATCACGCGGTCGCGGTCATGCAGGTCGCGGCCGCAGGAACGGGTGCCGTGGTCAGCCACGGCTCCACGAACATCCTGCCCGTCGGTACCCCCGAGCAGATCCGGGCCGGCTGGGCCCTGCACGCCCGGCTAGTCCGGCGCCACCTGGACAACGGCATCTACCAGGGCTGGGACCTGCATCCCGCGCAACTGCCCACCCGCTACGCGGCCACCTTCGCGTTCTACCGCGAGGGGCTGCCCGCCGCCGCCGGCCGGCTGCGGCGCTACCTGGACGGCGCCGCCTCGGGCGTACTGGACGAACCGGCCACCGCCCGGTCGCTGGCCGGCTTCCTGCTCCGCGCCGTCCGCTGCGGCGCCGTGGCGGGCTCCGAACTCGGACCCCTCTGCGGCCTGACCCCGGCCGACCTCGAATCCCTGGCCTGAAAAGCACTGGCTAACCGGAGTCTAACTCCGGAATGATGGACGAGGACGGGGCGTTGCCCTATCGAGGGATACGGCCGATGCGTGGCCGGATCGGCACAAACGGGGAGGATGACGGCATGCGACTACAAGTTGCGTTCGTACTCCAGGGCGGCGGGAGTCTCACCGCCCCGCAGGTCGGCATGCTGCGTGCCCTCACCGAGGCTGGCATCGTGCCCGACCTGGTCGTCGGCTCCTCCGCGGGCGCCCTCAACGCCGTGGCCTACGCGGCCGATCCGTCGCCGGTCGGGCTGGCCGCGCTCGAGACGCTCTGGCTCTCGATGCGGCGCCGTTCCGTGGCCCGCTTCTCGGCCCGTACCCTGGCCCGGGCGGTGGTCGGACGGGCGGACGGGCTGTTTCCGAACACCGCGCTGCGCGACATGATCACGTCGGCCTGGATCCCGCGCCGACTGCAGGAGACCGCCGTCCCCGTGCACGTCGTGGCCGCGGACCTGCACACCGGCGAACCGGTCGTCCTCTCCTCCGGCGACGCCGTCCAGGCCTTGCTGGCCTCCACCGCCTTTCCCGGCCTGTATCCGCCGGTCATGGTCGGCGGGCGGCTGCTGTTCGACGGCGGGGTCGCCGCCGACGCGCCCGTCCTGCAGGCCGAGGCGCTCGGTGCCGACGTCACCTACCTGCTGCCGGCGGCGACGGCCGACGTCATCGCCGTCCCGCGCGGCCCGCTACCGCTGGCCTATCACGCACTCGGGCACGTCCTGGAGTCCGCCGTGCGCAAGGACCTTGCTGCCGCCCGCGGCACCGTGCACGTCCTGCCCGCGACCAGCAGCAGTGCCGGGAACCCGGTCGACTTCCGCGGCACGGTCCGGCTGATGTCCGACGGCTACCGTCTCGCCACCGAATGGCTCGCCACGGTGGCAAACTCCGAGCCCGTCACCGCCGAGGCCGTCTGAGCGTCCGGCACACCGCCGGGGGCGCAAGACGACCACACGTTGCGATCCCACTCGGCGCTCCGCCGAGTGGACGCATGTCAGGGGTCGAGATCGATCCGGACGCACCGGAAGCGCTTGGGGGTCGCCTCGAGCACTTTGAGCCGCGGGTCGGGAACGTCGATCAACGGACCGGTCGGTAGGGCGGCGAGCGGGGCCAGCCGCGGGTCGGCCAGCACGGCGTCGACGCCGGCCCTGTCGCCGCCGCGGACGAGGGCCTCCAGCGAACCTGCCTCGGGCAGCAGGATGCGAGCAACCACGTCAGCCGCCTCGGCCCAGGCCGCGGTCGTCTGGTTCTCGCGGCGCCGGGCATAGCGCTGCTGCGACCAACCGCCGGCCTTCGTCGTGCCCTGCACGTAGGAGCTCCCGACCTTGCTGGCGACCAGGTCCGTGCCCTCGAAGATCCCGGCCGCATGACCGCCGCGGCGGACGAGCAGCACCCCGACACGACGGGGCCGGTTGGCGTGCACGGCGAACGTGGTCAGCTTCTCCCGCGGCGCGCCCGGCAGCCAGGGCAACGAGAGCCACGCCCGTGCCTCGTCCCGCGCCGTGAGCAGCACGCCCTCATCGGTGGGGCTGACCTCGAACGGCCCGTGGCGCTCCGCGAACCCATCCACCCACCGCTGCAGCCGCTCGACCGCGACGAGGACGTGCCGCGGGGCCTCGATCAACTCGTGATGTCCTTGCGGTCGAAGCGCAACCACGCGAGGGCAAAGAAGATCGAGGCGTAGACGAGCACGACGCCGGTGCCGCGGATCATGTCGTCCCAGATGATGTCGCCGCCGAGCGCGTCCAGCCAAGCGTACTGGAACTCGGTCGGCAGGATGTTGCGGATCCAGTCCGGCAGCGCGGAGATCTGGTCGAGGATGTTGGAGACCACCACGAGCATCACCGCACCCCCGACCGCCCCGAGCGGATTGTCGACGGCCGTACTGAGCAGGAAGGCCAGCGCGGCGACGACCATCGACTGGATGCATGCGTAGCCGATCACGATCAGCAACCGCGTGACGGACTCGCCCAAGGTGAGGTCACCGGACAGCGGCGACCGTGCTGGATCCCAACCGAAGAACACACCACCGACGAGGAAGGACCACACCGGCAGGACGAGCTGGGCACCGAACGCCAGGGACAGCGCCACGATCAGCTTCTGCCGCAACAGCCGCGCCCGCGGGACGGGCATGGCAAGCAGGTAGCGCAGCGAGGACCAGTTCGCCTCGGCCGCCACCGTGTCGCCACAGAACAGCGCCACGACCACGACGAGCAGGAAACCCACCGAGGCGAACATCGTGAACATCGCGAAGTTGGACGCGCCGTGCGTCGCGAGGCTGACCAGAGCGGAGCCCTGCCCCTGACCACTACCGGAGGAGTCGCCGGCGCCGCCGAACTTGAAGGCGATCGCGATGATGACCGGCAGGACGAGCAACAGGGCGAAGGTCAGCTGGGTGCGCCGTCGTCGGAGCTGACGGACGAACTCCACCCGCAGGCGCAGCGTGTGCCGCGGGTCGAAGCCGGTCTCGGTACGAAGCTGCTTCTGCTGCAGCCGGTCGTGCATGCCCTTGGTCGTCGCGGCAGTCATACCCTTTCCTCCCCCACCAGATCGAGGAACACGTCCTCCAGCGCGCGCCGGGCGGGGACGGTCTGCGCGGTGATGCCCGCCGCAGCAAGCACCCGCACCGCCTCGTCCGGATCGCCCACGACGAGTTGCTGCGCGCCGGCACCGGCGATCTCGGCCACGGACCCGGCCGCGACCAGCCTGCCCTTGTGCATGACGACGACGTCGGTGCAGGTCTGCTCCACCTCGGCGAGCAGGTGGCTGGAGACGATGACCGTCCGTCCGGTCTCGGCGTACGAGCGCAGCACCTCACGCATCTCGGCGATCTGGGGCGGGTCGAGGCCGTTGGTCGGCTCGTCCAGCACGAGCAGCTCCGGCAGGCCGAGCATCGCCTGCGCGATGCCGAGACGCTGCCGCATGCCCTGGCTGTAAGCGCGGACCTTGCGCTCCAGCGAGGCACCGAGGCCGGCGATCTCCAGCGCGGTGTCGAACTCGGCGCGCGCGGGATCGCGTCCGGTCGCGGCCCAGAACAGTTCGAGGTTCTGGCGTCCGGTGAGGTGTGGCAGGAAGCCGGGGCCCTCGATGAACGAGCCGAGGCGGGCCAGCACCGGGGCGCCCGGAGCGATGGGCTGGCCGAAGACATGCATCGTCCCGGCCGTCGGGGTGATCAGCCCGACGAGCATGCGCAGGATGGTCGTCTTGCCGGCGCCGTTCGGGCCGAGCAGGCCGACCACCTGGCCACGCTCGACCCGGAAGCTGACCCCGTCGACCGCGCGGTAGCCGTCCCCGTAGGACTTCACCAGATCAGTGATCACGACCGGCACGTCCACCAGTCCGGGCGCCGCGTGCAGAACCCGCCTGCGGCGCCGCAGAGTCAGCCAGACGCCCAGCCCGACCGCGACCGCCACGACGATCCCGGCGATCAGCCAGATGACCGGGGTGCCCTG
>Ga0207710_10001413_pt1 | contig 12001 bp, 8 predicted proteins | sample KBSS24metaG_FD_184400 | JGI IMG/M metagenome (GOLD analysis project Ga0207710, IMG submission 184400) | Switchgrass rhizosphere microbial communities from Kellogg Biological Station, Michigan, USA - KBS S2-4 metaG (SPAdes) (version 2) | ecosystem: Host-associated > Plants > Roots > Rhizosphere >...
CGCTATTTTTCCTTTGCTGCCGGAAGAGCTTAATTTTCTTATTTATAATATGGAGTTTGAAAACTCTCTTTCAAAAAGAATGAAAGAGGTGAAGGATCTTTTTGTTTTTGGATGCACCGTAGCCTTAAGAGTTTCGGACCTGCTTGCTCTTAAAAAAACAAACCTGCGGATCAACAATGGCCAGTATTACCTTGTTGTTCGTTCTATAAAAACAGCAACAGATACGGTGATAAAGTTACCTGCCTATGCTGCTGATATTATTTTAAAACAAAAAAAGCAAAAAGGATTGTTGCCGCATTTTAATAAAACAAATCTCAATAAATACATCAAGCAATTATTGGAGCTTGCAGGCTTTACACATCCTGTTCAAAAAATAAGAGAGAAAAGAGGCCGGTCATTGGAGATTAAAAAAATAGTTCCAGAGGCACAAATCATAACGGATGGTATTGCTTCAAAGCAAATGCGTTTTTGCGATGTTGCCAGTACGCATACGATGCGGCGTACCGCCATCACTACGATGTTAAGTCTTGGTATGCCGGAGCAGATTGTTCGTAAGATCAGCGGTCATTCACCGGCAAGTAAAGAATTTTATCGCTATGTGCTATGGGCGCAAACTTACCAGGACCAGGAAACCGAAAAGATGTTTGCAAGCCTGCAAAGCAAAGTATTGCAACAGCGGGCATAACATTTTTTAAAATCCTTAGTACTACTGGCTCTTTATCAAGTGATCAGGCAGCATGAGGCAAATTAGGAAAGCTGAATGCTATTGTCGTATTTTCTTCCCGCCTGTTACTAATACTTACACATCCGCCTAATTTTTTTGCAAGCAATTGTATTTGCTGCAGGTCATTTGCAATTGCCTGGTTGTTAAAGTTGCCGCTTTCTTTCAGATGCACAAGTATTACATTGCCATATTCTTTGGCTGCTATACGTATGCAACTGTTTTCAGCATGAGTTACTATTGTTTGTAATAATCCGCTTAATACTGATGCAAGCATATTTTCATCAGCAACTATTCGGAACTCATGAGGCACTTCATTGACAATAAAACTTTTTCGGCGTACTGCTGTTGGTAACACACTGGTGGCAAGAAGATTCACCAGGTAATCGAGAGTTTTAGGTTGGTCAGGCTGGCTGGCTTGTAATTGGTCTTTCATAAGCTTTGTTTAGGGTTTAAATTGTTTTTCGGCAGGGTACGGAACTTTTGAACGGTTAATTCCATAGAATATTGTGATTTACAGGTCTCTTTTCAAAGGATTTGGATTGCTGTTTTTCATTTTGGTCCTTCAATCTTTTATGCTTCGGGCTTTTTATTTTCAATTGTAGCTCAAAGGAAACATACAAACTGATTCAAAAAAATAGAACATCTATTCAATCATAAGTAATAAAAAGCCTGGTTGTCTTGTAGAATTTTAACTATAGTAGAAACAAAGCCATTAAAAATTTTCTTATTTGCCAAATGGATAAACGGAGCTGCTAAGTAGATTTACTTAAATTAATTATTTTACCTTTATAATATCGACTGAAAACCACTTTTTTTCGTTTAGTGTAAGTGTTTTTATCTAACTTAAATAATATACCTTACCTAATCATCCAAACTAATAAGCCTGCCATGGAAAAAATTACTATACTTCTTGTCGACGACCATAAATTAATAAGAGATTCATGGTCATTCATTCTTAACAGCGATCCCCGTTTTAATGTAATTGCCGAAACCAGTTCAGGAGATGAAGCAATTGAAATAGCCAAAAATAAAAGGCCGCAGATCGTTTTGATGGATGTAAACATGTCGCCACTTAATGGCTTCGATGCTACCAAACAAATCCGCAAATATTCTCCTGGCTCAAAGATCATTGGCATTTCCATGCACTCAATGCCGGCTTATGCCCGCCGCATGTTGCAGATGGGAGCGATGGGTTATGTAACAAAAAACTCATCGAAGGATGAAATGATAAATGCGATAGTTGAAGTGAACAATGGGAAAAAGTATGTATGCGAAGAAGTAAAAAACATTCTTGCACAGCAGGAGCTTGAACAGGAAGGCGACCATCCGGATATGAATACATTATCTCGCAGGGAAATCGAAATTGTTCAGTTGATCAAAGAAGGGCTTTCATCAAAAGAAGTAGCTCAACGATTGGATATTTCATTAAAAACTGTCGAAGTTCACCGGTATAATATCCTTAAAAAATTAAACCTGAAGAATACCGCTTCTCTTGTCAACTTCATCAACGCACAAGGACTATAATACTAAGACAAAGGCTTTAGTTTCAAAAAATAACAAGGCAACTATTTATCAATAAAGTATAATTGTCGTACATTCTCATTGTTTTTTTTATTCAGGACTCTGATAGTTACTAAGCAAGCCTTATGACTTATACGTTCCGCAATCTTATTACTGCTTTTGCTATTGTTGTGGCTATCGTTTTATTGATTCTCATTAATACTTTTTACACTTTTGACTTACAGGAAAGAGAAATTAAGAAAGTTCGCATTGCAAGAGAAGTGCTGCTAAAACTGGAGCCTTCACAGATTCATGTTAATGACTTTGAAGATAGTTTGCTTTTCTTCTTTTCCGTAGAAAAATACCAAAATGCCGGCTTTTATAAGGATGCACTGGTTAATTTTAATAACGATTCTGTGCAATTAGAAGAATTGATAAATTCCGATTCGATAGATCAAAATAAAATGGACTATCGCAACCTTGTTACTCTTATCACTCAATTAAAAGGCATCGGGAAAAATATTATTCAGTATAAAATCATAAGCCCTGATTTTGCAAAACTTGAATCGGAAAAAAATCATCTGCAAAAAACAACTACAGAGTACAAAGTGCTTGCAGAAAAATTACAACTTACCAGCCGGCGGGTATTAAGAGAGTCGTTTGGGAAAAGCGTTTCTCTGGCAAGAAAAACTTTTGTTTTTACCGGGATCATTTCGGGAATACTGATTCTTTTTCTTATTACGGCGTTTTTGTTCAGGTATAAAAATATTCGTTATCAATCTATTTATGATTTTAACCTGCAGAAATTCAGGAATGCTCTTAATAATTCTGCGGATGCCTTATTTATTATTGACCGGGGCCGAATGAAATTTATAGATGTAAATGATGCCAGTTGTATATCTACTGGTTATAGCCGTGAAGAATTACTTGGCACCGGGCCCCAGCATTTGAGAGATCAGCCAGCCGAAACGCTTGGCAGGGAATATGATGAAATAATTAATTCTTCATCAAAAAAAGGCATGTTATATACGAAGTTTTTCAGAAAGGATGGCAGCAGCTTTGAGGTTGAAATGTCAATACAGGCGATGAAGGACGACAAGAAAGATATTTTGATAACAGTAGTGAGAGATATTACTGAACGTAAAAAAGCAGAGGAGCAATTAAAGAAATTCAGTGAAGAATTGGAGCAGCAGGTAAAAGAGAAAACAGCTGAAATAAATAAAGTATTTGAACGTGTCACCGACGCTTTTATCGCATTGGATAAAAATTGGTGTTATACCTATTTAAATGAAAAGGCCGAATTAATGCATGGCCGGAAAGCTGAAGACCTGATAGGTAAAAATATATGGGTTGAATACCCCGACGTGGTTAACGAGCCTCTTTATATGGCGGTGCGTAAATCAATGGAACTGCAAGAAGAGCAAAGATTGCAATTGTATTATTCAACAACAGATCGCTGGTTTGAAGATCTTATCTATCCATCACCGGATGGAATTTCTATTTATTATCATGATATTACTGAAAGGAAAAAAGCGGAGCTGAAACTAGCTGAAAGCGAAGAAAAATATCGTACAGTTATAGAACAAGCATCAGATGGAATTTTTATTGCTGGCTCAGATATGTATATTCTTGATGCCAACAACACTGGATGTGAAATGTTAGGATTTAAAGTTGATGAGTTACGAAAAAAGAGATTTATCGATTTTATCTCTCCTTTGACCCTGGAAGATAATCCTATTAAGGTGGGTGAATTAAATAGCGGAAATAAGGTAGTTAATGAACGAATATTGATTAGAAAGGATGGCTCTGAATTTCCAGTGGAAATAAGTGCCCAAATGATTTCAAAGGGAAGATACCAGTCGATTATTCGGGACATCACGGAAAGAAAAAAAGCTGAAAAACTATTGAAACAAAGTGAGAATAAGTTTCGATCATTAGTTGATACAGCACCTGATGCTACTGTTATAGTAAATGAAAAAGGCATCATACAAATTGTAAACAAACAAACTGAACTACTTTTAAATTATGACAGGGCAGAATTAATTGGCGCTTCTGTAAGTAAACTAATACCGGAAGGGTGGCCTGATAAACACTCGATTTATCAGCAAAATTTTCTGAATGATACCCTCACAAGAACTATGAAGCCTGGTCGTGAATTATTTGTGGTGAAGAAAGATGGAACGCATATTCCTGTTGAAATAAGTTTATCACCATTTAATTCAGATGAAGGTATGTGGGTGACGGCATCGATCAGGGATATTACCGAACGTAAACGAACTGAACAAATACTTAAAGAAAGTGAAAAGCAACTTTCCATAGCAGCACAGATTGCCAGGCTTGGTTATTGGGAATACGATGTAATCAATAATATTTTCACATTCAACGATCAGTTTTATTCAATTTTCAAAACAAAAGGTGAAAAAGTCGGTGGCTATAAAATGTCAGCTGAGCGATATGCTGAACTTTTTATGTATCCCGAGGATCATCATCTAATTGCAGTAGAACTGGAGAAAGCCATTAGAGCCGATGATCCCTATTCCAGCCGCCAGGTGGAGCATAGGATCAAATATGCTGATGGTGAAACAGGTTTTGTGTTGGTTAACTTTTATATTGTTAAGGATGACCATGGACGAACCATTAAAACATTTGGTGTAAACCAGGATATTACAGCAAGAAAAAGAGCGGAAGAAGAACTTCGGGAATACAATAATCGCTTTGAACTTATAACCCGGACAACAAATGATGCAGTATGGGATTGGAATTTCGAGACCAATGCACTTTGGGCAAATGAAATGCATCAGCAACTATATGGGTTAACACTTTCAGACCCCGTTCCAACAATTGATATGTGGATAGAAAAGATTCATCCTGATGACAGGGAAATTATTTTGAAGAAACAAGAAGAGACATTGTCTTCTGATAAAAATATTTTTATAACAGAATATCGGTTTAAAGTGGAAGGGAAAGGATATAAGAATGTTTATGATCGTTGCTATATTTTAAGAGATAAGAATGGTAAACCAATCCGCATGATGGGAAGTATGATGGATATTACTGAACTTAAAAAGGCAGAACAAGGCATTCGGACCAGTGAGGAAACCCGGCGATTAATAATGGATTCAGCGCTTGATGCCATTATATGTATAAATAATGAAGGATTTATAACAGTATGGACACCGCAGGCAGAAAAAATATTTGGTTGGAAAGAGCAGGAAGTTTTAGGGAAAAGCCTTTCTCAAACAATCATTCCTTTGCACTATAGAGAAAAGCATATAGAAGGATTGATCAATTACAGGAATTCCCGGGAAAGCAAAATAATGAACAGGCTGATAGAGCTTACCGCTCTTAATAAGAAGGGAAAAGAATTCCCGGTTGAATTAAGTATTACCCCGATCATACAGGATGAAAAAGAATTCTTTTGCGCTTTTATAAGAGACATTACTGAACGCAAAGAAGCGGAAGAAGCGCTTAAAGAGAGTGAAGAAAGATACAGGACATTAGTAGAAAATGCAGTGGAAGCATTAGTAGTATTAGATATGGAGAAACAGAAATTTGTCAGCGTAAGCGATAGTGCAGCAAAGCTTTTTAAACTTTCAAAAGAAAAGCTTTTGAACTTTGGCCCATTAGAGCTTAGTCCCGAATTTCAGCCAGACGGTAAACTATCATCAGAATCTGCAATGGAAAAATTAAATGAAGCCGTTGCCGGGAATAAACCAGCATTTGAATGGACTCATTTTGATGCCGATGGCAACCTTTTACCTTGTGAAATCAGGTTAGTCCGGTTGCCTTCCGAAAATAAAATATTGATTCGCGGAAGCATTATTGATATTACGGAAAGAAAAAAAGCACAGGATGAACTGAAGCAATCTTATGAATCTATTCGTTACCTCACAGATCATCTTCAAAATATAAGGGAGCAGGAACGCATTCACATTGCACGTGAGATCCATGATGAACTTGGACAGCAGTTAACTGTTCTAAAGATGGATATTTCATGGCTCAATAAAAAAATAGCTGATGCTGACAGTTCTGTAAAACAGAAGCTCAAAAACTTAACTGAAATGCTGAATGGTACGGTAAAAACTGTACGTCGTATTTCATCTGAATTGCGACCGAGTTTGTTGGATGATCTTGGATTAATAGCAGCAATGGAATGGCAACTTAAAGAATTTGAAGACCGTTCTGGAATTAAAACCACATTTGTAGCAGATGAAACAGAAGTCGAATTATCTGATTCTGTCAAAACAGGGTTTTTCAGGATATTCCAGGAGTCTTTAACCAACATTGCAAGACATGCAAATGCAAAAAATGTATCGACAAGCTTAAAAAATTCAGATCAAAAAATTATTCTATGTATTGAAGATGATGGCAAGGGTTTTGACAAAAAGAAGATAGAAGATAAAAGAACTTTAGGTATCTTAGGTATGAAAGAGCGAACCTTAATGATGGGCGGTGAGTATAGTATTAATAGCATACCAGGTAAAGGCACAATTGTATTAGTGGTAGTTGCAGCCAATAAATAGAATTTAAAATCAAAAAATTACCTGAATATATATGATCCGCATTCTTATAGCAGATGATCACGCCATTGTAAGAAAAGGTCTTATCCAGATTTTGCTTGAAGAATATCCGACAGCAAAAATAGGTGAGGTGGAAGATGCTGAACAGCTCTTTCATAAAGCTATAACAGATGATTGGGATGTAGTGATCTGCGATTTAAGTATGCCAGGTCGTAGTGGGCTTGATGCTCTTCATCAACTCAAACAAGCATCTCCCAAATTACCAGTACTTATTATGAGCATGCATCCTGAAGACCAGTATGCATTAAGGGTATTAAAAGCCGGAGCATCAGGATATTTAGGTAAGGACACCATACATGAAGATCTTATCAGGGCAATACAAACTGTATTGCTTGGAAAAAAATTTATCACTCCATCAGTTGCTGAAAAATTAGCCGAAGCATTTAATGCAGATGCAGACCAGGTGCTACACGAAACCCTTTCCGATAGAGAATTTGATGTACTTAAATTACTGGCATCTGGTAAATCAGTTTCAGAAATTGCAGATCAGCTTTCATTGAGTGTAACTACTGTAAGCACTTACAGGGCCCGTATCATGAAAAAAATGAACATGCATTCAAATGCTGAACTTACAAGATATGCTTTGGAAAAAAGCCTTATCTGATAATCATCCCTTAATAGTAATACTGATATAGCTTTTAGTTTGTCGTATTAATTCTACATATTTAGACGCCTCGAATCTACACTTATACAATTTCTGCCGCTATATTTTTAACGGGTTTTGGTAACTGTTATATCAATTTGTTTTTAGTGAAGAAATGTAATTATTAACGACCACCCTTTGAAATTTATATGCTACGAATACTAATAGCAGACGATCACGAAATAATACGCCAGGCAATCAGGCAAATATTGTCCGACGAATTTTCTTTTGTTCATATTGACGAAGCAAGTAATACAGAAATTCTAATAAATAAGGCAACTAGTGAACCCTGGGATATTATATTATCTGATATGGCAATGCCCGGAGGTGGCGGACTTGTAGCATTACGAAAAATCAAAGAAAAAATTCCCGATGTTCCATTTCTTTTTTTTACAGCTTATCCTGAAGAACAATATGCATTGCGTGCTATCAAAGCAGGAGCATCCGGTTATCTTACCAAAGACACTCCGACAGAAGAATTAATAAAAGTCATACATCGCATTCTTTCCGGAAAAAAATATATCACTCCTTCTATTGCAGAAAAGCTTGGTTTGAATCCGAAAGAAACGGCAGATATCTCTCTACATGAACAGTTGAGTGAAAGGGAGTTTAGTATTTTCAAAATGCTCGCTTCAGGCAAATCAATAAGTGAAATTGCAGCGGACCTTTCATTAGCTACTACTACTGTCAGCACTTACCGGGCACGCATTCTTTCCAAAATGGACCTGAAAACCAATGCCGATCTGACCCTGTATGCTATTGAATATAAGCTTATATAACCTCTTGTAGTTACTTTTCTACACAAGAAAAATCATATTTAAGGACAAAACAATAGCAAAACCGTCTATTCCCCTTAATAGCAATTAAGTGTTTCTTTGGTGAAATCATTAGCCCATGATAAAGAAAAAATTAATAATACTGATAGTTGACGATAATGTGAATTTTATTGACAGGATGATAAGCCTGTTGGATGATTCGGAAAATATAGGTTACATCAATGTCGCCAATAACTATGATGAGGCAAGCAGGTCTTTAATTACTGAAAAACCAGATATTGTCTTACTGGATATTAATCTGCCTGGAAAAAATGGAATTGAATTGCTCCGGAAGATAAAAGAAAGTAATTGGGCCTGCCAGGTAGTTATGATTACTAATCATATTGATGAATATTACAGGGAACAATGCACGGAATTAGGGGCCACACATTTTCTTGATAAATCAAATGATTTCGGGTTAGTTCCTGTTATCATTAATGAATGGAATCAGAACTGACCTGGTTCCAACCTTATTCTCCGCTGACCCATTCTTTTATTTATAGGCAATGATTATGGATAGAAATTGGGGCATACTGAAAAGTTCAATAAACACAGATGATAATCGTGATGATATTTTTTTGTCTTTAATAGACAAGAAGGGGACTATTTTTTGTGCAAATGAGAACATGATAAAAACGCTTCATTTGCCTGACTTGCAAACCTCCAAAATAAGTTTATTTGATTTCCTCCATCCTGCCAATCATCATCATCTCAAATCAGCTCTTGATTATTCGGATAAAAATAATACCCCATACTTCATGGAACTTGGGTTGAAGAATGGCTATTATCATCCTATGAAATGGCAGATAAGCAGGCTTTATGAAAACACGACCGAACCCACGTATTTATGTATCGGGGAAAAAATACTGGATGAAAAAAGATTAAAACAATTCACTCAACTTGGTGAAAAAAATTACCAGCTGATCATTGAAGGCCTTAACACGGGAATTCTTTTCCAGGATAAAAAAGGAGAATTAATCGCTGCAAACCAAAAAGCGGCGGAAATATTTGGCGCAACACTGGAAAGATTATATGCGCTTGAGAATATTGAAGTTTTTTGGAATAGCATATGGACCATTATTTCTGAAAAAGGTGACCGGATATTTTTTCAAAATACACCATTTATAAAAGCATTAAAGACAGGAGTGTTGCAGGAAGAATTGATGGGTGTTTATCTGAAAACTGGTGTTATTCGATGGATACATTTTAGTTCTCAGCCTTTATTTGAGAATAACGAATCTGTTCCTTTTTCTGTTGTTACGAGTATTGCAGATGTAACTGAACAAAAAAAGTTATCCGGCGAACTGCAGCAACGTGAGGCTTTATTCAATGCCTTTATGAGCCAATCCTCAAATCCTGCATGGGTAATAGATATAGAGGGAAATCTTGTCTTTGCAAACAAATCTTTTTGCCAGTTTTACGAAATAGATGAGTCAAAGATTCGCAATGAAAAATTTACCGATCTTCTTCCATCCGCTGTAGTAAATGTATTATATGAAAGACATCAGAAAGTATTAGAAAGCGGTTCGCCGATCGAATCAGTAGAAAAAGTAAAATGGGCAGACGGAAGTGATTTTGTTTTCCACGTAAATATTTTTCCGATTGAAGGTTTGAATGGAAAAAAACTGGTAGGTGGTCATGCGGTAAACCTGGCAGCAAAGTATGAAATAGAGAAGAGATTACGGGAAGCAAATGACAGGCTATTGCTTTTAAGTCGCACTACGACTGATGCCATCTGGGAATGGGATATGCAAACCGGCCAGATATTTAGAAATGATGCATTGATGGATATGATCGGGTACCAGATAGAAAAAGCAAAGGGATTATCCTGGTGGTTGCGGCGTATTCATGCAGAAGATAGAAACAGAGTTGCGGATACAATAAAACATGCAATAGATCGTGGTCAGCATTCCTGGGAAGAAGAGTATAAATTCAAATGTGCTGATAATACCTACAAGCATATTCATGATCGGGGATATGTGGTGTATGAAAATGGATTACCGGTAAAAATGATCGGATCATTGCAGGATGTTACCGGTGTCAAAGGATTAGAAAGTCAATTGACAGAAGAAAAATTGCAACGACAAAAGGAAATGTCTGAAACAGTGATCAAGGTGCAAGAACAAGAAAGAACAAAGATCGGCCATGAATTACATGATAATGTAAACCAGATCCTTTCTACAGTAAAGTTGTTTGTCGATATGCTTACACCTGCTAACAAAGAAGAATCAAAAATAAAAGCAAAGAGCCTTGAATATGTAATGATGGCAATTGAAGAAATACGGAAATTATCAAAAGAACTGGTAGTGCCGCAATTACAGGGAGAAGGGTTGGTAAAAAATATATATACAATTATAGATGATATTCATCTCTCCAATAGTATTAAAATCAGGTTCACGCATGATCATGAGAATGACCTACTGACATCAGGAAAAAAAGTGACTTTGTTTCGTATAGTACAGGAACAGATAAAAAATATACTCAACCACAGCTCAGCCAAAAATGTAGATATATACCTGCAAAGCAAGGATGGTGACACGCAACTTATAATAAAAGACGATGGCGTTGGTTTCAATTCTAAACAGACTCCAAGAGGTATTGGCCTTTCCAATATCTATGAACGTACCCGGTTTTATAATGGGTCGGTCGATGTTCAAACATCTCCGGGCAATGGCTGCTCCCTGACCGTAACTATACCTTCCTTTCAATAATCATTCTAAAATAAGGGAATTCCTTTAGGTCAGTTTATAATAACTCTTACGGCCGTAGTTTCCCATACAGTATAAAATATCTCTCTCTGCAATAAGGCGTTATAAATAACAATGCGCTTATAATTGCATTGTTAGAGTTCAGTCCGTGAAAGTCATCTACCTTATGAGAAGGCCAACTGCATATTACCGAAAGATCAATAGTTTATTAGTATTCTGTTGTAAGATATTACTATTGGCGACCAGTCTTATAACAACATGCAGGATTTCTGCCCAGTCAAAATTAGGTTTTGAAAATTACAATTACTGGGGACAGCAGAGCCAGGGTACATTTGTTCCATTAATCCATTTTGAAACTAATAAGAACTGGTACGCAGAGCTGCGATATAACTACGAAGATGCTCAAACAATCTCATTTTATGCCGGTAAGACCTTTTCAGGAGGAAACGATCTTACATTCAACATTATACCTCTTGCTGGTTTTTCATACGGCCGTTTTATGGGTGCATCCATCGCTGCCAATACTGAAGTTGAGTGGAAAAATTTTTATATCTCTTCTCAATCCCAGTATAGTGTAGGTTTAAGAAAAGAGACACCTGATTTTTTCTTTACATGGTCAGAGCTTGGATATAATATTTCAGATCATGTATACGCTGGCGGAGCTATTCAATATACATGGCAACTGAACTCGGGAGCAATAGAACCGGGATTTGTTGTAGGAATCAACTTTAAAAAATTTTCAGTACCGTTTTATGTTTTTAATCCTTTTAAGCAAGGCAGTTATTTGGTGCTGGGTTTAAATTATGAGTATGATCTTAAAAGAAGAAAAAGCAGATGATTCTTAAAATTCTGTTCATGAAAAAATTATTTGTTATAGGAATGCTTGTACTTTCAGTATATGCAAGTGCACAGGTAGGAATTGGCACCGCCAGTCCTAATTCAACGCTTGATGTCAGGGGATCATTTTCCACTAAATACCGCTCTATTACAGGCTCCACAACTGCAGGCACTGATAATGTGATTGTCTATAC
>Ga0207710_10001415_pt1 | contig 11990 bp, 9 predicted proteins | sample KBSS24metaG_FD_184400 | JGI IMG/M metagenome (GOLD analysis project Ga0207710, IMG submission 184400) | Switchgrass rhizosphere microbial communities from Kellogg Biological Station, Michigan, USA - KBS S2-4 metaG (SPAdes) (version 2) | ecosystem: Host-associated > Plants > Roots > Rhizosphere >...
GGTACAAGCTTACACCAGTATCAATGAAATAGGCAAATGTTCAGTAGAATTACAGAACCCTGAAGAGTGCGACGCAACAGACGATGATAGTAGCAATGCAGCTGGGCCAATAGTTTTCTCAATGATCATTCAACGGCAATCCTCTGCGTTGAAATTCCTTCCAGTTCAGGTATTCATCGCCTTTGCGCTGCACTACCATAGTGATACATTTATCAACGGGGCAAATAACCTGGCAAAGATTGCAACCTACACATTCATCTTCTTTAATAGCATAGGTGTTGTAGGGTTTGCCATAAGTGAGGCTGATGGATTGATGCGCTGCATCTTCGCAGGCTATATAGCAAAGTCCGCAATGAATACATTTATCCTGGTTGATGTTGGCCACATGATGATAATTGATGTCGAGGTCTTCCCAATGCGTGATGGTGGGAACCGACCTGCCAATAAAATCATCGAGGGTAGCAAAACCTTTTTCATCCATCCAGTTGCTCATGCCTTCGCACATATCTTCTATAATGCGGAAACCATATTTCATAGCAGCCGTGCATACCTGTACATTGGCCGCACCGAGCAACATAAACTCCACCGCATCCTTCCATGTGCTGATACCGCCAATGCCGGAGATGGGAACCTTACTGGTAACATCATCCTGCGCAATAGTGGTGAGCATTTTTAATGCAATAGGTTTTACCGCCGGCCCGCAATAACCACCAAAAACAGATTTGCCCCCGACATTGGGATTGGGAACGAGTGTATCAAGGTCAATACCCGTGACGGACTGAATGGTATTGATGAGCGACAATGCATTGCTGCCGGCCTTTACCACCGACCGTCCGGTTGGCACAACAGAATGTACATTGGGCGTAAGCTTGGTGATGACAGGAATAGTGGCGGCTTCCATCACCCATTCCACTACCATGCAGGCGATCTCAGGATCCTGTCCCACAGCGGCGCCCATGCCACGTTCCGTCATTCCATGCGGGCAACCAAAATTTAATTCTATTCCATGTGCTCCCGTGTCTTCAACTTTTTTTATGAGCTCATGCCAGCTCTTTTTATCATTATCAGCCATCAGCGAAACGATCATGGCACGGTCGGGAAATAATTTTACACACTCAGCAATTTCTTCGAGGTTGATCTCCAGCGGACGATCACTTATCAATTCTATATTATTAAAACCCATGACACGGCCACCATTGAAATCAACAGCTGAATATCTTGATGATACATTTTTTATCTGCGAGCCCAATGTTTTCCAAACCACGCCACCCCAGCCGGCTTCGAATGCACGAAGCACATTGTATTTTTTATCTGTAGGTGGAGCACTTGCTAACCAAAATGGATTCGGAGATTTTATTCCTAAAAAGTTTGATTCAATATTTGCCATACTATTTTATTTTATGTTACCAGCGACATTAACACGGATGAACTTCGTTGCGTCGCACACTTGTACTTTCTGTTCATTGTTCAGCTTTTGACCTCACCCTATCAATATTCCGATATTCGGAGTGTACTATCCCCTCTCCTTAAGGAGAGGGGTGAAGTGTCTTCAAATCAAAAGACTGCTGATGGGGTGAGGTCTTATTTTGCTTTTGTCTGAACCATGATTTATAGGATTATTGAGATTTATGTGATAGCAATCTTTTTAATCAATCAATCTCCCCAAATCGTGGTTCTGACATTTGTTTTTCATGGTATAACCTGTTGCATTGCGCATTATTCACCATCCTTCATACTGCTTTCCTTTAACACCTGTATTAATTGTGTTTTAAAATATCTTTTTGATTGATAAACAATCATTGCATCATAACCTCCTGATTCTTTTTTTTCCTGCTCATTTAAAATTTCCAAATGGTCCGTCGGGTATAAAAAATCAGACTCCAGGTGTTTCTTTATTTTTTCGATATACTCTTTTTTTGTTCTGATAGATTCTTTTGCCTCGAGGTGCGGATTTATAAAGGCGATCTTTTTGCCATTGAAATCAAAACCCGTGAAGTGATAAATATTATTGAAAAATACTGCGTCCTCGTCTGATAGATCAGCTCTGTTATCATTGCCAACTAAACCAAGATTATCAGGGTAATTCAATGTTCTGTATCCAAAAACTTCTGACCAATGATCTATTGATCTATCCGTGATGTTTTTGTCTTTTTTCTTAGGAATCAATAAAACTATAGCATCAAATCCTTTCGATTCTTTTTTTTGATCGTCATTCAGAACAAGAAGTTTTGAAACAGTGTTTTTACAATTGTCTTGTGCAAGTGCTGCGAAGTATTGTTTCTTATCAATAGGCCATGATCCGCTCAAATCAATTGTTTCGATGCCGCAGATCCTGTTTACGTGATGAGCTCCAAAGCCGATTGTTTTATTTTTAAAATCATAATTGTTTGTACTAAACATGTTGTTGAGATAACCGACCTCCTGTTCATTCAATTTAGGATTGCAATCCACACCCAATAAACTATTAGTTTGAGGATAAGCATGGTTCAATGCAAACCAAATTAATATCAAAACTGAAAACTTTTTCATGTTTCCATTTATAGTATAACGATTCACCCGGTCGTAAGTTTCAAATAATCGAGAATTGCTTTCGCTCCATCCTTCCCCGCCTGCACCGCATCCACTACTTCTTTTCCACCATTCACTGCATCACCACCAGCGAATACGCCTTTGATGTTTGTTCTGCAATTTTCATCTATTATCAACTTACCATTTTTGTTTTCGAGTTTATTTTTCTTAATTAATTTTTCGAAAGGAACCTGTCCTGCTGCTTTTATCACCATATCAACATCGAGTGTAAATGTTTCACCGGTATCAACAGGGGAGCGGCGACCACTTGTATCGGGTTCACCCAATTTCATTTTGCTGCAAACGAGGTGTTTTACTTTTCCTCCTGATCCTTTTACTTTAATTGGTGCTGCGAGCCAGGTGATGTTGCAACCATCCTGCTTGGCAATATTTAATTCATATTCTGTGCAGGGCATTTCATCCTGGGTGCGGCGGTAGATCATCGTTACTTCTTTTGCGCCTAAACGTTTTGCTTGAGTTGCTGCGTCTATTGCTGTCATTCCCATTCCGATCACAGCTACTTTATCACCAACCGGTACAGTAGGATAACCTTTGTCGCGGAGATCATAAATAAATTGAATGGCATCAACCACTCCTTCCAGGTTTTCTCCTTTAATATCTAATTGCCTTGCCACACCAACTCCAATGCCGAGATAAACTGCATCAAATTCTTTTCTCAATTGCTTCAACGTAATTTCTTTTCCCAATTCGTGATTATATTTTATTTCAATTCCTCCGAGTGATAAAATATAGTTCACTTCCTCTTCACAAAATTGTGGTGTGACCTTATATGCTGCTATTCCATAGGTCATCAGGCCACCGCCTTTATTTTCTTTTTCAAAGATGGTAACATCAATTCCTTCTCTTGAAAGAAGATGAGCACAACTTAATCCAGCCGGGCCTGCACCAACGATGGCAACTTTTTTGCCGATGGAAGGTTTGCGTTGAAATAACTGCCAATTCTCATCCAATGCCATCATAGTTGAGTATTGTTGCAGTCTTGCGATCTCGATGGGTTTTTCTTCTAAAAGATTATATACACAAGCACCTTCGCATAATTTTTCTACGGGACAAACCTTGGAGCATCCGGCACCCATGATGTTGGATAGAAAAATGGTGTGAGCTGATCCTTTTACATTATCTGTTGTGATCTGTTTAATAAACTTTGGGACATTGATACCGGTAGGGCAGGACTTGGTGCATGGTGCATCATAACAAAATATACAGCGATTCGCTTCTACCAGCGCCGCACTTTTATTCTCAAACGGCGGACGAATGTCAGCGAAGTTGGCTTCGTATTGTTCCGGAGAGAGTCTATTGTTTTGAATTGCCATCTATTTAATTTGGAGATTTGATGATTTGGAAATTTGGTGATTGTTTTCATCAGCACATCTCCAAATTTCCAAATTGGTACATTATAATTCTACAAGTTTCCCATAGGTTTCAGGCCGACGATCTCTGAAGAATTGCCAAACACTTCTTACTTCTTCAATCATATCCAAATCAAAATCTGCGATCAGCAATTCATCTTTATCTTCTGATGCCTGTGCAAAGATTTGTCCTCTTGGATCAACGAAATAGGATGAGCCATAAAACTTACCGAGGTTCCATGGTTTTTCTGTTCCAACCCTGTTGATACATCCCATGAAATATCCATTGGCGGCGGCATGTGCCGGTTGTTCCAGCTTCCATAAATATTGAGACAAGCCTGCAACAGTAGCTGAAGGATTGTAAACAATTTCTGCTCCATTCAATCCCAAACATCTTGCACCATCAGGAAAGTGACGATCATAACATATATACACACCAACCTTTGCATACTTTGTTTGAAAAACCGGATAACCCAAGTTACCGGGCTTGAAGAAAAATTTTTCCCAGAAACCTGATGTATGTGGAATATGATTCTTACGATACTTACCTAAATATGTTCCGTCAGCATCAATCACTGCTGCTGTATTATATAAAACGCCTGCTTGTTCTTTTTCATACATCGGAACGATCATTACCATGCTATATTTCTTTGCATACTCCTGCATTCTTTCTACCGTTGGGCCGGGAATTGACTCAGCAGATTCATACCATGCTTTATCCTGTCCCGGGCAGAAATAAGGAGTATTGAATATCTCCTGCATGCAAAGTATCTGCACACCTTTCTTTCCTGCTTCTTCTATCAAAGGAATATGTTTCAGCACCATTTCTTCTTTGATCTCTGCAATCGTTCCTTCGCCTTCACTTTTGGGCAAAGACATTTGTATGAGTCCTGACTTGATTATTCTTGGCATGAGTTAAGTTTATGTTTTTTTGACCTCACCTCTCGTTCTCCTCTCCATATGGAGAGGAGAGGCCGGTCTTTGGTTTATAAATCATCTTCAGTAATTAAGCATTTCATCTGCTTATCCCTGTTCAGCATTATTCCACAGTTGATGTGGAAAAACTAAAAGCCTGGCTTTATTCTATTGCACCGCTCCTTCTCCAAATGGAGAAGGAGATGGAGGATGAGGTTTAAATTTTTCCTTCAACTTTATTTCGTTTAATAAATTTACCGTATCCTTTTTGAAGTTTACATTCATTATTATCAATCGCTACCTGTCCTCTTAACAAAACAGTTTTCACTTTTCCTGTTAATTCCCACCCTTCATAACCTGAGTAATCAACATTCATATGATGTGTCTTTGCAGATAGTGTATGTTTTTCTTTCGGATCAAAAATTACAATATCTGCATCACTTCCGACTGCGATCGTTCCCTTTCTTGGAAACATGCCGAAGATCTTTGCAGGATTGGTACAGGCAACTTCTACATATTTATTCAATGTGATCTTTCCTTTGTTTACTCCTTCACTGTATAATAATTCCATTCTGTTCTCAATAGCCGGATGACCATTGGGTATTTTTGAAAAATCATCTTTACCCATCAGCTTCTGTTCCCATTTAAATGGACAATGATCGGTTGCGACGACTTGCACCAATCCCTGGTTAATTCCTGCCCATAAAGTTTCCTGGTCTTTCTTTTCACGCAGGGGAGGACTCATTACCCATTTGGCTCCTTCAAAATCTTTTTCATATAAGGAAGCATCAAGAGTTAAATATTGAATACAGGTCTCAACAAATACTTTTTGATTTCTTTTGGTTGCGTTGCGAACCGCATTCAATGCGCCTTCACAAGTTAAGTGTACAATATATCCCGGGCAACCGGTATAAAAACTCATATCGGTAAATCTTTCCGATGCTTCAGCTTCTGTTATTTCAGGTTGAGACAGATAATGATAAAGTGGTGAAAGTTTTCCTTCATTTCTATGTTTGTTAACCAGATAATCGATCATATCGCCATTGGTAGCATGCACATTGATCAATCCTCCCTGTTGTTTTACTTCTTCCATTAATCCAACCATCTGTCTGTCGTCGATCATCAATGCACCTTTATAGGCCATGAAAGTTTTAAAAGAAGTAATACCTTCTTTTTCTATAAAATCTTTGATCTCTTTTTTAGTGTTCTCATTAAAATCAGTGACCGCCATGTGGAAACTATAATCGCCTACACAATTGTTATCGCTTCTTCCTTTCCATTCTTCTAATGCGGCATGGAGTGAGTTGCCCTGTTTTTGTAAAATAAAATCGATCACCATAGTTGTACCACCAAATAATGCTGCTCTTGTTCCTGTTTCGTAGTTGTCACTGGAGAATGTTCCCATAAAGGGCATATCCAAATGCACATGCGGATCAATACCGCCGGGAAAAACAAGCTTTCCTGAAGCATCAATCTCTTTATCGGCCTTCATTGCCAGATCCTTACCAATGATCTTTACAATTTCTCCTTCAATGAAGATATCGGCGACCTGGTCAGCATCAGCAGTAATTATTCTTCCATTTTTAATCAGTAGGGACATAAAGAGTAAATTATGAATTATGAGTTGAGAATTATGAATTTTCTACAGCCATTCTTAATTCATAATTCTGAATTCTAAATTTTCGCATCAACGACCAATAAACAAGTCCGCTTATAAAGAAGCCCACAAACCAAGCATAGTTGTACAAATTGGATATCCATTCGGGAAAGGCAGTTGCTGAAATCAATTTTACCTGCAATAAAAATCCGGGAACATTGGGAAGTATTCCAATTAACAATGCAATGATGGCAGAACTATTAAATCCATTCTTGTATGTATATCTACCGTTATAACTATAGAGCTCATCAACCTGTAAATATTGTTTTCGGATAAAATAATAGTCGGCGATCAGTATTCCTCCAATTGGTCCCAGTAAACTTGAATAAGCGATAAGCCATGTAAAGATGTAACCATTAGGATCAGCCATTAGTTTCCATGGGAAAATTAAAACACCAACAACTCCTGTGATGTAACCACCCATTCGGAAATTAATTTTCTTTGGAGATAAGTTTGAAAAATCATTTGCCGGGCTTACAATGTTTGCTGCAATATTTGTGGCCAGTGTTGAAATGATAATACCAATCATTGCAAAGCTCACCATGAATTTATTAGAAAACTTTCCTGCTAATTGAACCGGGTCCCATTCGGTGCTTCCATAGATGATAGCAGTAGCAGAGGTAACCACCACACCAACAAAAGCAAATAAGGTCATGGAAGTAGGCAATCCAATGGCTTGTCCTCTTATTTGTGCCTTCTGGCTTTTTGCATAGCGTGTAAAATCAGGAATGTTCAATGATAATGTTGCCCAGAAGCCAACCACCGCTGTTAATGCAGGAAAGAAAAATTTAAAGAAAGACGCAGTAGTAGTAAATTTTGATGGCTCTTCTAAAATAGGTCCTAAACCTTTAGCAGCGATAACTGCCCATGCAAATAATGCCAATGCTGCTAAAGGAAGAAAGATCGCTTTAAATACCAATAATTTTCTAATGCTTTCAACTCCTTTATAAACAATGAACATATTCAAAAGCCAGAATGCAAGAAAACACAATGCAGGAATAGTTTGAGGAAAGAGCGATGTTGTATTGATTGGCTCTAATGAATTATCCCAGGCACGAATTAAATTATATAATGATGCCCCGCCTATCCATGTTTGAATACCAAACCAACCGCAGGCAACAATAGCTCTCAACATTGCAGGAATATTTGCACCACGAACTCCAAAACTTGCTCTTGCAAAAACAGGAAATGGAATTCCATATTTAGCACCGGCATGACCGTTTAACAACATTGGTACAAGAACAATTGCATTCCCAATAAAAATGGTAAGTATCGCCTGCCACCAATTCATTCCCTGATTGATCATCGAACTTGCCATGGTATAAGTTGGAATACAAAGGCTCATGCTGATCCACAAAGCCGCATAGTTCCATGTGCCCCATTTTCTTTTATCAAAAGGAATAGGGGCGAGGTCTTCGTTGATAAGAGAAGAATTCTTTATTTCATTTTCTGGCTGCATACAATTTATACTGTCTCCGCAGGAGACAAATATTTTATAGCATTAGGTTTTAGCGATATTCACCAACTCCGCAGGAGTTGAATCTTTTAAAAAAGAATCATCTAAAAAATCGAACAAATATTTTTCGTCATATTCTATTTTAAAATTCTCGAGAAATTCGAGATATTCTTCTTTGAATGTTTTCTTTTTATGATGCAATTCCTGGTTAGCAATATATTGACATACATTATCAATATGAGATTGACTATAAGAAAAAGCCCCGTATCCTTCCTGCCAGTTAAATTTCTGTTTCGTGTATTTGTTGTTATTTATCCATTGGCCGCTTGCCAATTTTATATCTTTAATCAGGTCGGGAATTGAAATCGAGGGTTTATATCCAATGAAAATATGTATATGGTCGCTCATTCCATTTATTGCCAACATTTTACTTTTTTTGTTTTGAACAATGCCCGTGATGTATTTATATAATTCATCCTTCCAGGAATTTTGGATAAGACTTTCTCTTCCTTTTACGGCAAAGACAAACTGAATGTATAATTGTGTGAATGTATTGGGCATTTTATTTCTTCATTGTTCGACTCCTACAGAGTCGGGCTTTATCTCTAGATTCATTTTCTATAAATATTGAACTCCTACGGAGTTATGTGTTCATCTGCAATACTTATCGCTTCGCTGATGATCGCTAATCCTTCATCGACCTGTTCTTTTGTAATGATCAATGGAGGCGCAATGAAAATATAACTCCATCTTACGAATGTATACATGCCGAGTTCTTTGATCTTTGCGGCCACTTTATTCATGACAGTCATTTCATCTGGTTTTGCATTGAATGGCGCCATCGGTTCTTTGGTCTTCCTGTTTTTTACCAATTCAATACAACCCAATAAACCAGTATTTCTGAAATCACCAATAGCTGCATGCTTTTGTTTTAATTTTTCAACCTGTGCTTCTACATACTTACCCATTGTTACTGCGTTGGATATTAAATTATCATCCTCGTAAATTTTTAATGTCTCTAAAGCAGCTGCACAACAGACTGGATGAGCAGAGTAGGTGAGACCCAATGCTAACATTGTATCATCATATTTAACAGCGATCTTATCTGATACCATCAAACAACCAAAAGGTAAATAACCACAGGTTAATCCTTTTGCCATAGCAATCATATCTGGAATGATACCATGATTTTCAAAACCAAACCATTTGCCTGTGCGTCCGAATCCACTCAGCACTTCATCCATGATCAATAAGATGCCATGCTTATTACATATTTCCCGCACTGCTTTTAAATAACCCACCGGATATTGTAAACAACCGGATGTACCGGATTCTCCTTCCAATAATATTGCGGCAATATTGTTCGGCCCTTCGTATGCGATCACTCTTTCTAAAGATGCAACAGATTCTTTCAATAAATTTTCTTCGCCATATTCCCATCGATATAAATAGGGCAGATCAAAATGAACAAAGTTGGGTGCCTGTTGAGCATCGGCAGGTAATTTTCTTGGATCACCACCGGCAGAGATCGAACCATAAGTAGCGCCGTGATACGATTGATAACGAGTTAATATTTTATGACGGCCCGTATATAATCTCGCCAGCTTGATGCCATTTTCAATAGAAGTAGCGCCACATACGGTAAAGAATGCTTTGTTCAGATCGCCGGGACATATTGCTGCTAATTTTTTCCCTAGTTCGCCGCGGACTTTTGTTACGCATGATGGTGTTACATAAGCTACTTCCTGCATCTGCTTTACCACAGCTTCAGTCACTCTTTGATTACCATGACCAATGTTTACATTCATCAATCCCGATGAAAAATCAATATATCGTTTGCCATCATAATCGTAGAGATAAACCCCTTCGCCATATTTTACAGCAATGGGATTTGTTCCTTTTTGTTTGCTCCAGGAAAAGAGAGTGTAATCCTGGTTGTCTTGAATTATTTCCTGGCCTTCTGAGATCGTTTTTGTTTCTGACATTTTATAAATTTTTATGTAGCCAGCTTCAGTTTTTCATGGTCCCGCATTTTGCGGGATTGCGTTGCACATTTCAGCTGTAGTAATTCTATTCAGCAAAGTCTTGAATCATGATTTGAGCAGATTATATTTAGTTCAAACTTTATTCAGCTATTTTAAATCCGATTCTTTTTCTTTCGTCCCATTTCCTTGGAGCAGCTTTTTCATCTAATAAATTTTCCATTGCCTCATAAATCTGGTTCAATTGCACGTCATGCTCACCAAGTCTTTCTTTTATTTCTCTTAATTGTGTTCTTAAATCATTTTCGTGAATCAGAATTCTCCTGATCTCGACAAATGCTCTCATGATAGCAATATTCATCGCAATTGCTTTATCGGAATTGAGAATGCCACTTAACATGGCAACGCCTTGTTCAGTGAAAGCATAAGGCAAATATCTTGTTCCGCCGTGACCTTTTTTTGAGGTTGCGGTTTGCAACCTCAAAAGGTCATCACTTTTTGAGGTTTCAATTTGAAACCTCAAGTCATCAAATTCTTCTTTTGTAAGTTGAAACATGAAGTCTTTAGGAAATCTTTTGATATTTCGCTTCACCGCAAGATTGAGTCCTTTCGTTTCAATTTCATATAAAGTAGCTAAATCCCTATCAAGCATAACTCTCTCACCTCGTATCTCATAAATTCTGCTCTGGATGCTTTTAATAATTTTCATTCTTTATTCTTTTAAGGTCACAATTTGTGACCGCATAAATCTTCCACTCGACTTTGTATAGTTTAAATAAGTAAAGTCTTTTCAACCTAAGTTCCCCTTTAGGGGACAGGGGCTTTAACTCATCCAATTCACTCCGGCTTCAGGGTTCCATTTTGTAGTTGACTTTTTCAATTTAGTCCAGAATTCAATGGAACTTTTTCCGGTAATATCACCAACCCCAAACTTACTTTCATTCCATCCTCCAAATGAAAATGGCTCCCTTGGTACAGGCACACCGATATTTACTCCAATCATTCCGGCGCTGGCATGATCAATAACATATCTTGCCAGCCCGCCATTTTGTGTAAACACAGAAGCAGCATTGCCATAAGGATTTGCATTTTCAATTGCCAATGCTTCATCAACTGTGTTGGTTCGCATGATAGAAATAACAGGTCCGAAGATCTCTTCTGTCGCAACAGACATTCCCGGTTTTACAAAATCAATTACAGTTGGCCCTACATAAGTTCCGTTTTCTTTCCCTTTTACTTTTGCATTTCTTCCATCCACTAAAATTTTAGCACCTTGCTTTTCTGCTTCGGTAATATATCCTTCAATCCTTTCTTTCGATTCTTTGCTGATCACTGCTCCTAAATTTTCCCCCGGTATCATCTTTTTCGCTTCATCACATATTTTGTCAATAATATGATCAACGTTACCAACGCCAACCATTGCACTTGCAGCCATACAACGCTGACCGGCGCAACCACTCATGCTGGCTACAACATTTTGCGCCGTCATATCTGTTTTTGCATCGGGCAATACCATTAAATGATTCTTTGCTCCACCCAGCGCCAAAGCTCTTTTATAATTCTGCGTTGCTTTTTGATAAACTATTTTGGCAACTTTTGTAGAACCAACAAAGGAAACTGCTTCAATGCCAGGATGATCGCATATGGCATTTACAATTTCGCTATCACCATTTACGATATTGAAAACACCATCGGGTAATCCGGCCTCTTTTAATAAAAGGGCCAATTTCCCAAGACTTAATGGAACTTTTTCAGAAGGTTTTATGATCATACAATTTCCCAATGCAATGGCATTTGGCATTGTCCAATTGGGAACCATAGCAGGAAAATTAAAGGGGACTATAGAAGCAACAACACCAAGCGGCACATGCTCAGTTCTGCATTCAACACCTCTGCTTACTTCCAATATTTCACCAGTTACTAATTGAGGCAGTGATGTAGCAAACTCAGTAAGTTCAATACATTTTTCTATTTCAGCAATGGCTTCACCCATTGTCTTTCCATTTTCTTCACTTGTTAATGCAGCGAGTTCCTGTAAATTT
>Ga0207710_10001418_pt1 | contig 11980 bp, 8 predicted proteins | sample KBSS24metaG_FD_184400 | JGI IMG/M metagenome (GOLD analysis project Ga0207710, IMG submission 184400) | Switchgrass rhizosphere microbial communities from Kellogg Biological Station, Michigan, USA - KBS S2-4 metaG (SPAdes) (version 2) | ecosystem: Host-associated > Plants > Roots > Rhizosphere >...
CTTTTCAGGCTGTGGTTTGCCCTCGATCGATTTCTTGAATGCATCGTATGCGATGGCCATTCCGCCCAGGTCAGCGAGATTCTCACCAAGCGTAAGCTTGCCGTTCATGAACAGGTCCTTCTCGACCTCATAGCCATTGAACTGGTCGACAACGCAATTGGCCTTGTCTTCAAACTTTTTCCTGTCGTCCGGAGTCCACCACATTTTCAGGTTTCCGGCTCCATCGTATTGGCTTCCCTGATCGTCAAATCCGTGAGTCAACTCGTGCCCGATGACAATACCGATGGCTCCATAATTCAAGGCGTCGTCCGCTTTGAAATCGAAGAATGGCGGCTGAAGGATGCCGGCAGGAAACGTGATGTCATTAAAGCTTGGGTTGTATTGGGCATTTACAGTCGCGGCGGTCATCCCCCAACGGGTCTGATCGAGCGGCGTTCCGATATCCTTAAGATCCCGAACTGTAAGAAATTCATTTAATCGAACAGAATTGTCGAAATATGACTTGCGGCTGAGGTCCAATCCCACGTAACCGCGGAGCTTTGAAGGGTAACCGATCTTTCGCTTGATCACTTCAAGCTTCGCAAGAGCTTGTTTTCGCGTAGCATCACCCATCCAGTCCACGGCATTGATGTGCTCACGATAAGCGGTGAAAAGGTTGTCGATCAATTCGTCCATGCGCTTCTTTGCGGCGGGCGTGAAATTCGTTTTAATGAATTCCTGTCCCAGAGCTTCGCCCAGAACATTGTCGGCGTTGCGCGCACATCGTCGCCAACGCGGCTGCTGCTCCTGAATACCGTTCAAGGTCTTGCTGAAGAAATCAAAGTTAGCGTCGTCAAACGGCTTGGACAACTGCGACGCGAATGCATTGACCACGTTCCAGCGAAAATAGGTCTTCCAGTCGGCGACGGAAACATCGGTCAGCATTTTGCCGGCTTCTCGGAAAAAGTCGGGCTGGCCAACGTTCATATTAGTGAATTTCGGTGAACCGACCTCGGCCGCATATTTGTCCCACTTGAACGACGGCATAAGCGTTTGTGCTTCCTCCGCTGATATCATCGTGTAATAGTTCTTGGGGTCGCGAAGAGATACAGGATCTTTTGAGGCTTTCGCGAGCCGCATCTCGATAGCTATCACGGCATCGGCATTCTTCTTCGCCGTCCCCGAATCGTCGCCGAGCAGGCCGAACATCCGCGCCACGTGAGCGACGAACTTATCACGGATCGCCTGTGATTTCTCGTCGGTCTTCGTGTAGTAATCGCTGTTCGGAAGGCTTAACCCACCCTGGAAAGCGTTGGCTATATTAACCGAGCTATTCTTCTGGTCAGGATACGCAGCAAAAGTAAAGACCGCGCCGATTCCCTGGCGGTGCAGCTTCGCGATCTCTGACTGAACTCCGGCTGCATTCTTGATCGCGGCAATATCTTTGAAATAAGGCTCAAGAGGTTTCGCTCCCTCTGACTGAATGGCCGGTTCGTCCATGCAGGTCGCGTAGTAATCGCCGATCAATTGCGTACTCGAACCTTTTGCCGCTTGCGAGTCCTTCGCGGCATTTTCGAGAATGTCACGCGACAACTCGCGATTGCGTGTGATCAGGATGTCCCAGGTTCCCCACGACGGAAACGCCGCGGGAATTTCGGTCTTCTTCAACCAATTCCCGTTAACGTACTGATAAAAATTGTCACAGGCGTTCACCGTTGTATCCATACGGCTGGGATTGAACCCCGATTGTGCAAATGAAACAGTATATAAAGCCGATATTATGAGGCCGGCCCCGAGCTCTCGAAGCAATTTCATAGCAGTATTCTCCTTTATTAATGATGTATGAAACTTTCGAGGATATTACGGCCTGTGAGTAGTTTTTGTTTTACATAGAGTAGCCTTCTGGCGTGCTTAATGCTCCCCGGCGGGGGAAGCGTACTGGAAAAATGCGGATGCTCATATACACGATGCAGACGCTTAAAAAGGAGCCGTCACGTACGTCCGGACAGGTCCCCCATACTTCTCAGACAAAAAAGAACCGCGAACTTCTCAGATTCGCGGTTCTTTCGGTTTTATGCTTGGGTTGCGGTTATTTTTCCATTACCCCAAGAACGAAGTTACTGATCGCGGTGAGACCGTTGCTCAAGCTGGCCGAGTTATACTGCAAGTTCGAGTTACCACCGCCGCTCATGTCGTAGTGCGGTGCAAGCCAATTACCTGCTGTCAGGTCTGTCGCTGGACTTAGAACGTCAGCGATTTTCGGATTCTCATAAGGAGACACAACGACATTTCCAGTTATCTCACCTGTACCTCCGCCGGCCCTCAAAACGCCGCCAGCACCTGTCACAATTATTAATCCTTTGAAATTGAAATTGCCCTTAAGCGTGAGCGTCCCAGTTACAACTAGAATGCCGCCGCCATCACCCTGTTGCTGACCGAGTACGACATCACCATCGCAGAATGTGATGCCCTGCCCAGACGCGTTATCTCCCCAGCTGGTAGGTGTAACGCCATTAGCGAAAAAGCGATTGCTTGATCGAGCCGTCGTCGCAAACTGATGTATTTCAGCGTCGAGGGCCTGTGGAGTTTCCAGCCAATACGGCATCTCGTCCGAAACATCCGACGGCGTGCCCTGGACACTTCCATTAAACGGATTGCTTCCATTGCCAAAGGAGCAGTTGGCGGGGGGGCTTTGATGCAATGTGAAATCCTCAACACAGTTCAAGTTACTGGGGTCATTGGTGCCGATCGGCGGTATGATGTCAGTCGAAACTTGGTCGACACCTGAATATTGGACCACTCCAGATTGACCTAGATTAAAGACGAAATTGGATGCTGGGCTGGCGGTACTGTTCGGTCCGACGAGCGTTAACGCCGCGGGAGCCGTAAGCCCGTTGAAGAAATTCTTCTGGATTATCGCCTGCAATTCCTTTTTCGCTCCCCGGGGACCGTACCCGGTGGATTTGATCAGCAGCCTCACTGGTTCGGGCGGAGTTATTGTTCCTCCGATGACGTTGGCACCTATGACCGGTTGAGCTCTATAACCGATCGGCGAGCCTGCCGTATAGCACGGCGACGTCGAATCAACAATCGTAGCGGGCGAACAAGCCGATTGTTGCCAGTTTGTTGACGGTGCGGCCGCAAGATTTAGGTCTATCGAGCTTCCCACCAACGTCAAACTCTGCGAATCGAAGATGATCTTTGGTACTTCACTCGGGGATGTTGTTGCCAGGATCCACCCACGTATCTCCCGCACCGCATTGAACGGCCGCGTCATTCGCACAATGATGTCAAAACGATTATTCGCAGGAATATATTGCCCAGGCGTGCCGGTTGAATCACGGGTGATGGTGAAGGTACCGTAAGTGGTTGTCAGCAAACCGCTAGTCATGTCCTGATCGGAGACCGCGGGCGGGGGCGTGTACTGGATCTTCAGCCAGTTGTTCGGCGTCGTGACCCCCGCAGAGTTAACATTATACGTTTTAACTGTTCTTAGAGCGGGGTTCGTGCCGGCCGTGTCGTCATTGTCGTAGATCTTTCCGGAAACCGAAAACGAGACATATCGGCCCACATTGTCCGGGTCAGAGATCTGAAGAGAATATGAATAGCCGGGCTGGTTAAGCGGCACGCAGGGTACCGCGGTTGGACCGCAGGTGGAGGAGTAGTTTATCCATCGTGACAGGCGATATGGAGCACTTGCGTCCGCGGGCTTATTTGATGTGACGGGATCAAGCGCCTTGATATAGTTGATCTGGTTTGGCGTGTCGGTCGGCGAGGCCGATGTATTGATCAGCGGATTCGCAAGCACATCGGAGCATCCCGAAACTTGGTTTTTTTGGCACCGCAGAACGTGTACGGCGGTCTGAATTCCGCTCTCCGCCGCATGATAGGCTTGCTGTTCGGCTATAGAGTCGGTCACGTTTTGGCTGTTCATTGACGATTCAAGAAGAAGCCCCGCGCTTGCGGTCAGCAGCAATGCGGTTATCAAAAGCGCCATGATCAGCGCTGCTCCCCTTTCGTTTTTCCGATCTTTCTTGTTAACGACTTTTTCCCTTTTCATAACGTTCCTAATCTTGCCTCAATTAAACAAATCATTTCGAAAACGGCCGACTGCAAAAAAAAAACTAGTACTGATGCAGCATGTAATTCGAATTCCTCAGGTTTATCTCCGATGTGAACTTAACCGAAGAGTACGGAGCGTTGGGTTCGCCGGACACCGGGTCAAGAGTAACGTCAACGGTCAGCTGAATGCGGCCGGTCGAATTGGTTGGCGGGCCCGTGGTTACGGCGCCGGTCGTAGGATCGTAGTTGTAGTAAACAAAACTTACCTGACTTATTTTGTTAACTACTACAGATGTCTGCGGATCGGCATTCGGGTCGTAACGAACGATAGAGCTCGTGGGCGCGTCCCAAAAATAGGTAACATCCTCACCCGGCTGGTTTGTACATATCGTCGGGCAGGTCGGGTTTATCGGGCCGGGGCCTGTGTTATTGATGTGGGTCCTAAAATGTATCTGAGCGCCGTCCGTGTCTGATTCTATGATCCCGTTGTTAGAGTTTTTGGTCAGGGAATCGTCATAGATACCGAATCCGGAATTCGCGATCTCGCGCGACATTAGGTTAAGTGCAGCCTGAGCCGAGGTAAGAGCGTCGGTCCTGCGGCTCTCCCTCGTGCGGATCCCGACTGCCCTGTAAAGCACCGATGAAACGATGCCCAGCAGCATCAACATGACCGTCATTGAAATTAGCAGTTCGATCAGTGAAAATCCGGTAATGTCCTTATTCGTTTTGCGTGTCATTCTAATTGGACCTCACCCTGCGCAACTCTACCGTCGCCGGTACAGCTGTCTGCCAACCCGGGCTGAGGACTGAAAGGCTCGCCGTGACCGTGATGTCCTTGAGCGTAGGCGTCACGAGGTCATTGTTCGTGATGATCGTGCGGACATTGAACGTAGTATTATTCACCACAACGGTTTGCGTGGTGTTTCCGGCGGGCAGTTGGTCTTGACCGGGCGTGAACTTCAGGCTTCGCAGCCGCTCGACTTCCTGCTGCAGAACGGCGAGCGTCTGTGCCCTTGAATTGTTTCCAGCGTTGTAGTTAATTGCGTAGGTAATCGTGCCGAAAACCCCGAGCACCCCAACCATGATTATGACCATCGCGATCGCTGTCTCGATCAGAGAAAAGCCCCTCTGACCGTGTCGCGCGGATTCGGCCGCTTCAGAATAAACATCCTGTTCCATTTTTATACGTCTCGAAAAGCGTTTCATAGTATTGATTCGTTGGTGCCGTGATTACCTAAAAATGGAGATCACTTGCAAAAGCCGTTACTTCGTGTCCACTGCGGTGGCGAAGCCAGTGGATTCCCACAGATACATCCTGTCAGCGCCGGTTTTTGATACGGGGCCGAGATTGGACACCAGGGGGCCGGCGTCGCGGTTGGAGCAGGCGTCGGGGTTGGTGTCGGGGTAGCCGACGGATCCGGCGTTGGCGTTGGGGTCGGCGTAGGTGTTGGCGTTGGTGTCGGCGTTGGTGTTGGTGTTGCCGTTGGCACCGGCGTGGGCGTAGGCGATGTCACCAGCCAGTTAATTAGATCAGGGTTGATCTGCGACCCGGAATCGATATCTGTAACTGAAGGATTGTCAAAGGTCGGCATTGCGCTCCCGCCAAGCATCATTGCCACTGTCCCCGTCGGCGAAACGAACAGCACGTTGGAGTTTTGGGCGTTGACCGTCGCCGAATTGCACGCGCCGTCGCAAAAATAGATTAGGGGAACATTTGGCGGTGGGGTCGAGACGCAATCGGTCAAAAGAGCATGTCCGCGCTCGTCGAACCTCACCGTAACCGGTAACGTAACCCCGTTACCCACGATCTGAACGTTATTAGTGTTGCCTGAAAAGTCGAACGTACGGATCTCACCTGGCAGATCTAGTTGTCCATTTTGATTAAAATCGGTCGTTACCGTAAATGACGTGCCATTAGTGATCGTGATACGGGACATATCACTACAGACATTGGCGCGTCTCTTGATCGAGTCGAACCTGGCGCGATCTAGATAAACCTTGAATTCGCGAGCTAGATTCTGACGATCGAGGTTCTTGCGCGTCGAGCCGAACGCCATGACCGCAAAGGCCACGAGTATGCTCAGAATGACCAAAACAACCATTAATTCGATCAAAGACACGCCTCGTTGGCTATTGAGCTTCAACATCGATCAATCTCCCGGAATTTTCCTGATTCTTTATAGTGGCGGGACGAAGAAAAGGTGAACTATCCCATCAAAGTTGTAACACATAGTGCAAAACTATGTCAAGATTCTTCAAACTTGTTTAACATATGGGGCGCCACTATCCCCTATTCGTAGGAAAATCGGATTAGGGACGCATTTCCATAATCCGATCTCTTAGTTTTGCCAAGTTAGGGGGTTAATCAAAGCAGTGGGTGGGTACATTTTCCATGGTATTTGTGATCAACATGTCTACAACAGCGTTAAAATCGCCTCCCGTTTCCTCAAATACGCGAAGCTGGTCGTCGGCCGACGTTCCGCGGTCGAGAATCGTATGAATGTGCTCGATCTCCTTTCTTGAGTCCAGGGGGTCGACCACATCGTCGACAAATTCGAGAAGCTCGCGGATGAGGTCCTTTACCGGAACCTCTTTCTGTTTGCCAAGATCCAGCAGCATCCCATCAAGACCATACCGGATAGCCCGCCATTTGTTCTCCTGGATCAGACGGCGATGGTACAGGCGGAAGCCCAGATTCTTCTCGATCAGCGTTTCCAGTTTGGCAACGATAGCCTGGAATAACGCCGCGACGGCGATCGTATCGTCAACCTTTGTGGGAATGTCGCAAATCCGAAACTCAAGCGTCGGGAATAAATGATGCGGGCGCACATCCCACCAGATCTTCGAGCCATTCTGAATACAGTTCATTTTTACGAGCAAGTCCACGTAGCTCTGAAATTGCTGGTACGATTCGAAGTGGTCCGGTATATCGGTACGCGGGAATTTCTTAAATACCTCGCACCGGTAGGATTTTAGCCCCGTGTTGAAACCAAGCCAGAAAGGCGAAGATGTAGTCATCGCCAGCACGTGAGGGAGAAAATACCTCGCGGCGTTCATGATGTGAATTCGCCGGTCCAGGTCGGCGATCCCCACGTGGACGTGAACCCCAAAGATCAACAATGATCTCGCGACCATTTGCAATTCATCGACAAGCAATTTGTAGCGGTCACCGTCGTAAATTTCCTGCTCGGACCATTTCGAAAATGGGTGTGTTGAGGCCGCAACGATCTCGAGACCTTTTTTTCGTGCAAGCTCCGATACAATACACCGGAGCTTCGAAATATCCTCGCGAGCCTCTTTTATGTTCGCGCAGACGCCGGTGCCTACCTCGATCATCGACTGGATCATCTCAGGCTTCACCTTTTCTCCAAGTAGAAGCCTGCCCTCTTCAAGCATCTCCGAGACATGCGATTTCAATTCGCGGGTATTTGGATCAACAATCTGAAATTCTTCTTCGATCCCGAGTGTGTACTGGTCAAACATAGAATTTTAGGTAACTTGAAGCCTGGATTAACCTTTATGATGCCTTTCGTTGCTTTGAGAAATCCCGGGCGATCTTCAGAAACGCCTGTGCCGCGTACGAAAGCTCCGAATTTCGTCGGTAAACAATATTGAGCTTTCGTTCAAGTTTCATTTCTTTTACAGCGATTCCGACAAGTTGTCCGCAAGCGATCTCACTCTGGGCCGACAGTTTTGGTACGAGCGCAACACCTACTCCCCGCTCCACCAATCGCTTAATCGCCTCGAGCGACGGAAGTTCGACTGCAATGTTCAGCTTCGTTTTTTGCTTGTCGAACGTCTCAAGAACTTTTTGCCGATAAGGTGATGGCGCGTTATGAGCGATAAAGGTTTCAGCGCCCAGTTCTTTTACGGAAACGATGGATCTCCCGGCAAACGGATGATCGGCCGCAACAATCAGCGTTAATTCGTCGGTTAAAACCGGTATCGATATAAGTGACTCATCGGACGGCTGGAACGAGATCACGCCTAACTCTACTTCGCGAGCTGTGATCTCCTTCGGAATCCGGCTCGCCACGCCTCGTTGAACCTCGATCTTGATCAACGGGTGAAGACGTCGAAATTCCTGTATTACGGGCAAAAGATAAAACACTGTGTGCTCGTTTGCACTGATGGTGATCTTGCCATACTGCAGGTCACGCATCTCCCGTATCGCATTTACGGCAGCATGCCGAAGATTCAGCATCTGTTTAGCATGATCGAGCAGAACCTCACCAGCAAACGTTAATGTTCCGTCCTTGGACGATCGATCAAACAGCCGTTCGCCAACGTCCTGTTCAAGCCGCCTTATCGCCTGACTTACTGCCGGCTGTGTCCGGTTGAGGACTTCAGCCGCCCGAGAAAAGCTTTTCTCGCGCGCCACGGTGGCAAGAACCTCTAGTTGATTGATGTCCATAAAGATCGCTACTCCCCGAAGGTGAACATCGGAATGATCGATTCTCTCAAATCTTATCAAAACTACGCTTTAGATAACAAAACCTTTTCTTATTAGCTCTCAAACATTTCGAAATACGCTTATAAGACCATAATAAATGATTATTATTTATTCAAGTATATAAGCTTGACTTTTGATCTGCCACGTTAATAAGATTCCTTTAGCTCAGCACAGATTAACGATTTTGACAGCAAAATCTCGCTCGGAGAAGATATGGTTCTGGACAAAATATCGATTTTCGATACGACCCTGCGGGACGGTGAACAATCCCCTGGGTGCTCGATGTTTCTCGACGAAAAGATCGAGATGGCCCGGCAACTTGAACGATTGGGTGTGGATGTTATCGAGGCCGGCTTCCCGATCGCGTCAGAAGGTGATTTCCAAGCAGTCAAAGCTGTATCGAAAGAAATAACAGGATCATCTGTTGCAGCCCTTTGTCGCACGGTTCCCGAGGATATTTATCGTGCCGCCGATGCTCTAAAAGGAGCTGCGCAGCCCAGAATTCATACGTTCGTCGCGACTTCGGACATTCATCTTCAATACAAGCTCCAGAAAACCCGAGCAGATGTTATCGAGATGACCAGAAATGCGGTGCGTATTGCAACGGAAAATGCGGCCGAAGTTGAGTTCTCGGCGGAAGACGCAACGAGGAGCGATGTCGACTTTCTCTGTGAAGTCCTAAACACGGCTGTTCTTTCTGGTGCAACTGTCTTGAACATACCGGACACGGTTGGTTATACACTCCCGCAGGAATTCGCGAACCTGATTAGAACGATAAAAGAACGCGTTGTTGGCGACAAACGTGTCATCTTAAGCGTTCACTGCCACAACGATCTCGGTCTGGCTGTTGCGAATAGCCTTGCGGCAGTCGATGCAGGAGCCCGACAGGTCGAATGCACGATCAACGGAATTGGCGAGCGGGCCGGGAATGCATCGCTCGAAGAATTCATCATGGCGAGCGCGGTGCGGTCCGATAAACTCCCGTATCGAAATAATATCGATACCACCCAACTTTACCCCTCGAGCCAATTGTTATCGTCGATCATTAGCTTCGGCGTCCAGCCGAACAAGGCTATAGTCGGCCGAAATGCTTTTGCCCACGAGGCAGGTATCCATCAGCATGGGGTCCTGAGCAATCCGTTGTGCTACGAAATCATGACGCCCGAATCTGTCGGCGTACCGAATAACGACATTGTTCTCGGCAAGCACTCCGGCCGTCATGCTCTATTGTCGCGTTACGAGCAATTAGGATACGAATTCGACGCAGGCGAGATCAGAGAAATATACTTGCGCTTCGTTGAATTGGCAGACCGGAAGAAGAACATCTACGATCAGGATCTCTTAGCGATTATTCCGAACCGAGGCCAACCCGCCGCTATTGCGGCATAACTAAGTATTTATGAAGATCGCAGTACTGCCAGGAGACGGAATAGGACCTGAGGTAACGAGCGAGGCCGTTCGCGTCCTTTCAGAGGTCGGCGAGAGTTACGGAATCTTAATTGAAATATCCGAACATCTGGTCGGCGGAATTGGAATTCGCGAGGCCGGTTCGCCGCTTCCGGACCGAACGCTTAGGGCATGTCTCGAAAGTGACGCGGTCCTGCTCGGAGCCGTTGGGTCGCCGGAATTCGACCACCTGCTACCTGAGCGTCGGCCCGAGATCGGGCTGCTAAAACTTCGCCAGGCTCTCGGGGGCTTCGCTAATCTCAGGCCTGCGAGAGCGATTTCTTCCTTGATCGACTCGTCGCCGCTACGTCGTCAGATTTTCGAGGGGACGGACCTTCTGATCGTCCGCGAGCTTCTCGGCGGACTGTACTTCGGCGAGCCCCGTGGATTTAGCGGCGGCAAGTGCGAAGCCTTTAACACAATGCGTTACAGTGTAGAAGAGGTTGAACGCGTTGCGGTGGTCGCTTTCGAGTCTGCGCGAAATCGCAGAAAGAAATTAACCTCGGTTGATAAGGCGAACGTCCTGGAAACTTCCCAACTATGGCGAGAAACCGTTACAAGGGTTGCATCACAATTCCCCGACGTCGAACTCGATCATTTATACGTCGACGCCTGCGCGATGCATCTGGTCACAGATCCAAACCGGTTTGACGTTATATTGACCGAGAACCTTTTCGGCGACATTTTGTCTGACGAGGCGGCTGTACTGACGGGCTCACTTGGCATGCTGCCCTCGGCAACGATAGGTGGAAAGGTCGATTTCTATGAGCCGGTCCACGGCTCGGCTCCCGATATTGCCGGGAAGAACATTGCGAATCCGATGGGTGCGATCGCGTCGGCGGCGATGCTGCTGCGCTACACCGCCGCTAACGAACCTGCCGCCCGGGCGATCGAGTCCGCGATAGAAAAAGTTTTAGATCAGGGTTACAGAACGGCTGACATCGCGACCGCCGGTGGGCTTGGCCCCGCGTCGACCGAAACAATAGGCCGCCTCGTTGCGCAGTATGCTGTAGACGCCGCGAACGTGGAACTAGCCGTTCACGCTGTTTAGAAATTGTGAAAACGCTTTACGACAAGATTTGGGGGGCACATATTGTTCGCGAAGAATCGGACAGCCCGGCGCTCCTGTATATTGATCTGCATTTGGTGCATGAGGTCACCTCACCGCAGGCGTTCGAAGGTTTGCGGATAAATGACCGCAAAGTTCGACGGCCGGATCGCACATTTGCCACAGTCGATCACGCTATCCCGACCGTCAATAGAGACCTCCCCTTCAAAGATCCTATAGCAGCGCAACAGGTCGACACTCTCCGTCGGAATTGCCGGGAATTTGATGTGCGTCTTTATGACATGGATCGGATCGAACAAGGAATCGTTCACGTCTTCGGACCAGAGCAGGGACTGACGCAGCCGGGAACGACGATAGTCTGCGGCGATTCGCATACGTCGACGCATGGAGCGTTCGGAGCGCTGGCGTTCGGCATTGGAACGAGCGAGGTTGAACATGTTCTTGCGACGCAAACGCTTCAGCAGAAAAAATCTGACAATCTACTCATTAAGGTCGATGGTGCACTGCCATTTGGTGTAACCGCAAAGGACTTGATCCTAGGGATCATAAACCAGATCGGAACAAGCGGCGCGACCGGACACGTTATCGAATACGCCGGCCCTGCGATCGAAAATCTTTCGATGGAAGGGCGCATGACCGTCTGCAATATGAGTATCGAGGCAGGGGCTAAAGCCGGCCTTATTGCTCCTGATCAAAAAACGTTCGACTACCTGGAGTCAAAACCTTTTGCCCCAAAAGGAGAGAATTGGACGAAGGCGGTCGAATACTGGAGCTCCTTGCCAACGGATACGGGGGCGAAATTCGCAAAGATAGTCAATGTGGATGCAACGACGCTCGAACCATACGTCACCTGGGGAACGTCTCCGGAAATGTCCGTCAAGATCACCGAAACCGTTCCCGACGTCATCGATGCCCGCGATGAAAATCAGCGAATATCGTTTGAGCGAGCTCATATGTATATGGGTATCGAG
>Ga0207710_10001419_pt1 | contig 11980 bp, 6 predicted proteins | sample KBSS24metaG_FD_184400 | JGI IMG/M metagenome (GOLD analysis project Ga0207710, IMG submission 184400) | Switchgrass rhizosphere microbial communities from Kellogg Biological Station, Michigan, USA - KBS S2-4 metaG (SPAdes) (version 2) | ecosystem: Host-associated > Plants > Roots > Rhizosphere >...
ATTCCCTCTCATGCTATTTCCAATTATGCGTTTAGTAACAATGGGGATTTAACATTTACCAATAAGGCCAAAGAGTGGGGATTAGATGAGCCAGGATTTTCCAATGGATCGGCGTATGCGGATTTAGATAATGATGGTGATTTGGATTTGGTAGTAAATAATGTAAACATGCCGGCCTTTGTTTATCGCAATGAAAGTGTGCAACAACATCCTGAGAATAAATATTTGAAAGTGATACTGGAAGGTGAGGGTAAAAACCGCTATGGTATAGGAACAAAAGTGACGGTGCATTATAATAATACCATAGCTTACCAGGAACAAATGCCGATGCGAGGTTTTGAATCAACAGTAGATAGCAGATTGAATTTTGGATTAGGAAAAACAAGCAAGATAGATTCAGTAATTATTCAATGGCTGGATGGCAGAGAGCAAATATTAAAGGAGATAAAACCCGATGAAACGATTACAGTAAAACAGAGTGAAGCAGTGAATGGTGAATGGTCAATGGTGAATGGGAAAGAAACTCAGGACTCAAGACTCACGACTCTCTTTCAGGAAAGCTCTGATAATTACGGGATCGACTTTATTCACAAAGAAAATGACTATGTAGATTTTGATCGTGATAAATTAATTTTTCAAATGCTGTCAACCCAGGGCCCACGAATGGCAAAGGGGGATATAAATGGGGATGGACTGGAAGATATATATATCTGTGGAGCCAAAGATCAACCGGGAGCATTGTATGTGCAAATGGCAAATGGCAGGTTCAAAAAAACAAATGAAGAAGTATTTGAAAAAGATAAAGCAAGTGAAGATGTAGATTGTTTATTTTTTGATGCCGATGGAGACAGAGATATGGATTTGTTTGTATGCAGTGGTGGTAGTGAGTTTTCACCCAATTCAACAGATCTGATCAGCAGGTTATACATCAATGATGGCAAGGGAAGGTTAACAAGATCAGTGCAGCTATTTCCATCCAACACAATATTTGAAAGTGCATCCTGTGTAAGTGCAGCAGACTATGATGGAGATGGAGATATGGATTTATTTGTAGGAGTACGGTTAAAACCGCTTGCCTATGGCTATCCCTGCAAAGGATATGTGCTTCAGAATAATGGTAAGGGAATATTTACTGATATAACCGCACAGGCAGCTCCGGCATTATTACAGGCAGGTATGATAACGGGCGGTAAATGGTTTGACTATGATAAAGATGGCAAAGCAGATTTGGTAATAACAGGAGAGTACATGCCAATAAGAATTTTTCACAATGAAAATGGTCAATTAAAAGAAATAAGCAAACAAGCAGGGCTTGAAAATACAAATGGATGGTGGAACAGGATACAGATTGCAGACATAAATGGGGATGGCTACCCGGATATAGTAGCCGGCAATCATGGGCTCAATTCGAGATTCAAATGCAGCAGTAATAAGCCCATCAACATGTATGTCAGCGATTTTGATGAGAACGGAGATATAGAACAAATTGTTACCTGTTATAATGGAGATAGCTCTTACCCGATGGCGTTGCGCCATGACCTGGTAGGCGTATTGCCTTATTTAAAAAAGAAGTATTTGAAATACGAGAATTATAAAGAGCAAACGATAGAAGATATATTCACAACAGAACAACTAAGCAAAGCTGTTAAATTAACGGCTTACGAGATGCGAAGCAGTGTCATCATCAACAATAAGAATGGAACATTCCGGGTAAAAGCATTGCCAACGGAAGCACAGTTTTCGCCGGTATATGGCATCAGCGTGGATGATTATGATGGAGATGGAAACCAGGACATTTTATTAGGGGGCAATTTTTATCAATCCAAACCAGAAGTTGGTATCTATGATGCCAGCTATGGACTATTGCTAAAAGGTGACGGCAAAGGAAATTTTCAAACGGTAAAAGAACAACAAAGTGGTATATTAGTGAAAGGGCAAGTGCGGGACATTACAGAAATTAAAGCCGGCAAAAAAAAGCTGGTGATTTTTTCGTTGAACAATGAAGCGCCAAAGATTTTGAATTTTTCCGGCATAAGACGATAGATAAAACATAATGCAGTTCATCAATAACTAAAAAAATAATAATGAAAAAGATAAGTACGATCATTTTTGCGCTTGCCTTTATAAAAGCAACTGCCCAGCAATCAATGAAACCATTATTTAATGGGAAAGATCTTAGTGGCTGGTACAGTTTTCTGACTACGAAGGGAAAAAACAATGATCCTGAAAAAGTTTTTTCTGTCGACAATGGTTTATTGCATATAACAGGAAAAGAGTTTGGTTATATCAGCAATGAAAAAGTCTATAAAAATTTTCATCTTATAGCAGAGTTTAAGTGGGGTGTTAAAAAATATCCGCCGAGGGATGCTGATACAACAAGGAGGGACAACGGAATCTGTTATTATATTCCGGCGAATGAAAAAGATTTTGTTTGGCCTAAATCAATCGAATGCCAGATACAGGAGGGTGATGTCGGTGATTTTTGGTTAATTGACAGCACTACAATAACAGTAAATGGTATAAGATCAGAGCCCGGTTCTTTTGTTAGAATTCAAAAAAAGGCTGATGGAGAAAAACCAACAGGGCAATGGAATACGGTTGAAATCATTGCAAACAGAGGTAAAATAACTTATATCGTTAATGGTAAAATAGTAAATGAAGGCCAGGATCCAAGTGAACAGGAAGGAAAGATTCTTATTCAATCCGAAGGAGCAGAAATTTACTACCGGAAAATAGAAATTGAGGAATTGTAATTAATACTTTTTGACAAGAGTTTATCAAGTCTTTTAATAAACTCTGATATATTTACTGAATTTTAATTTAAATGCCATAAAATGAAAAAGTTAATCATTCTCACCAACTTCATTCTGTCCATTTATATAGTGAGTGCTCAGCAAACCACAACAACTCCGATCAAACCCGAAGCAACCGAATACTATTCACCAGTACCGGCTGTTGTAACTCCCGGTGCTAATCCTGGTGTCCCGCCATCAGACGCAATTATTTTATTCGATGGAAAGAATCTCGATCAATGGGTAAATACAAAAGATTCATTGCCGGCTAAATGGATCCTTTCTGATAACGTTATGACAGTAAACAAAGCTACCGGAGATATACAAACAAGAGCTTCGTTCACCGATTTTCAATTGCATATAGAATACCGCATACCGGAAAATATAACAGGCTCTGGACAGGCACGTGGTAACAGCGGTATTTTTCTTGCGGCAGTTCCCTGGGGAGCTGGTGGATATGAATTGCAGGTGCTCGATAATTATAAAAATACAACCTATGTTAATGGACAGGCAGGCAGCATGTATAAACAAGCTGTCCCATTGGTAAATGCTTGTAAAAAGCCAGGTGAATGGCAATACTATGATGTAATCTGGACAGCCCCCAAATTCAGCAAGGAAGGAATATTAATATCTCTTGCCCGAGTTACTGCTTTTCATAATGGTGTATTAGTGCAGAACAATGTTTCTTTGTTAGGAGATACACCATATATAGGACAGCCTCAATATCGTCCGCATGGTCCGTCTCCCATTAAGCTACAGGCTCATGGTGACAAAAGCGAACCGATCAGTTATAGAAATATTTGGTTAAGACAATTATAAGGATCAATGACAAAACAATTTAGATCAGTGTTATTAACCATACAAGACATACAGGACACTTAAGTTGCTTTTAGATTTGCTGTATGCCTTATATGCCTTATATGCCTTATATGCCTTGTATGGTTATATTTTTTGCCTGAATTTTTTATAAACGGAAGATCATTTAAAACATATAACAGTAACAATTCTTTAAAAATAAATTATGCCAAATACTTACGATGCAATTGTCATTGGTTCGGGTATCAGCGGAGGCTGGGCTGCCAAAGAGCTATGTGAAAAAGGATTGAAAACATTAGTACTTGAAAAAGGCAGAATGGTAAAACATATCGTTGATTATCCCACAGCAACAAAAGATCCATGGGATCTTCCTCATCGCGGAATGCTTACTCCGGATGATATAAAAAAACATCATGTCCAGATTCGCAGTGGATTTGTTGGCGAAGCCAATAAACATTTCTTTGCCGACGATGAATCAAACCCTTATGTAGAAGAAAAGCGATTTGACTGGATTCGTGGCAACCAGGTAGGCGGAAGATCGTTGATCTGGGGAAAACAATGTTATCGATTGAGTGACCTGGATTTTGAAGCCAATACAAAAGATGGTATTGCTGTTGACTGGCCCATCCGGTATAAAGACATTGCAGATTGGTACACCTATGTAGAAAAATTTGTTGGCGTAAGTGGTCAAAAAATGGGATTACCACATTTGCCCGACGGCCATTTTCTTCCACCGATGGAACTAAATACATTGGAGAAACATGTAAAATACCGAATTGAAAAAAATTACCCTGGCAGGTATTTAATGATTGGTCGTGTGGCACATCTTACTGAGCCGATCAATGGACGTGGCAAATGTCAATACCGCAACAGGTGTTCACGTGGTTGTCCGTTTGGAGCCTACTTCAGCAGTAACGCAGTTACATTGCCAGCTGCAGAAAAAACAGGCAATCTTACAATACGGCCTTTTTCTATTGTTAACTCTATTATATACGATGAAGCAAAAGGTAAAGCTGTCGGGGTACAGGTTATTGATTCAGAAACAAACGAGGTAACAGAGTTTTTTGCTAAAATAATTTTCTGCAACGCTTCAACGCTTGGAACAGCTTTTATTCTTCTTAATTCGACATCCAAACGTTTTCCAAACGGATTGGGAAATGATAGTGGTGAACTTGGACATAATCTTATGGATCATCATTATCGCATCGGCGCTATGGGTTCTTATGATGGATTTGAAGACAGGTTTTATGAAGGAAGACGACCCAATGGTATTTATATCCCCCGTTATAAAAACATCGATGAAAAAACAAAAACAAAGGATTTTATCCGGGGTTTTGGATATCAGGGATCGGGTGGCAGAGGTAGTTGGTCAAGAGGAGTGAATGATGCCGGATTCGGGGCAACTTTTAAAGACGATCTTACGAAGCCAGGTGGATGGGGAATGTTTCTCGTGGGCTTTGGAGAATGTCTCCCTTATCATGAAAACAAAGTGACCCTTAATAATAATATAAAAAATAAATGGGGCCAGCCTCTTTTATCCATTGACTGTGAATTTAAGGAAAATGAAATGGCCATGCGCAAACACATGGCTGCTGATGCAGTGGAAATGCTTGAATCATCTGGTTTAAAAAATGTGACAGCTTATGACAATATGGGTGGACCTGGTGTAGGCGTACATGAAATGGGAGTAGCACGAATGGGTAAGGATCCTAAAACTTCTGTCCTCAATGCATATAACCAAATGCATAGTGTTCCTAATGTATTTGTAACTGATGGCGCATGTATGACTTCTGCCTCCTGCCAGAATCCATCAATAACTTATATGGCCTTAACAGCAAGAGCTGTTGATTATGCAGTAAGTGAAATGAAAAAAAGAAATATTTGATGATAAAGTAAAAAAACTTTTATGCAAAGAAGAGAAGCGCTGAAAAAAACATTGCTTGCAACTGGATATGCTATTTCCATTCCATCGCTGATCAGCATTTTTGAGAGCTGTCAAAGCAAGTCATCACAATCCTGGCAACCGGAATTTTTTTCAACTGAACAGGCATCCGTTATAAGCGAACTTGCAGAAACGATTTTACCAAAAACAAAAATCCCGGGAGCCAAAGATCTGAACCTGGACCGGTTTATTGATCAAATCATAAAGCAGGTATTATCAAAAAATGATCAGCAACTTTTTTTGAAGGGAATGGATGCCTTTGATGCAAAAGCAAAAGAATTAAATGGCAAAAGTTTTATTGATTCCTCTCCGGAGCAAAGAACTATTCTGTTAACAAAGCTTGAGCAAGAAGCTGCAAAAGAGCCGCCGACGATTTGGGGGTTCGATACCCAAAAAGATGTGCCGCACCTGACATTTTACAGAAAGGCAAAGGAACTTACCCTGCTCGGATATTTTACTTCAAAAGAAATTGGAAAGGAAGTGTTGCTTTATGATCCGGTTCCGGGTCATTATTTAAGTGATATTCCGGTTTCACAAGTTGCAAGAATTTCTTTTGAATAATAAAAAATGAATCTTAAGCTTTTTTTCTATTGCTTACTTTTTCCTGTTTTCTTTCTTGCATGTAAAAACAAAACGGATACCTTATTTTCTTTATTACCTGCACAGAAAACGGGAATTGATTTTGCAAACAATATCTCCGACGTAGATTCTTTTAATATTCTCGATTATCTCTATTACTATAATGGCGGTGGAGTGGCTATCGGCGACATTAATAATGATGGGCTTGCAGATATTTATTTTACATCAAATAAAGAAAGCAATAGACTTTATCTCAATAAAGGCAATTTTCAATTTGAAGATATAACGACCAAAGCAGGCGTTCAGGGCAAAGGCAATTGGAAGACCGGTGTAACTATCGCAGATGTAAATAATGATGGTTTATTGGATATTTATGTTTGCGAAGTCGGAGGCTATAAAAAATTACAGGGCCGCAATGAGCTTTTTATTAATAATGGCAATCTTACCTTTTCTGAAAAAGCAAAAGAATATGGGCTTGACGTTGAAGGCTTCAATACACAATCTGTATTTTTTGACTATGACCATGATGGCGACCTTGATATGTTCCTGGTAAATCATTCTGTTCATTCAAATGAAAGTTATAGTGATTCCTCAATAAGAACAGTGCACAACGATGCAAGCGGGGACAAGCTTTTTAGAAACGATATATCAGCAAATGGAAAATTTACAGAAGTAACTCAGAAATCTGGTATCTATAGCAGTGTTATTGGTTATGGATTGAATGTTGTCGTAAGCGATTTGAATAATGATGGATGGGATGATATTTATGTGAGCAATGATTTTCATGAAAATGACTATTACTATCTCAATAATCGCAATGGAACTTTTTCAGAAATAAATCGTGAGGCCTTTGGCCATGAAAGCCGATTCTCAATGGGCAGTGATATTGCCGATATGAATAATGATGGATGGTTAGATATTATCACACTTGATATGCTGCCCGCTGATGAGAAAGTGCTGAAATCCTCTGCCAGCGATGATCCACTTGATATTTATAATTTCAAACTCAGTTATGGGTATCATCATCAGTATTCACGCAATTGTTTACAATTAAATACAGGGGGCGGAAAAAAATTCAGCGATGTTGCTTTATACACCGGAATCGCCGCAACGGATTGGAGCTGGTCTCCATTGGCAGCCGACTTTGATAATGATGGCATAAAAGATTTATTTATCAGTAATGGAATTTTAAGACGTCCCAATGATTTGGATTTTATAAAATTTTACTCTAACAGAAATATAAAGGATACGGCCCGTTCTAATGATGAGAAAGCTATTGAAAAGATGCCGGAAGGTAAGGTGAGTAACTATATGTTTAAAGGAACAGACAGTTTGAAATTTACCAATGAAACAAAGAACTGGGGTTTTGATAAGCCAACATTCTCGAACGGCGCAGCTTATGCAGATTTAGATAATGATGGCGACCTGGACATTGTTGTCAATAACATGAATGAACCGGCATCAGTTTATAAAAACAATTCTATTCAGCGATCCGGCAATCATTATTTGGATATACAACTGAAAGGAGATGATAATAATAAATTCGGGATTGGGACAAAGATAGTATTACGACAAAAAGAGAAAACGCAGATAAATTATGTAAATGTCACAAAAGGTTTTGAAAGCAGTTCGGTACAATATGTTCATTTTGGAACGGGCATTGATTCGACTGTTGATTCAATGCAGGTAATCTGGCCAGATGGGAAAACGCAAACTTTTACTAATATAAAAACGAATCAACGGTTAGTGGTCTTCCATAAAAACGCATCGGATCATGAAAAAAATTTATTACCCGGAAATGAAAACAATAATGGTAAGCTATTTACAGATATAACAGATTCTGTTCGCCTTGATTTTACCCATCGTGAAAATGATTTCAATGACTTTAATGCACAATCATTTATTCCTCATTTGATTTCTACGCAAGGCCCCAAACTTGCTGTGGCAGATGTAAATGGCGATGGATTAGATGATTTTTTTGTATGCGGTGCAAAAAATCAACCCGGTGCATTGTTTCAACAAACGTCATCAGGTAAATTCATAAGCGTTAATAAAGAATTATTTTCCACCGATGCCTCTTGTGAAGATGTAAATGCTGTATTCTTTGATGCAGATGGCGATGGCGATAAAGATTTGTATGTTGTGAGCGGTGGCAATGAAGTGCAGAGTGAAGATATTTCATTATTAGACAGGTTATATATTAATGACGGTAAAGGAAATTTTTCTAAATCAACCTCATTGCCTCGCCTATATGGAAATAAGTCGGTAGCAATTCCTGCTGATATAGATCATGATGGTGATTTAGATTTATTTGTTGGAGGCAGAGTAGTTGCTGGCAGATATGGCGATACTCCGGACTCCTACATCTTGTTAAATGATGGTAAAGGAAACTTTTCTTTAGCAAGTGAATCAATAGGACCCGGTCTTCGCAAAATAGGATTGGTTACGGATGCGGTATGGACAGACATAGATAAAGACGGTTGGATAGATTTAATGATTGTTGGCGAATGGATGTCAATAACCGTTTTTAAAAATGAAAAGGGCAAGCTCACTAATTATACTGCGACTTTAGGATTACAAAATGCTACCGGTCTATGGACAACAATTCATGCAGCTGATATGAACAATGATGGTATTGAAGATTTATTGGTAGGCAATTGGGGAGAAAACTCAAAGCTTCATGCAAGCGAACAGTATCCGTTAAAATTATTTATTGATGATTTCGATAAGAATGGCGCATTGGATCAGATACTCGCTACTGAAACGAAAGGCCGGTACTATCCTTTTTTGGGAAAAGAAGATATGGAAAAACAATTGCCTGCTTTGATGCGAAAACAATATGCAAACTATTCCAGCTTTGCAGGGCAGACTATGGAGCAGATCTTCGGTAAACAACTGGAAAGTGCAAAGAAATTTTCTGCAAATATTCTTTCTTCGGTAATGATGATAAATAACGGTAAAGGAGGCTACACAATTTCAAAATTACCTATGCAATCGCAATGGTCACCAGTACTTGGGTTTCTTACCGGTGATTTTAATAGCGATAACAGGATCGATTTTATAACGGCAGGTAATTTCTATGGAGTATTACCTTATGAGGGTCGTTATGATGCAGATTATGGAACAGTATTGATCAATAAATCAGATTCTGGGTTTAATGTATTGTCTTCAATGCAGTCAGGGATTTTATTGGATGGTGAAATAAGAGATATGAAATACATTCAAACCCGTTACGGAAAAATAATTGCCGTTGCCAGGAATAATCAACCATTGTTATTTTACAGACAGGATAAATGATCAGCATTTTTAAAAGAGCTAAATTCACTAACTGAATTTTAAAATCAAAGTATGCAACGATTGCTTCTGACTGTTTGCTTTATAATACTCGTTAAATTCTCTTTTGCCCAGGATGCTTGGAAAATAAAAGCCGATAAAATTGATCCTTCAAATTATTATGGTGTCACTGTTGCCAATGGAATGATCGGGATTGTTTCTTCACCTGAGCCTTTTAAGATTAAAGACGTAGTGCTCGCCGGCGCTTACGACTTATATGGCAGGGGAAGAGTAAGCAATTTTCTTCGCAGCTTCAACTTACTTAACATGTACCTGGAAATAGATGGGAAACGTATTGATGCAAAATCGGTTTCTAATTTTCAGCAGGAATTGGATATGTATCGTGCAAGTTTTTCTTCCAATTTTGATTACAACGATAAGGCAAGTGTTTCCTATACTTATTATTCACTAAGGCATTTACCATTTACTGTGTTGATGGATGTAAGCATTACAGCAAAAAAAGATATTGATATTACCAGTGCCAGTGTAATGGAAGCTCCCGATGCATTGAAAGATGTACAAAACTATTATAACGAGATTGATCGTCCGCATGTGGTAATAAGCTTGCTTACTTCTTCAGCAAAAAGCCCAACCGGCAAATTATTGATGTGTGCTTCCAATACTTTTTTATTTGCCGAACCACATGGACAGGAACCTAGAGTAATTCATGAAATGTGGGATAATAATATGCACCTGATGAAGTTTAGTAAAAAAATAAAAGCAGGTGAGACATATCGCTTTTCTATTGCAGGCTCATCCATTACATCTGCACATCATGATGATCCGCTGAATGAGGCAGAACGCTTAACTATTTATGCAAAGCTTGAAGGAAGGGGTCGTCTTATTAATTTTCATACAAAAGCATGGGAGGATTTATGGAAAAGTGATATAGTTATTGAAGGTGATGATCAGAGCCAGCAAGATATTCATAGCATGTTGTATCATCTTTATTCTTTTGTAAGAGAAAGCACTTCTTTTTCCCCATCACCTATGGGACTAAGCGGCCTTGGCTATAATGGCCATGTATTTTGGGATGCGGAATTGTGGATGTTTCCTGCTGTATTGGTTCTGCATCCAGAAATGGCAAGAAGCATGATTGAATATAGATTTCAAAGATTAGAGGCAGCCAAACGAAATGCTTTTGCCAATGGATTCAAGGGAGCTATGTTCCCATGGGAAAGTGCAGAAACAGGCGTTGAGGAAACACCGGTATGGGCATTGAGCGGACCATTCGAACATCATATCACTGCTTGTATTGGTATTGCTGCATGGAATTATTATTGCGTTACACAGGATAAAACATGGTTGAAAGAAAGGGGGTGGCCTATCTTATCAGCTACTGCTGATTTCTGGGCATCACGGGTTGAAAGAAACGGGACCGGCAAATATGAAATTAAAAATGTGGTTGCGGCAGATGAATGGGCCGAGAATGTAAACAACAATGCTTTCACCAACGCCGCTGCAAAATCTAATCTTCAATATGCAACAGAAGCGGCAAAGATTTTAGGCATTGCCGCCAATTCCGATTGGATAGAAGTTGCTAATAACATTCCTATTTTGAAATTAGATAACGGTGTTACAAGTGAACATGCATCTTATCATGGAGAAAAAATAAAACAGGCTGATGTAAATCTTTTAGCGTATCCATTAAAGCAGATAACTGATGTGGTTCAAATAAAAAAAGATTTGGAGTACTATGAAACAAGAATACCTGATGCAGGCACACCGGCAATGACACAAGCTATTTTTACTTTATTATATGCAAGATTGGGTGACCGGGAAAAGGCATGGCACTGGTTCAAAGATGCTTATGTTCCGAATTTAAATGCACCCTTTAGAGTATTAGCTGAAACGAAAGGAGGCACGAATCCTTATTTCGCTACTGGTGCCGGTGGCATTCTTCAATCCGTAATGATGGGTTTCGGAGGATTGGATATTACACCGAAAGGTATTGTGCAGGTAAAATCAGTTTTACCATCTCAATGGAAAAGCTTAACTATAAAGGGTGTTGGTGCAGATAAAAAAACATATACAGTAAAATAATTCTCATGAAAATTTTTTTAATCTCACTGTTTGCAGTTGTTTTTGCCATTAATGTTTCAGCACAAAAAACTCTACAAACACCCGCAGAAATTTATCAGGAATTATTTACAGACGTTCAAATGAATCACATTTTTCCTGATAGCAAAACTTTTCCCGATTGTATTCCAAAAAGAAATCCTAAAGACATTTTAAAAGATTACCGGGCTATCAGGAATAACCCTGCCATTAAATTCAGTTTGGAAATGTTTGTAAAAAACAATTTCGATCTGCCCCGAACACCACAGCTTAACTACATTACAAAAGAAAAAGATGTAGTGATGCATATCAAAAACCTTTGGAATGTTTTAAAAAGAGAAAGGGATTCAACCATCGCAGGAAGCTCATTATTGCCGTTGCCTAATCCATACATCGTTCCGGGTGGAAGGTTTCGGGAAATTTATTATTGGGACTCCTATTTTACCATGCTTGGCCTGAA
>Ga0207710_10001424_pt1 | contig 11952 bp, 9 predicted proteins | sample KBSS24metaG_FD_184400 | JGI IMG/M metagenome (GOLD analysis project Ga0207710, IMG submission 184400) | Switchgrass rhizosphere microbial communities from Kellogg Biological Station, Michigan, USA - KBS S2-4 metaG (SPAdes) (version 2) | ecosystem: Host-associated > Plants > Roots > Rhizosphere >...
TGACTCCCGATCCACCAGCGCCGGTACGGAATTCTCAAACGCAGCGTCTGCCGACTCTGGCCGCACTCAACGGCGTGGATCTGAGTCTGGACCTGCCGTCGTTCGAAAAGCCCCCTGCGAAGCCAGTGGCCGTTACGCCTGTCCCCGCCGCAGCACCCACGACGACAGCGCGTTCGGCGCCGCTAGCCGTCATAGATGATTCGCTCGACCTGAGCCTTCCCTCTTTGGAGCCGGCAGCGCCAGCGTCCACCGCGTTTGGTGGCAACGTGGCGCCGTTCCCGTCCCCAAGCTCAGCTCCCCCGCCAGTTGCTCTGGCAGCCACAATCCCGACCGTGGGAGCCGCTCCAACCGTTAGCGCTCCGGTTGCGAGCACGCCACCAGCCTTGGCCGCGATTCCAACACTCGGGGCGTCGCCACGAGCTGTACCAACAGCTCCTGCCGCACCCGTTCCGCCCCCCAGCCTCAATGCAACAACCCCGCCCAAGGCACTGAGCACGTCGGCGACCAGCACCGGCAAAGTACTTGCAGCGACAACCGACAGCTCCAAAGCCTTGGGCGCGACGAGCACCTCGCGCGTACTGGCGCTTCCCGAAGGAATGAGCCTGGTTCTCGAAGTGCAGCCATTCAGCAAGCTGCGCGCGGGTGGCCGCACGCGACGTTATGAAGTGCTCGCTCGCCCATCACAACCGAACCGGGTACCACCCGGGCTCGACAAGATCGCCCTGCAGCAACTGTTGGCCTGGATGGGATCCAACCGCTCTGCGTGGAACCTCGAGCCGACCAGCTTTACGCTCAATCTGTCCATCGCGACGCTGGAAGATGAGCGCTTCCCGCAGTTCGTGGCATCCAACCTCAAGACCAACGGCATTGCGCCGGACAATATCGGCTTCGAAATTGCCGAGCCGCTGTGCCTGCAGCGCCGCGCCCAGGTCGAGCGCTTCATCACCTTGTGCGACAAGCTCGGCTGCTTCGTGGTGATCGACGACTTCTCGTTGGATTCCTCGATTGTCAATCTGCTCAGGTCGAAGGCTTTGCGGTTGGTGAAAATCGATCCGAAGCTGACCTCGGTGGCGTTGAAGGACAAGCTCGCACAGGCGATGGTGGTCGCCATTGCCCAGGCGGTGAAGGTTCTCGGCATTCATTGCGCCGCCAAGCGTGTTGAATCCCAGGCCGCCATGCAGTGGCTCACCGCCATCGGGTGCGACTTTGCGCAGGGAGCCGTCTTGGCCCCGGTGCAGCCGCTCGAGTCGCTGGGTATGCCACCCGCTCCGACTCCGGGTCAGTCCGCATAACGGAAGCTGCTCGTCGCGAAGGGGTCTATGGAGGGGCAGTGCCCGCACCCATGGCCTCGAATTCCTCCTTACTCAGATAACCGTCCTTGTCCTTATCAGCCAGGGTGAAGGCCGCGGCTAAGCGCGGGTTGTCCGCCGCTTCCAGTGCGGAGATGCGTCCGTCGTTGTCCTTATCGAGCTTTCGAAACGCAGCTGGCGATGTGTCCATTCGCGCCAAGCGAAGCTTGGTGCCTTGGTCAGGTTGCGACGCAGTCCTCGCGGTGGCTTCGGCGGAGTTCTGATCAGATGAGGGTGGCGCCTGATCCTGAGGGGAGGCCTGAGCTGTCACAATTCCGGCAATACAGATCAGCGCGAGGGCGCCGATCCCCAAAAACACCTTTCGCATGACTCGTCCTCTGTTCCGCACACTGCGAATTGACGCAAGCCCCGTACCTCGAAAACCTGCTTCTTATAAATCATGGGCTTATGTATAGGGGCTTGCCTAAGGCGCCACCCCGGCGCTGAAATGGTGCGACAAGACGAGCGTGGCGCGCGGTTGCCGCTTCCGCATTCGGACGCAAGGTGGCCTAAGCTCCCCTTCAACTCAATACGTCCCCAGAACTCAATACGCAGCCGACGCCTGCATGCTGACCCTCGACCTACTGCGGACAAACCGCAATCTGCTCTTCTGGACGCTGCATGCGGCCGGCTGGGGCGCGTACGGAGTAACCCAGTATTTCGGGGCGCTGCTCTATGAAAAACCCGCGAGCTACGGCCATGTGATTGTGATCGCAGCGGCCGCCGGCTTCGTGCTCTCGATGCCGATGCGGTTTATCTATCGGAAGCTGTGGACCCGCTCTCCTCGCGCGATAGTCCTCGGCGTATTACTCACCTGCTATGGGACCGCACTCGCTCTGCGCCTGGTGATCAACCTGGCCTATAAACAGATCGTGCAGCCGGACTGGGAGTTCAAGGCTCTGTTCGAGTTGTTCGGGGGCGCCCTGTCCACGTTCTACATACTTCTGTGCTGGACAGCCCTGTATTTCAGCATCAAGCAGTACGAGGCGCAGCAGATGCAACAGGCAGCGGCGTTGAAAGCGGCTGCGCTCGCGCAGGAAGCGCAGCTCAAGATGCTGCGCTATCAGTTGAACCCTCACTTTCTATTCAACACGCTGAACGCCATCTCTACCCTGATTCTCGACAATCAGAACCGTACGGCCAACAACGCTGTAACACGGCTGTCAGAGTTTCTGCGCTATACCCTCGATCAGGATCCGGTGAAGAAAGTCACGCTCCGCCAGGAGATCGAGGCGTTGGATTTGTATTTGGGAACCGAACGGCTACGGTTCGGCGAACGGTTGCGGCTGGAATACGCCATTGATGGGCCCGCGCTGGACGCGCTCGTGCCCAGTCTTCTATTGCAACCGCTGCTCGAGAACTCGCTGAAATATGCCGTGTCGGCGCGCGAGCAAGGCGGGTCAATTCGCATTGAAGGGCGCACTCGGGGTGCAATGCTCGAGGTGAGCGTAATTGATGACGGACCTGGGTTGCGCGATGGCGCCCCCACGAGTGAGCGGCGGGGCGTAGGGTTACGAAACACTCGCGAGCGTCTGGCCGTCCTGTATGGTGAGCACCATCGGTTTGCTGTGCTAAATAGTCATCCGGGATTGCGGGTAGATATGGCGTTGCCTCTTGAACTGGTGGCGGAATCGAGTCCAGAGTCAGCATCACGACCGGCGGCATCTGAGGTAGCGCGTGCGTGAAGATCTCGACGATCATCGTGGATGATGAAGCGTTGTCCAGGCGGGGCATCGAGATCCGCCTGCTGTCCGCGCCAGACTTCGAGGTCGTTGCCCAGTGCTCAAATGGACGTGAGGCAATGGCGGCCGTTACAAAACACAAGCCCGACGTCGTGTTCCTCGACATCCAAATGCCTGGCATGTCGGGGTTCGAAGTGTTGGCGCAATTGCCACAAGAGTCCCTTCCCGTCATCGTATTTGTGACGGCCTACGACCAATACGCCATTCGTGCATTCGAGGCGCGCGCAGTCGACTACTTGCTCAAGCCCGTAGACGACGTGCGGTTCGCAACCGCTCTGGAGCGCGTCCGGAACCAGGTGCAGTCACGAACGGCAGCAAACCAACGCGATCGGCTCGTCCAGATCATTGCCGAGATCACTGGGTCAGGCGAACTGGCTCTCGAGGAATTGCTCACGCACGGCCCTAAGGCTGCGGAACCGCGCCGTCCTGAAATACTCCCCATTCGGCAGGGTCGCGAGACAGTGCGGGTGACGATCGCATCGATCGAGTGGATCGACGCCGCCGGCGACTACATGTGTATCCACGCAAGCGGAAACACACACATCCTGCGCGGAACGATGAAGGAACTCGAAGAAGTCCTCGACCCGAAGCTATTCCAAAGGGTTCATCGCTCGACCATCGTGAATCTGAGTCTGGTGAAGAGTCTGCGTGCACACATGAACGGTGAATACTTCCTCACCCTGGAAGGCGGGCATGAGCTGAAGCTCTCGCGCACTTATCGCGACAAGGTCGAATACTTTCTTAAGGGCGCGCGCGCCTGAGAGTGGGTCAAGCGGTGCGTCGAAACGCGCCCGTAGATAAGAGCATCTGGTCGCAGTCGACTACGTTGACGCAGTTCCGACCGGATCGTTTTGCGCTGTAGAGAGCTTCGTCCGCCACTTGTACGGCGCCCTCCGGGCTGCGTCCAATCCTCGGTCCAACGATCGCGACCCCAATGCTTGCCGTGACGAACGATGCAGTAGGTGAGTCTTCGTGCGTGATACTCAGCGCATGAATAGATTTACGCAGCTGATCGGACATGTCCCTGACGCTGTCGCCACTGAGGTCGAACAGTCCAAGCACAAACTCCTCACCGCCATACCGGGCGGCGATGTCCAGAGGACGGCGTGCAAATCCTTGCACGACCTGCGCAACGCGTCGAAGCGCCTGATCGCCCGCCTGGTGGCCATATCTGTCGTTGTAGGCTTTGAAATGGTCGACATCGATCAGCAGCAGCGCGAGTGAACGTCGATCCCGAAGCGCCTGCTGCCACATGCGCGGGAAGTAGTCATCGAACGCCCCGCGGTTCTTGAGCCCGGTAAGACCATCACGCGCAACCATCTCGCCCATCAGGCCGCGCTCGAGAAATGAAATACGCAGCTGCCGCTCGACGCCGCGATAGACAAACGCACCGACTGCACCGGTTATCGTCAGTACAACTACGTGATACACAATCGACGCGGATGGCTCGCCGACATAAGCGAGCGTCGCCCCATGCGCAATGATCATCGCACCGGTTGCGAGCAGCGCTTCACGAAACAGCTGACCACCGAGGAAGAACAGCGCGATGCTGTAAGTAGTCAGGAAATAGAGCGGGTCTGGATGACCCGCTATTGCTCTATTCGCAACTCCTATTGCAGACGCAATGGCGAACACCGGTACCGCCACACGGGCCAGCGGCAGGTAAATTTGCTCGTAGTAGTTGCTCCAGGATGCCCATACGAGAAAGAGGCACGTCGGAACGACCACGCCGAGCCAGCCGTAGACCACGTCATTGACGGACAAGCCGTCCATGAAGATCAAGTGCACCGCTGATGTCATGGCGAGCGCGCAAATCGCAAGCTGAAAGAAACGCACGCGCGCGCGTACCCGCTCCAGATGGAATGTCTGGAATTCTTTTTCGAGCTCGGGCGAGAAGCGCAGGTCGGGAAAATCCCGGCGCAGCTCGCTTGCATAGGGTGAGTCTGGAAAATTTTCCAGATCGAGAGCTGCGTGCATCTGCATCGGAGCGGAAATTTATCTCACCCCCATTCCATAAAGTGTGATGCAGGTCCGAGGTACGCAGCCTCATTCCAACATCGGTTACCAACTGTAACGAACCCTGTAGCGGACTAAAGTCTCGCCATCTTTGGGCACGTCAACCGGGAACGTGATCGTGCGGGCGTCTTCTTTGGTGAATTCATGTGTCTTGGTGAGAATCTTCCAATTGCTCCAGCGATACAGATTTTCCTTCACGAGCACGCGCACCGGCTGCTCCTTGTGGTTGCGCAGCTTGATTTCGATCTGCTCTTCCATCCATTGCGCCTTGCTGTCCACGCTGAAGTCAGTCTGCTTGCGCTCGCCAACCACATCGAACGCGGATCCCAGCTTCACGCGCACTTCCTCATCCTTCGGCGTGTGGTCGATCCGATCCTCGCCGATGAATTCCAGGCTGCCGTCGGCGGCGTCCAGTTTTGATACTCTGATGCGGCCCGCGGGCAACGGAACGCCTAAGCCGTACTGCTTGTCGTTGCGAAACTCGAGGTAGACGTCCACCTTCTTGTTCGATTGAACGCCGAAGTTGCGGTCCGTCATGGGGGTTGGATAGAAGTACGGCTGGCCCAGCCCGTAATAGAGAAGAACCTTCTTGGCGGGTACCTGCCGCGCCTGATCGAACAGCTCGATCTGCTTGGTCGAATTGTTGGCCAGCGTGGTGGGGCGCTCGAGCGTATAGAGGTGGAATTCGAAGAAGGACTTCTCCGAAAATCCGGTAGCGCTCGGGGCTGCAGCGTCGGCCAAGACCATTGCACGTTTGGCCATCATCGGACGTGCTTCCGGCTCTGCGCGGTGCACATCGCCAGCGATCAGCTTCAGACGGGCATTGGGGTAGGCGGCGCCAGACTGATTGATGATGCTGACCCACGCCGATAGATCGAGCACACCGCTGTTCGCGTCCTTACCCTCATTAAAGATGAGGTTGTAATCCGCCCACCAGGTCACGCCGCCTGTTTGATAGGTGACACGGCTGCGCTGATCGCCAGCGCGTGGCGATGCGACATCCCAGACTAAAGTCGGCCTCGTGTCGAGGCCGCCGGGCAATTCAGGGAAGCGAACCGACGAGTAGTCGCGCAGTGACTGAATCGTCCCATCATTGGTACGCAGCAGTAACCCGTCGGTGGATGACAGGAGAGTTCCTGTAACGGTCTCGACGCGATCACCTATATGGCGCTCGACCGAGATCGAACGGTCGATGTATTTCTGGAGCAGCTTATCGGTGCTCACAAGATCGAATTGGTAGCTCTGTTCGAGCACGCGGGTTCGAGGTTCCGTCAACGACGTGAAAGTGACGGTAGTTGGATCAATTAAAGCCGCTACGTCGGCGAACTTGAGCGTAGAGCGGCCGCTCGCAAGCTTTACGTCGCGCTCCTGGCGAATCATCGCGTAACCCGGGACGCTCGATGCATTTGGGACTCCCGCTCCTGGAACCGGCCGGTACTGGTCAGGGGAAATTGCGCCGGGCTCCGCTGAGCTATAAATCGTAATTGCGGTGTCTTGTGCGGCAGCGTGAGTCAGGGTTCCGGCTGCGCCCAGCAGCGAGCCGAGGGCGATGGCGACAGCCTGGCGAATGGCAAATCTTCCGTTGAGCATGGTCGGTGTGGCCTCTAAGTAGGAGTGTCTACCCCAGACTTGAACGTCCGTCCTCGGCGGTTCGGGTCAAGGGTTGGCAATTGTCCGCTGGTGGATCGGATGCCGTGGCAAAATACTCGACAGCTCGTCACTCTTCTGAAGAGTGGAAACGGTCATCGTTTGACCGCCAAATGTGACGGACGTCACGAACCCGGGCCAGGCCCGCCGATCTGTGAGCCAGCGCCTAGGTACCTCGGCGCCGGCACTGCAGGATACGTTCAGGATTGATCGCCCGAGTCCGGCTCGAAAACTATGGAAGCAGCTTCTCGACCTGCCCTTGAGCCCCTGGCCGACCTTCCGGTCGAGGAGCCATTTGGGTTGAATGGAACCGCGTCGCGGGTGGGGGGTGGACGTCCTCCAGTGTCTACGGCAACCGCGTCCCCGCCGCCAACGCCGGCAAAGGGTCCAATAAGCCCCGACGAAGATTTGCTGGCTTACGGTGTACTGCTGGACTCCGGTACCGAGCCTTCCCCGGGTTCGCCACCCAGCTCGACGCCGGCGGCGGCTTCGAGCAAGACTGTGTCGGAGGCTCCTTCCGACTCAGGACTGATACCGACATTGTTGATGTCATCGGCGGAACTGCTGGATCCAGAGATTTTGCTGGGTGCCGCCGAGCTGAACGCTTCCGGCAGCACTCCGCGTGCGGTTGGTAAGGCACCTGCCAAGGCGGCATCGCCATTTGCCAACGCGCCGCCCGCTGCGGCAGGAGCGAGTGCAGCCGTTAAGCGCAGCGCGCCCGTCGGCGTTCAGAAGCAAGGGATCGCGTCTTCACCGTCGGGAACTACCCAAGTGAGCGCTTCTCGACCTGTGGGAGTTTCGATGGGTGCCAGTTCTTCCAGGCCACCAGGGGCCGCAAGTGCGGCACCTCGCGGCACGTCCACCTCTGATGCTTCGGGGCTTGCTGCCAAGAAGGTTTCCAGGCCCGTTGGTGTGACTCCGAGTGGAGCCCCGCCCCCGGGGAAGACCGCGACGGCGGGAGCCACCAGTGCTGTTCGCGCGAGCGCGGCCCCGGCGACGACTGGAGCATCGTTAGGTACATCAACGGCGCCGGGTGCGTCGGTAGGCGCACCGACTGCTTCGGTACCCACCTTACCGGGCGCCTCAGTGGCGGCTCCAACTGCTGCTGCTGCGACCCCGGGTACATTTAAGGCGCCGGGTGCATCGTTGGGCGCATCCACTGCGCCGCGCCCCGCTCTGGCGGGCGCCCCAGCCAGCACATCGGCGCCCCCGATCTCATCGGCGAGCGCGGCGGCTCCGTCCACGAAATCGCCTCGCCCCCCGACGGCTGTCGCGCCCGGCAGATCGACGAGTACATCGGCAACACCCACGGCAACGGCGGCAGCACCCGCCGCAACGGCGGCGGCACCCGCGACAACGGCGGCACCCGCGACAACGGCGGTGGCACCCGCGACAACGGCGGCGGCACCCGCGGCAACGGCGGCGGCACCCGCGGCAACGGCGGCAGCACCCGCCGCAACGGCGCCGGCATCCGTGACAACGGCGGCAGCACCCGCGACAACGGCGGCGGCACCCGCGACAACGGCGGCGGCACCCGCGACAACGGCAGCACCCGCGGCAACGGCGGCGGCACCCGCGGCAATGGCGGCGGCACCCTCGGCAACGGCAACACCCGCGGACACTCCGACGCAAGCAGCTTCAGCTGCGGCAACGTCGTCCAACAGTGGCACGCCCCACGCTGCGTCACCGACGGCATCCAAGGCGTCGCCTGTCCCCGCAACCTCGCGTGTCGCTACCATGACGGCATCGCATGCGCAGTCGGCGTTTCAAGCGCCACCGGCGCCAGCGATCACGCCCGCTTCGCCACCAACGATAAATTCCACCTTGCCCAGCGGCATGTCTGTTTCTCCGTTTGAGGAGCAGCTACCCGATTTACCGCTCGAACTGATGGACGACCCGCTCGCAGTGGCGGCACCGCCCCCGGGGATCACCGCTCCACCTGCGGCAGGCGCGTCAACGACGCCCGCCGGACTAGCCGAGTCGATGCCGTCTGCTATGTCGGCACCGATCTCATCGCCCGCGCCGGCCACACCGGTTGTGCCGTACCCCTCCACCGTCAGCACCCCAGGTTCCAACGCCGCGAGCGCCGCCAACGCCGCGAGCGCCGCCAACGCAGCGGCAGCCGCAGCCGCAGCCGCAGCAGCAGCAGCCGCAAACCCGGCAATGGACCGAGACTTCATCGCCCGGAATCAGATAGTCGAGCGCTACCTGTCCGGCCGATTGCCCATGAAAGGTGCAACCGACTTCGAGCGCTTCTGCAAAGACAACCCCAAGGTGCTCGATGAGCTCGGCCTGCCAGAGCGCGTCAACGCCGGTCTGCGCCTGCTGGAAGTGAGCGGCAAGCCCGAGCCGTGGCAGGACAAGCCGCAACGCTTCTGGAGCAAACCTCAGTTCGTGTTAGGTGTGCTGGGTGTCGCGTTGTTGCTGGGTGTGGGACTCGCGGTGGTGGCGAGTGACAATGCCGCCAAGAGCCAGAAAATCGCGAAGTTGCAGCGACAGGCCGCCGAGCGGCCGCTCGATCCGGCGACCAATACCCGCAGCATTCGCCTCGTACCCAGTCACGAAGCCGCATCGAATACCCCGGCGGTCATCATCGGCGGCGCGGCCGCGGAGTTGGTTGATTTCAAGATCGATGAAACGCGGTCCGCATACAAGACCTTCCGTATCACCATCGATCGCATCGACCAGGGCCGTGTCGAGGTGCTGCACAACCTCGTGAAGGACTCCAACGGACACCTGCGCGTTGCCCTGAACAGTTCCGCCCTCGGCCCCGGCAACTACCTGCTCACCATCGAAGGTTTGTCGTGGCGCGGTGATCCCGAGCCGGACTCCTGGGTCACGATCGGAATTCAACGCTAGGTCGCAGGCGCGCAACAGGGCGCCTGGTCGGGACGCGCGTATCCGGCGCGGGACGCGGCCCGCCGGCCCTCCATGCACTGTGACCTGCGTCGCGGTTTGCAATCGCTGCGACCGACATTACCCGCCGAACTGGCCACCAAAGGCCGATCCTGACACGGAACCGTCTCAACCGCTGCCGTAGAGTCCACGCCAACCGCAGGATCCGCGGACCTTGAGGGCACATGGCAACGATAGAAGACCGCCGCCGGACAGCCGCCCCGGCGACGCCGGGGACGCAGACCGACGTATTCGTTGCGCGCCAACCGATTTACGACTCTGCCATGGCGGTCATGGCATTCGAGCTTCTGTACAGGCCTTCCCCCAGCGAGACCAAGGCGCGGATCATCGACCCGCGTCAGGCCACCCTGGAGGTCATTTCGAGCGCTGCTCTGGAAATTGGCCTCGACCGTCTCTCGGGCGGGCAGCCTGTCCACATCAACTTCCCGATGGAATTGCTGGTGGACGTGCCGGATCTGCCACTGCCTCCCAACCTCGTCGTCATCGAGGTGCTGGAGGATGTCCGAGCTGAGCCGGCGGTCGTGGCGGGTATCCGGAAATTGCGTGCCCGGGGGCACCGCATCGCCCTGGACGACTACTCTCCCCAAATCAGCGACCCGCGCTTGCTCGATTTCGCCGACATCGTGAAGTTGGAGATTACGCATCCGCCCGCGGGCGACCTGGCGAAACTGGTCAAGGAGCTGAAACCCCGCGGCGTGCAGTTGATCGCCGAGAACGTCGAGACGCCCGAGGACTTTGAATCCTGCGTAGCGCTGGGATTCACTGGATTCCAGGGTTATTTCCTGCAACACCCGCAGACCTTCCGCGCCAAGCGCGTACCCTCCAGCCGGCTGAGCACCCTGCGCCTGGTGGCCTCGCTTTCCAACGAACAGTATTCCATCGACGAAGTTGAGATGCTGATCAGTCAGAACGTGTCGATGTCGTACCACGTCCTGCGCTGCATCAACTCGAGCTACTACAGCCTGCCGCGCAAGATCGACTCGATCCGCCAGGCAATCGTAATCCTCGGCATAGATCATCTGCGCCAGCTGTGCTCGTTGTTGTGTCTACAGGGGTTCGACGACCGGCCCCCCAGCCTGTTCGTCAATGCCATGACCCGCGCCCGCATGTGCGAGCAGCTCGGCCGGCTCGGGGGTGCCAAGGACACGGGACCGTTTTTCATCACCGGCCTGTTTTCGCTGCTCAATGCGATGGTGGGCATGCCGACTCAGAAGATTGTCGAGGAGCTGCCGCTGTCACCAGCCATTGCCCGCGCGTTGGTTGCGGGAGAGGGCGATCTGGGGAAGGCGCTCAAGTGCACGCGCGCGTACGAACGTGCTGCCTGGGATCATGTCACGTACGGAAATCTGCCGCCTGCCCTCATCCGCGCCGCGTACGTCGATGCATTGTTCTGGGCCGAGCAGGCCCGCTCACTGCTCGCGAAGTAGTTACGGGCCGCGCGCCCCCGTCACGCCCGCAACGTCTTCAACGGTGGTTGATTGACGACCGAGCGCGTTGCCAGCCAGCCGGTGCCAGCCACCAGCAAGGCACCCCCAACCAGCCCCTCGACGAAAATCAACCAATCAAACGTGTAGTGCAGCTGAAGCACGTGCGTGTCGATGAAGTATGCAGCAACCGAGGCGCCGGCCGCCGCCAGCAGACCTGACAGCAGGCCAAGCGTCGTAAACTCCGACAGCACGCCCTGCAGCACGGTAGCCCTGCGTGCCCCGAGGGTACGCAACATGGCGCTCTCATAGCGCCGCTCATCCCGGCTGGACTGCACAGCGGCCAACAGAACTGTCAGGCCGGCAAACAACGTAAACACGAATACGCTCTGCACGGCGAGAATGGCCTTGTCGAGGACCGAGCGTACCTGTGCCAACAAGTCATCTATGTCGAAGATGGAAACGCTCGGGAACCGCCGGGCGAGCTGCGACAGCGAGCGGGCGTCGCCGGCTTTGAGATTGGCGCTCGTGATGTAGGTCCCGGCGGTCTTCTCGAGCACGCCGGGCGCAAACACGACAAAGAAGTTGGGCTGAAAGCTGTCCCACTTCACTTTGCGAATACTGGCGACCTGCACATCGAAGGACTCGCCCGCGATGTCGAATGCCAGCCGGTCACCGACATTCACGCCCAGGGACTCCTGGAATTCGGTTGACAGTGACACCAGCGGCTTACCGTAGTCTGCCGGCTGCCACCATTCGCCCGCGACGAGTCGATTGTCCGCGCCCGGCTCGCTGGCCCAGGTGAGGTTCTGTTCGCGCGTGGCGAAGTTTTCGCCCTCCTCACCGGAGAACTTGAGG
>Ga0207710_10001432_pt1 | contig 11920 bp, 7 predicted proteins | sample KBSS24metaG_FD_184400 | JGI IMG/M metagenome (GOLD analysis project Ga0207710, IMG submission 184400) | Switchgrass rhizosphere microbial communities from Kellogg Biological Station, Michigan, USA - KBS S2-4 metaG (SPAdes) (version 2) | ecosystem: Host-associated > Plants > Roots > Rhizosphere >...
CCTTCCGGTTTACATCAAAGTAGCCAGCGGCCCAGTTTTCGATTCCATAAGTTTCGAGCGTTTGCTCGATTGCCGTGGTCAATTGGCGGTCTCCTGCCTCAAAAATAAAACGTGAACGATATGAATTCCTTTAGCTGAAACGCAGATGTACATTTTCCGAATCGAGTTGCGGAGTTTTTTGTTTGGGTGGAACGCTTTAGTCGGGGAATGTAACAGAAAATGGCCGTTGCGGTCTATAACTTTTTTGTTTCGTAACATCTGCAAAACTACGGATTTAGGTGAAAACAACAGCTATTTTAGCCACGGATTTTCACGGATGAGACAGGATATGATTTTTATTCTGTTCCGTGTTCATCCGTGAAAATCCGTGGCTGAGTATTGACATTGTTCCGCGCGCGATTATAATCACAGTTTTTTACGTGACGTCCTTCATGCCGTACGACTGTTTTCCTAGAGTCGTTAAGCGCGCCAAAATACTTCGCACCAATTACCGCACAGGGGCGAAGAGCACCCCCAACACTCCCTTAATCTTTGTTCAGGAGAGAAAATGAACCCTAAGACTGTCTTGAAATACGCTGCCGACCAGGGCGCCAAATTCGTTTCCGTTCGCTTCACGGATTTGCCCGGCTCCTGGCAACACCTGACCTTCCCGATTGCTGAACTCGGTGAAGACCAATTCGAAGACGGTTTCGGCTTCGATGCGTCCTCCATTCGTGGTTGGGCCGCCATTCACGAGTCAGACATGCTGCTCGTCCCCGACGCGACCCGCTTCTGGATGGATCCATTTGCCGAACAACCAACGCTCTGCCTCGTCGGCAGTGCCGTCGATCCGATAACGAAAGAAGGCTACGCGTTCGATCCACGTTCGGTGGCGCAGCGCGCCGAGAGTTACCTGAAATTCACCGGTCTGGCCGACACTGCTTACTTCGGTCCCGAAGCTGAGTTTTTCGTCTTCGACTCGGTGAAGTTTCACAACGACCAGCACTCAGCCGGATTCACGATCGATTCAGACGAAGCACACTGGAACAGCGGCCGTGATGCGAACGAGTTTGCCGGATCAAATCTCGGCTATCGCATTCGTCCCAAGGAAGGTTACGTGCCGTGCGCCCCCGTCGATTCGCTGATTGATCTGCGATCCGAGATCTCGCTGACGTTGGGCAAGTGTGGCGTGACTGTCGAATGTCATCACCACGAAGTTGCTACCGCCGGACAATGTGAAATCGATTTTCGCTATTCGACGTTGTTGGGAACGGCAGATAATCTTCAGATATTCAAATATGTAGTTCGCAATACTGCACACCAGTTTGGAAAAACCGCGACGTTTATGCCGAAGCCGCTGTTTGGCGATAACGGTTCGGGAATGCATTGTCACCAGTCGTTGTGGAAGAGTGAGAAGCCGCTCTTTGCGGGCGATGGTTATGCCGGACTTTCTGACACTGCGCGCTATTACATCGGTGGATTGTTGAAGCATGCGGCGGCGGTCGTGGCCTTTGCGGCGCCGACGACGAACAGCTACAAACGTCTCGTGCCCGGCTTTGAGGCTCCGGTGAATCTTGCGTACTCGGCGCGTAATCGTTCGGCGGCGATTCGTATTCCGATGTTCTCGACGAATCCTAAGTTGAAGCGACTGGAGTTTCGTCCGCCCGATCCGTCGTGCAATGCGTATCTCGCGTTTTCGGCGATGTTGCTGGCGGGGCTGGATGGTGTTCAGAACCGGATCGATCCGGGTGAGCCGCTCGAGAAGGACATCTACGATCTTTCACCGGAAGAGTTGAAAGACGTGCCGACCCTGCCGGGATCGCTCGACGATTCGCTCAAGGCGCTTGAAGCCGATCACGACTTCCTGTTGAAGGGCGACGTGTTCAGCCCGCAACTGATCGAGCGCTGGATCAGCTACAAGCGCGATCGCGAGATCACGCCGCTGCGCATGCGCCCGCACCCGCTGGAGTTCTCGTTGTATTACGACATTTAGCTGAGGCATTAGAGCGATTAAGAATAGAACAAGTCAGGAAGAGGGGCTTGCCCCCGCCGTTGCCTGGATTGGACGAGCGGGGGCAAGCCCCTCTTCCTGACTTGTTCTATTTCATCTGTGTAGAATGGGCGCAGTGCCCAAGTTCGATCCCAATATAGAATTCCTGCTCCGCGATCTGCCTGATCAGCATGGCGCTCGTCTCTTCATCGAGCGGCTTGCCAAAGAGCAGCCGCGCGCTCACCAGTCTCTCCTCAAACAACCCGCGCTGCTCGCAGACGTGCTCGCGCTTGCTGCATGGAGCCCGCTGCTGGCGACAACACTCGAACAGAACCCCGAATATCTTCCGTGGCTGTCGCGCGAGCGAACCGATCCGCGCGTCAGAACGCGTGATGAGTTAAAAGAATCGCTCGCGCGGTTCGCTTTGATGAATTCTTCGCTGAATCCGCAAGTCCTGCTCGCGCGTTTTCGTCGCCGCGAGTTGCTGCGCACTTACCTGCACGACATTCGCCGCTCGCAAACACTCGTCGAGACGATGGAAGAACTGTCGAACCTCGCCGACGCCATCCTCGACTACGCGCTGAGTCTCGCACGCCAGGATCTCGACAATCGCTACGGCCTGCCGCGTCGTGTTGACGATCGCGGTCGCAGCGCCACTGCCGAGTTTTGCGTCATCGCGCTCGGCAAACTCGGCTCGATGGAGCTCAACTACGCTTCTGACATCGATCTCGTCTTCCTTTACTCAGACGACGGCACGACCGCAGGCACCGGCGAACGCGGCGAAGTCAGCAATCGCGAATACTTCGTGAAGCTCTCGGAAACGATCGCGCGCATCGTGGGCCAGTCAGGGGGCGAGGGCGCGGCGTATCGCGTCGATCTGCGTCTGCGCCCGCACGGGCGCGACGGCTCGCTCGCGTGTTCGTTGCAGGAAGCGGTGCGTTACTACATGAACACCGCCCAGGACTGGGAGCGCCAGACGCTGATCCGCTCGCGCGCCGCAGCCGGGTCGCCGGAGCTGTTTTCGCGATTCAAGGCGGCCGTGACTCCGGCAGTCTTTCGTCCCGATGTTTCAGTCAGCGGAGCGCTCGCGAGTGTTCGTCTGGCGAAGCAGAAGATCGATCGACAGGTCGAGAAGAAGAGCGGCTACAACGTGAAACTCGGTCGCGGCGGCATTCGCGAGATCGAGTTTATCGCGCAGGCGCTGCAGCTCGCCCACGGCGGCCGCGACGATTGGCTGCGCGTGCCGCACACGCTCGTCAGTCTCGGCCGGCTCGCCGATCGCGACTTCATCACGCAGCCTGAGCGCAGCGAGTTGTCAGACGCTTATTATTTCCTGCGCTGTCTCGAACACCGGCTACAGATGGAGCACGGGTTACAGACGCACACGGTTCCCGAAGCGGCTGAAGCCCAGGCACTCCTCGCGCGCCGCATGGGTTTCACCGGCGCCGATCAATTTCTTGGCGCGGTAAAGACGCACACGACTAACGTGCGTAACACCTACGAGCGTCTGTTTTCCGACGTCGAGGAAACAACACCACAAAAAGTCGGGCCTCCTGTTCTCGAGGCCATCGACAAAGACGCCGCACTCGCAACCGCCGCCGCGCGCATCCTCGCAGCGCACAGAACCGAGCGCGGTAGCGCCGGGTCAACCGCATTGGCGCATCATCTGATTTATTTAGCCCATCAATCCCTCAACCCCCACCGCGCCCTGCTCCAACTCTCGCGCATCACAGCTTCCCTCGAAAAACTCGATCAGCACCTCGTCATTACGGACGCAAACCTCGACGCCCTGGTCCAGCTCTGCGGCTCATCTGACTCATTCTCAGAAATGATCGCCGCCAACCCAACGCTGATCACATCGCTCGGCGCCGCGGCGGCGACATCGCTCCGTCGCGACTACCGCGCGATCCTTCGCTCAGCAATCGACGCCGAGCGCACTTTTCCCGCCGAGATGACCGCGTTTCGCTTGCAGTGGGCCGAGCTGCTCGTCGAGATCGGCGCCCTCGACGTCGCCGACGATCTATCAATTTTCGAGGCCAACCGTCTTCAAACTGACCTGGCGACGGCGAGCATGAACGTCGCTTACCTGATCGCACGTCGCGAGATGGCGCGTCGTTACGGGTCGTTCAGCGGTGGTCCGCGCATAGCCTTTTACGGCTTGGGACGTCTCGGTAGTGGCGGCGTCGATTACGGCTCAGATCTCGACATCCTGATCACCTACGACTCGCTCGTCCCCTCGCCGATCAAGTCGTTAACACAGGACGAAACGTATTCGCGCCTCGTCGAATTGATGATCGCCGCGCTTTCGAGCATCACGCGCGAAGGCTATCTCTATCGTGTCGACATGCGTTTGCGCCCGCACGGCAAGAATGGACCACTCGTCACCAGCTCGGAAGGCTTTCTTGACTATCTCAAGCAGGAAAGTGCGCCGTGGGAGTGGCTGGCTTACGTGAAGCTGCGATCGGTCGGCGGCGACCAGGAGATGGGAAAGATGATCGAGACGCACGCGCGTCACCGCATACACGCGAACGCTGAGAAACTCGATCCGAAGGAGCTGAAAGCCGTAACGCGGCACGTGCGCGAGCGGCTCGAAAAAGAGAAAGGCACGCGCGGCCGGAAGCCCGGAACTGACATCAAGTATGGCCCAGGCGGAATGCTCGACGTTTATTTTGCGTCGCGATATTTACAGCTCAGAGACGAGGTAATGGACGAAGGTGACGACCGCTCGACGGCCTTCACGCTCGATAGATTGCGGGAAGAGGGATCGTTGAGTGAAGAGGACTTTGTCGTATTGAGTAGTGGTTACAGTTTGTTGAGATCGATCGATCACAACCTGAGATTGATTGTCGGTCGCTCGACGCGCCTGCCCGATCCGAACCACCCGACAGCGAAGGACGTGGCTTTGCGTGCGGGATTTGAATCAGTGGCCGAAATGCAGGAAGAGTTGGCGGAGCAGATGAAAGCAATCCGCGCCGCATATAACCGGATCTTAAGTTAGACAGGATTTACAAGATGTAACAGGATTTACATGTCAATCATGAAAAATCTTGTAAATCCTGTCCAACGTCCTCGTACCAGCAGCGCGTGCACCAGCGATGGGTTGCTTTGCGTTCTTCAAGTGAGTACTCCGCGGACGCAGGCAACCTCTTGACCACCTCGTGCTCCTCGTCGTTCAACTCCTCCCACGACTTCATCCCCGCTTTGTCGCATCTCAGACATTTGTTGTTAACATTCATAATTCATATTTACTACGAAAGAGTCCTCGTGTAACTTAGCAAGGTGCCCGCGGGAAACCAAATTCCATCCCGCGCGCATCAACGTCTCGGAGAAACGGTTAACGGAGAATAAATGTTTCGCATCAAGGCTTCCTACGTAGAGCAAATGGAATTACGGACCACGGTGGAACGGGCCCGCGAGTTTTTTGGCGAGCTCCGTAATTTTGCGGACCTGATGCCCGGCATCGAAGGCATACGCAAGGAAGCCGGCGGCATCATGCGCTGGATGGTCCGTGCTGAAGTTCCGGTCATTGGCGCCGTCCACGCCGCCTTCGCAGTGGAAAAAACCGAAGATTCTCCGGAGCGTCTCGAGTGGTCACCGGCCCGCTCCGAAATGAAAAATTACCTGCGCTACGCCGCTGTCTTTGAGGAGCGTGGCCACAAAGTTTTGATTAAGATCGCGCAGCACGTCGAGCTTCGTCGCCAACACGCCAAAGACCTGCATCGCCTCGCGATTCTGGTCGGCGAAGGTCGTATCAGTGCGGAGATGCAAAAACGCGTCCGGGAAATGATCAAAACATTCCTCGAACGCGCCCGCGTAAAACTGGAAGCCGAACCATCCACAGATTACACAGATTCTTTGGCTAATGAATCTGCGTAATCTGTGGATAAACTATTCCTTCGGCCGACCGTAGCTGATCAGGTTCGCGAACATCCGGTATCCGCCCGGCAGTCCCGCCCGCAGTTGCCGATACCACACATAACTCGTGTAGATGTAGTTCCCGCGCCCGTAAGACGCCACCAGCAGTCCGCCTTTTAACGGCGGCTCGCCTTTATCATTCGTCGACAACACTGCCGTATAGTGCTGCTGGTCCCATTCCTTCGGAAAGTACAGCCCACGCTCCTGAACCCAGTCCGCAAAATCCTTCTGCGTGATCTTGTTGGGAAAATTGAGTAGCGGATGCCGCGGCTGTAAAAACACCACGGGCGCATCTTCTTCCGTCACGCGGTCGTCGTTGATGATGATCGGATACGGCGCGAGCTGCGGCCGGCCTTGCGACTCGTTCGGGTTCCACTCATTCGTGCGATGATAAAAGACGAGCAGCGTCCCGCCATCGCCGACAAACTTCAGCAGACGATTGTTGACCGGAACCAGATCCTGATGCGCCTGGTAACCACGATTGTCGATAATGATCGTGTTATAGCCTGACAGATCTGACTTCGCGATCTCGTCGACAGTCAGCTTCTTCGCGTCGACTCCCAGCGCCGCGAGCGCTCGTTCCAGAGTTTGATCATAACTCGGCAGGTAACCGACTTTCCTGCCGCTCACCACGATCGCATCCGCATAGACCAGCGGCACATCTCGTTTCGCGATCGGATCTTTCGGAGTCTCCTGGTCCACTATGATCGAAACACTCGATCCCTGGATCTGCCCGGTTGGCAGCGCCGTGCGCACCACGAGGTTCAACGTTTGAGGCTCTGCAGGGTTTAGGATGATCTCACGCCCGGTCTCGAGACTCTGACCCCTGACGCGCAACAGACCACGAAACGCATTCGGCAGATGGTTCTTCAACGTGACTTTGAACTCGATCGGCTTCTGCGAAGTCGCAGGCGAGCTTACGTATGGCGACGGATCGACACTGACGATCTCGACTGCCGGCGCAACGTCTCGGCGCGTGTCAGTCTCGACATGAAACGACACGCCCTCGATCGACAGCTCAGCATCGACTTTCAAAGGCTCGCCGAACAACCGGCCATCATAGAGATGCTCAGCCGAAGGCACACTAAAACTCGTGTTCTTTGGGATAGCGACTTTTATTTCCGTTGACGTGTCAGTGCCGGGCAGCATCTTCTCCGCGGCCTGAAGATTCTTGGTGACGCCCGCCCCGCTGAACTTTAACTGTTTGATCTGCATCTCGGCCACGCCGCCGTTAGTGACGACTGCTGCGAGCCGGGCGTCATAACCGGGCACGAGCACCGCATCTTCGGGAAGCAGCGCTACTGACGCACCTGCCGCCGCCGCAACAGCATCATCGAGACGCGACGACATGAGACTGAAACGATGCGGATCAGTTTCAGCTACTTCTTTTGACGCCGTGAACGCGCCGCGTCTTTTCGCATTAAGAAGCGCGACGAGCACCTCGAGACGGCGATCGACAAACTCCGTCAGCGGTTTGCCTTCGATCGTCGGCGCGACGAGTTTCGAAGCAACTGCTTCCGGCAAAACCAGGCCGTCGATCGGTGTCTTTGCGTTCGCGGGCAGCGCGGGTGAGTTCGGAGCTTGTTTGACGAGGCTGTAACGAATCGGACGCGCACCGCCCGCCGGGACTGTCTTCGGCCATGGACCCTGCGTCGCGTGTTTGTGTAATGCGGTGAGTGCTTGTTGCGCGTAAGTCGTGCCGCGCACCGGATCGGTCTCGTTCGGATCGAGCGTGATGACTGGCGCGCCCGCCGCGGGTTCACCGCGCATGCGAACGAAGAGTCGCTGCACTTGCCACGTGCCGGCCTGTGCGAGCTGTTCCGGAAACTGTTGCGGATCGGCGGCGGCATCGATTGCGATTAAGAGTTCGCGACCGGTTGCCTGGTGATTACCATGACCGCTCGTCGTGTCGTGATTGGTGATGATGACGTCGGGACGAAGCAGGCGAATCTGCAACACCATGCGCCGCAGCAATTCCTTCTCGCCCCAGATCCGAAACGTCTCTTCAGCAGTCTTCGAAAAACCAAAATCACGAAAGCCGAGGAAGTGCGGCTCCGAGCCCTGCACTTCAGCCGCAGCCATCGTCTCGCGAGCTCGAATCACGCCGAGGTCTTCATACAGCTCAGGACCGACCGCGTTCTGCCCGCCCTCACCGAAAGTCGAGAAAAGCGAGACTGTGTGCATGCCGTACTTGCGACGGAGAATCGTGAGCGTGCTGCCGTCTTCGTCGTCAGGATGCGCGGCGACACACATGACCGTCCAAGGGCTCGTGAGATCGAGCAGCGCCTGTTGGAACTCGGCCTTATCGGACTGAGCGTACGTCTGCGCGGAGAGAAGAAGGCTGCAAAGTAGCAGCGCAAGGTAAGTTTTTAACTTAATCTGAAATGCCATTTATCGTTCCCTATTTTTCTCACGCAGCGGCGCAACGACGCAGCGGCAGACTGTTTTGACGTAGCGCCGTAGCGTCGCTGCGTGAGAAATCTTTTTTATCCTCTTAACTTCTCAAGGCGTCCGGCCACGATCATGCTGATCGAGATGATCACGATCAGCACCACGCCGTACGCCGCCGCTGCGCCGAGATTGAAGTCTCGTAACTCAGATGCAATCGCGATCGAGATCGGTCGATTCGCCGGAACAAACACCAGAACTGAAGCCACATATTCGCCTAACGCGATCACAAATGCCAGCAAGGTACCTGCCACCGCACCCGGCCACACGAGCGGCAGCGTCACGCGCATAAATCGCTGCCACGTACGCGCGCCGAGCGAGCCGGCCGCTTCTTCCAGGGTCGGATCGACTTGTTCCATGCTGGCCTGAAGCGCACGCACCACGAGGGGCATGAAGCGCAGGAAATAAACCACCGGCAAAATCCAGAACGTGCCGACCAGCACGAACGACCCGAGCAAAAGACTCGGCCCGCCGTACGCTTCCGCCACCGAAACCGCGACGACCGTTCCCGGCAGCGCCCACGGCACCAAGACCAGCAGCGACAACAAGCGCCGCCACCCCTCGCCAAAAAACTTTTGCTCGTTCCTTCCTCGCCGCAGCAACGTCACGACAGCGAAGCTCCACAGCAGCGCTGCCACCGCCGCGATCGCCGACATCGTGACGCTGTTGAAGAACACTTCCGCAGCCCAAGGGTCGGCGAATAGCCGCTGGTAGTTTGCGAAGCTGTAGGCTGACGGTATCGTCTGTGTCGTCCACGAGCCTTCGCGCGCGAAACTCACGAGGAACAACGTCGCGACCGGCAACACCAGCACGATCGCGAAGACGACCGCCAGGATCGTGGCGAGCGCGCGCGCCGGTCCGCTCGCGATGCTTTCGCGTCGACGCGGTGCGCCTTTCATCGCGGCGGCTGCGAACCGTCGTGTTCCTTCGTAACGTTGGAAGAAGACGAGCGCACCGAGCGAGATGACGGCGAGTATGACGGTTTCGGTGATGGCGATGACGAAGTCGCCGCGTTGGCGCGCGGTGAAGATCTCGAGCGTCAGGACGCGCACGTCGCCGCCGAATAATAGTGGCGCGCTGAACGACGCCATCGAGGTCATGAACGTCAGCAGTGCGGCGGCGAGTAGTGATGGAGTCAGTTGTGGCAACAGGACGCGCCTGAGCACGGTCGTTTTCGATGCGCCGAGACTTCGTGCTGCTTCGGCGAGACTGGCGTCGATCCGGCGCAGTCCCGCGCCCGTGAGCACGTAGAAGAACGGGTACATCGTGTAAGTGTGAAACAGGATTAGCGCGGGCCAGCCTCGCAGTCGCCACGGCGGATTTTGAAGGCCGAGCAGGTTCTGGATTCCGTGGGCGAGTATTCCCGACTCGCCGACGAGATAGATGAAAGCGACTGTGCCGACGAGTGGCGGGAGGACGAGCGGGAGGGCGGCGAGGGCGGCGAAGAGTCGTCGTCCGGGAAAGGTGTAGCGTTCGAATAAAAACGCGAGCGGCACACCGACGAGCGCGCAGAAGAAGACTGTGGCGGCTGACAGACCGAGACTGCTGACGATCGCTTCGAGGACGATTCGTTGCGAGAGGATTTCAGTGTAATTGGCGAGCGTCCAGGTTCCGGCGCGTTGAAACGAGCTGACGGCGACGGAGAGGTTTGGGTAAATCACGCCGTATAGAAGCACGATGGCCGTGACGAAAAGCAGGGCCACGGATCTCCACGGATGAAGACGGATTTTGTTCTTCACTTTAGCAGGGATAAATGATCCGGGGAGAGGATCACGTTGCAGGGCTGGTTCAGTTCGAGGGCGCCGGTTTGGAGGACGAGGGCTTCGATCAGCAAGCCGTTGGCGTCGACGCGCACGGTAGATGTGGCGCCGCCAAAAACGATCTCGCGAATGGTTCCGCGCAGCAAATTCTCGGCGCTGTTGTTGTTTGTACTGAGCTCGACGTGCTCCGGGCGGATCGCGAGATAGACGGGTTTGTTCAGCGGCGCGAGATCTTCGTGTTTGATGTGCATGTGCAGCGTGTGCCCGCCTTCCAACGTCTTAAATTCACCGTCATTCGTTTTGCTCGAGCTCAAACGCATCGCTTTGATCAGGTTGTTTCGGCCGAGAAAACTCGCGACTGAGATTTCCGACGGTTGCTCGTAAAGCTCGCGTGGGCGACCTGTCTGCATGAGTTTGCCGCCGACCATCACGCTGATGCGATCGCAGAGTGCGAATGCTTCTTCCTGATCGTGTGTGACGTAAACCGCCGTTAGGCCGAGACGCGTGACGAGCTCGCGCAGCTCGCGGCGCGTCTCTTCCCGAAGCGAGACGTCGAGGTTTGAGAGTGGCTCGTCGAACAGCAGCAGTGCCGGTTCGATGGCGATCGCGCGTGCGATGGCGACGCGTTGTTGTTGGCCGCCGGAAAGCTGGTCGATGGCGCGCTTGCCGTAGTTGGGCAGTTGGACCAGCTCAAGGGCGCTGTTCACGCGCTCGTTCATTTCGTCTTTGCTTTTGTGACGCGCGCGCAGGCCGAAGGCGACGTTCTCGAAGACGTTCAGGTGAGGGAAGAGGGCGTAGTTTTGGAAGACCATGCCGAAGCCGCGTCGCTCGGGTGGCAGGTTCGTGATGTCTTCGTTTTGAAAGAGGATGGCGCCGGAGTCGGGTTTCTCGAGGCCCGCGATCATGCGCAGCGTGGTCGTCTTGCCGCAGCCTGATGGACCAAGCAGGCCGAAGAATTCGCCCTGATTGACGTCGAGCGACACGCCGGCGACAGCGCGCGTCGTGCCGAACGTCCGGGAGATGGCGTTTAGGGAAAGAAAAGACATTGCACAAGATTTACAAGATTCAACAAGATTGACATGTAAATCATGAAAAATCTTGTAAATCCTGTCTACTAATGTTTTTTGATCTCAGTGTCCCAGTATCTTAACCAATCGCTGCCGTTCTTGCGCAAGAGGTCCCAATCGAGCGGCATGACCGTGAACGGCTCGTTCATCCACGCCGGGAGTTGGGCGCGATCGAGATCGGTGCGCACCGGAATGCGGTAATACTTCTGCGCCGCATACGCCAGACTCTCCGGCGTAGTCACAAACTCATAAAACCGTTTTGCCTCTTCCGCGTTTGGCCCACCACGCACGATCGCGATGCCGTCGATGATTAACGGCGTACCACTCGCCGGTATCTTGTATTCCACCGGAAAATTCTTCTGCTCTTTGTGCAGGCGAACGTCTGGCATGTCCCACATCGTGACGAGCCCTTCGCGGCGCGCGATCTTCTGCATCAGGAGCGTTCCGTCAGCGGTGTATTCATGCACGTTCGCATCGAGCTTGCGCAGCCATTCGTAACCTTTGTCGGGCGAGCCCGTGTCTTTATAAAAGCGCCAGATCATCGCCCCGAAGATCGCGCGCATCGTGTCAGACGGATTGGGATTGCGAATCAGCACTTTGTCGTGCCACTTCGGATCGAGCAGGTCGTCCCAGTCGTGCGGTGCTTCTGCGGCTGTGACTGCTTCGCTGTTGTACGCGATCACCTGCGGCGTTTCGTAAGTGCCGTACCAGCGATCACCAGCATCGCGTGCTGTCGCCGGAACCTTGTCGGCCCATGTCGG
>Ga0207710_10001433_pt1 | contig 11908 bp, 9 predicted proteins | sample KBSS24metaG_FD_184400 | JGI IMG/M metagenome (GOLD analysis project Ga0207710, IMG submission 184400) | Switchgrass rhizosphere microbial communities from Kellogg Biological Station, Michigan, USA - KBS S2-4 metaG (SPAdes) (version 2) | ecosystem: Host-associated > Plants > Roots > Rhizosphere >...
ATCTGCCGCGACGGGCTGGTGCATCCACCGTAGCGAACGCCTCCGCCGGCTCTATCCCAGGAACCGCAGCCCGCGACACGCTCGGCGCCGTCACCCGCGCGATCAGCGAGCCGCTGGTGGGCGGGGTCGGCGGATCGGTCATCAACCAGGGACTCAACCCTGACGACCCGAACGCCGCTGCAAAGGGCTTCGCAGCAGGCGCGGTCGGCTTCCCGCTGGCAACGCGTGGCATCAGAGGCGCGGCTCGTCGCTTCGGCGGCGCCGCAGAGCGGGCGGGTGAGCGGGCGGCTACGGTTGGGCCGCGAGCATTGGCCGATGCGCAGCCAGCACCGCACGTCTACAGTCCGACGCCGCCCGAGGGCGTCAACCGCCGCTACCACGGCACGGCAGGCGCGTTCGATGCGGCCGACCCGACCAGATTCGATGAGCACGGGCTGTACGGTCCCGGCTACTACACGACCAGCGATCCGAGGGTGGCGGGCAGTTACGCGGAGTCAGGCGTCAACCGTGGCGCCGATCCGGTGCTGACCCCGTCCGAGATCCGCGATGTCATCCAACGTGTGACGGACGAAGCGCGGGCAAATGGCACGCCCATCAGGCTCGACCCGGCCGATCTCGAAGGGCAGACGCGCTACGACGCGGGCAAGGTAATCGCCCGCGAGATGGAGATGCAGGGCGCGGGCAACTACATGGATGTTCGCGATGGCGTGGACAACATCATCAACGAACTTGGTCCGCCCGCTGGCCCGAACGTCCGCCCTATTGACGTGCCGAAGAACCTGAACATGATCGACGCGGATGCGCCGCTTCAGCAGGAGACTTTGGCGCGCGTTCAGGCGACGGTGGAGGCGCTCGCACGCAAGTCCCCCGAGGCAGCGGCGCCATTGCGTGAGTCTCTGGCCGAGGTGGCGGCCGATCTCCAGCGGCGGACGGCATCAGGCGCCCCGATCACGAACGACGCGCTCCTGACGAGCCTCATGGGTGCCGCTGAGCGCGTCCCCGGGGCGGGCAAGGGCTTGTCCACGGAAGTGCTCCAGCGGGCAGGTTTCGACGGCATCAACCACCAGGGCGGCAAGCGGGTGCCGATGCTCGACTCGGCCGGTGCGCCCATCGAGCATGACGTGTCGGTCATCTTCCCTGGCTCGGTCAAGAAGGTCAAGAATGCACTGAGCGGAACCGAGGGCGGTGGCTACATCCCCTTCGGGGTTGGCGCGGGCGCGGGCGCGGAGACAGACGAGGACGGCAATCCGACCGTGGACCCGATGCGGGCGGCCGGCGGCATGGCGGTTGCGGGGATTCTTGGGAGTTTCCCAGGCGCTAAGAACGCCATTGCGGCGTCAAAGGCGAGAGCTGCCGCAATGGCAGCGCGGGGACAGTCTCCGCTGAGTCCGCTTCAGTGGACGCGCAAACTGGCAGGCGAGATCGGCTACAGCTCGATGATCGGGCCAGCCACGGCCACCGTCAACCTGTCAGGCAACGCACTGACCGCTATTGCTGCCATCCCGAAGGAGATCGCCCGCGCTGGCGTGCGCGGCAACTTGCGCGAGGCTGGCACGATGGCGGTTGGCGCATTTCACGGACTGCAAGAGGTCGGACAGGCCGTGGTTGATGCCATGAAGGCGCAGGGGAAGTACGCGCCGACGCCGGGCCACGAGCCGCTATCCGCCCAGACCATCAACCCGATTGGACATGCCATCGCCACAGGCCTGGAAGTCGGCGGTCGGTTCTGGTCGGGCGTCCCTGACGCAATCTTCGGCACCATCGCACAGGGGGCTGGCGAGGCGCGGGCAGCGGCGCAGATGGCGACAGACGCCGGCTTAAAGGGCAAGGCGTGGGCGCAGCACGTTCAAGACTTACTCGCAGACGCGAAGGCGGTCAAGTCCGGGCAGTTGCCGACGCTCTCAGGCACGCAGAAGGTGATAGACGACGCCGTCGCCTACGCGAAGAACCAGACGTTCCAGGACGAACTCGGGACCATCGGCAAGAACGTCCGCGACTTCGCCACCATCTCGGTGATCCCCGATGGCAAGGGCGGACGGAAGCCGATTCCGGTCCTCGGCAACATGGTGATGCCGTTCTTCAATACCCCGTGGAACATGAACAATCGGCTCATGGAACAGGTGCCGGGCGTTGGCGCGCTCATGAACAGCCACAAGGGCTTTGACAAGGCCTACGATCAGGTCTTCGGCACGGTCGTGCTGGCCGGCATGGTTGGCTACGCCTCAACGGGCAACATCACCGGCAGCGGGCCATCTGATAAGGGCAAGCGCGATCTGCTGATGGCGGACGGCTGGCGCCCGTATAGCACGCTGATTGACGGGGTCTACATCCCGAATCGGACGCTTGGAATCTACGGGCCGATGCTGAACGCCGTTGGTGACGCGCACGACACGATGGCGTATGCGAAGGATGCGTCTGCCGGGTCACAGGTCAGCGACTACGCCGGCCGCCTCGGGAAGCAGCTCCAGCAGCAGCCGTACTTGCAGGGGCTATCAAACCTGATCGCCGCGATCAGCGCAGGCCAGCAAGGCGGCCTCGGCGCCGCGACGGAGCGGTACGCGGCTTCGAACGTCACGCGGATGGTCCCCTACGCGGCGACGGCGCGCACCATCGGGACGATGCAAGACCCGCTCGACCGTACGTCCGATCAGGGCAAGAACGTGCCGGCCGATGCGACGTTCACCCAGATGGTCCGCTCAGGCGTGGGCAACCGTCAGGGCTTCCCAGGCCAGGAGCCATTGCCGGTGGCTCAGGATGTGCTGGGGCGCCAGCAGGCCAACCCGCAGGCGGGCCTCGGGGCGTTGTTCGCGCGAACGAGCACCCAGAAGCATGATCCCGCTGTACGGGCGTTCCTTGACGCTGGCGTGAGCGTGGGCGATCCACCGAACGAGCTGTCGATTGGCGCGGGCGCCAAAATCCCAATGAGTCCGGCCGAGCGGCGTACGTGGCAGACCGAACGGGGCAAGCTGCTGGAGCAGTTCGCGGGCAACTTCCGAGAGGCATCGTGGTGGAGCAACCCTGATGCGCGTGCGAAGGCGATGCAGTCGTTGTTGAATGATGCGAATCAGGCAGCGAATGGCCGCCTGATGCAGCAGATTGGCGCGTCGGAACTTCAGCGCCGCGTGAAGAGGGCATCGTAGATGGCACTTCCAGCGAGCGAACAGAAGTGGGCTGACGATCATGGTGGCGTGGTGCGGACCGAAGGCCCAGATGCTAGAGGTGACACGACGTACCACACGGCCGCTGGCGACTACATCGTCATCAGGGCCAACGGCACGCCCGCCATGCGTGGCTTTACGGCGCCATCAACGGACACAAATGCTCAACCTGCCGCACCGGCGGCTTCGGCAGCAGCAACGCCAAGCGGAGGGGGCGGTATGAATCAACAAGAGGTCGAGGCGTGGATCGCACAGCAGGGCGGCCCGAGCGCCGTTCAGCATTCGGTCGAGAAGCGAACCGTGCCGAATCCCGCGTTTGCCATGACGCTGCCGAACGGCGACCCGAATCCGCAGTATCAGCCAGGGTCGCCCGCCACCATTCAGGTGTCCTCAGAGAAGTGGGTCAACTCGAAGACGACCGCGACGCTGCACGTCGCCCGCAAGGATGACGGCTCGTTCGACGTGATCGAGAATCAGGGCGCCGACCCGAACAAGCCGACAACGGGCGCCACTGAAGTCTCCCGCGCAGCCGAAGCAAAGGCGAAGCGTGACCGCGAGGAGAGTGAGGTCAACGCCGCGCTGCCAAAGGATCAAGACCCGAGATACGAGACGAATGAGGCCAGGGCGAAACGCGCTCAGGAGACTATCGACCGTCAGGGGCGTGACGCAAAGGCGGCCGAGGACAAGGCGCGGCAAGACAAGGCCGACGAGGATCGCCGCGCCCAGCAGAACCGCCCGACCGTCACGATCAAGGAGGACGGCTCTGGCGGCATGGTGTCGATCAGCACCGACCCGCGCACGGGGCAGTCAACGACAGCCCCGATCCCTGGTGTCAGGGGCACGCCCGACCGCGTGACGGTTGATGGCGTTGTCTACGAGCGTGGCAAGGACGGCGCCTACGCGCCGGCTGCTGGCATCCCTGCCCCGCGCAAAGGCGGCAAGCTGCCTCCAGGTGTTAATCCGCCGCAGTTCAGTCGCGGCAACGTGGCAAAGGAATTGGCGCGCTTCCAGGGCGAACTCGACGCTGCCGTTGGGCCTGACGGTATCACCAAAGAGGAGGCTATCGGCTTCTACGCGCCGTATCATCAGGAAGCCCAGACGTTCATCAGTGAGTTGAGCAACGCCGACACCCAGGACCAGAACGCGGTCGGCCAGCAGTTGACCCAGCGCGGCCAGGGCATCACCCAGGCCGGCAACCGCATGAACTGGTCGAACTCGGCGTTCCAGAACGCGGCGCAGCAAGACCAGAACCTCATCATGGGCGCCGCTGGCACGGGCAAGTCGGCACTCGTGCCGCTGCTCACCCTCCAGGCAGGACTCGCGAACGCCGCCGGCGGCTTCAAGAATCAGCCCGAGGTCGAGGTCCGCCGCTACCCCGAGATCGGCAAGCCGGTGCCCGCCTCAATCGCGCCCGTCATCAACGCCACGAGCACGGCTCCGTCAGGCGTAGCGGCCGGTACGCAGCCGACAGCGCCCCCCGCAGCGCTGTTGCCACCCAAACCACCCGTCAGCGCTCCCCAGAGCGCCGCTGTGGCCGCTCAGGCGGCAGCGGCGCCTGTGAGTGCACCGGGGCCATCGGCGCCGAAGATCAGGTTCCGCAATCAGCGCACGGGCGAGGTCAAGGAGATGACGCCCGTCGAACTCGACGCCCTGCCCGATGTCGCGGACTGGCAGCCGCTTGATCCGAACGCGGGCGCCGCTGTGTTCACACCGCAGCAAGGGAATGCACAGTCGGCTGCCACTCCGATCTTCGCGCCGCGTACTGGCAATATCCAGCAGGCGGCTACACCCACACTCTCGCCGCCCCCGCCCGAGGTTGCTCCGTTCCAGGACGATCAGCGCGCCCCGGGCCAGGGCGGCGATCTTATGGGCGATCCGAACCGTCCCATGCCACAGGCGCAGCCTTACGCTAATCCGTCCGGCATGGTCGAGCACCCGCCCATGCAGATGCTGCCGCGCTCGATCCAGCCGGCCATGCCGCAGCAACAGCAGGGGCCAGATATCGAGGCGATCACGGCGAAGATGCTGGCGGACGGCGTGGACCCGCAAGACGTGATGGCCGTCCGCCAACGGTGGTCGCGTCAGGCGGCCTAGCAGCGATACACAGAGTCATGTAGCCGTAGTACAATATGCTCGTGCGGTACTGGTACTGACGGTCTCTCCGGTGATGACGGAGAGGCCGTCTCTCGTTTCTGGGGGAGGGTGGGTGAGTCCGTTAGAAGCGGCGAAGAAGTTGGCGAGACTTCCCGGGCCGGAATACCACGTCGATCACTGCGCTGCCTGCCTTCAGCGAATCAATGAGGCGAACCATCTTGGAGTGCGTCCACATGCCCCCAACTGCCCCGTGCTCATGTGGCCCAAGATCGTTGCGGCGCTGGAGGCGGCGCAGGCGGCAGTTGATGCGCCTATGGTGTTGATTGAGGAGCACATAGAAGCGTTGAGCAGGGCACTCAGCGGCGGGGAGTCTCCAAAGTGACGCCGCTCGATTCTCGTCTGGAGTGTGAGCGGCTGCTGAACGAGGCGGCGGCTCATGCGAGCAAGGGCATGTACAGCGAAGCTGAAACGTGCTATCGCCAGGTCGTCGCCATCGAGCCGACGCGCGCGGCCGGCTACCACGGCCTTGCGCAGATCGCGGTCCGTGCGGGCAACGGCGCCGAGGCGGTCAGGTTCGCAGAGATGGCGCTCACCCTCACCCCGAACAATGCCGACTTTCGGTTCACGCACGGGCTTGCCGCCGGCATCGTGGGTGACGTTGACACGTCGATGGCGGCCTACCGCCGCGCATTGCGGCTCAACCCGTCGAACATCCAGGCCATGAACAACCTGATCTTCACGTCCGGTTTGCACCCGAACACGACCCCACAGGCTGCGCTCGCCTTGCGGCGCCAGTTCGACGCGACGTTCTGCCTGCCGTACACCCAGTCGGCCGCCGCCGAGTTTGGCGACCACAAGCGGCTGCCTGACCCGAACCGCCGGCTCCGCATCGGCTACGTCTCGGGCGACTTCCGCGCCCACTCGGCGGCTGCCGCGTTCGGCCCGATCATCCTGGCCCACGACCGTGACCAGTTCGAGCTGTACCTGTACTCGACCATGAACCCGCCCGAGAGCGAAGACCAGCGCAGAATCTTTCAGGAGGATGCGAACTGGCGCAACCTGGAGCATGCGGGGCCGGGGGAGCAGGCGCAGGAGATCGCGGACGACCGCATTGACATCCTGATCGACCTGTCAGGGTTCACGGCTGGCAGCGCGTTGCAGGCGTTCGCGCTGAAGCCGGCGCCGATCCAGATATCGGCCTGGGGTTACATCAGTGGCACGGGCATGACGGCGATGGACTACCTGTTTGCCGATGCCGTGACGGTGCCCGAGAGCCACGAGCAGTGGTACGCCGAGAAGATCGTCAGGATGCCGGCCATCTTCCCCTACGCCCACGCTATCGCGCCCGAGATCCGCACGCCGGCGCCATTCGAGCGCAACGGGTACAAGACGTATGCCTATCTCGGGCGGGGCACCAAAGTCACGTACGCCACGCTCGACGCATGGTCGCGGGTGCTGCTGGCCGACCCGACATCGCGGCTCACCCTGAAGTCGGATTCGTACCGTCAGGACGGCGTCAAGCGGATGGTGGTGAATGGGTTGATCGGGCGCGGGGTGGACAACAGCCGTATCAGCGTGCTGTATTCGACGGACCGCGACCAGCATTTGATGGCGCACAACGAGGTGGACGTGATCCTCGACACGATCCCGCAGACGGGCGGCATCTCGACCTGTGACGCCTTGCTGATGGGCGTCCCCGTGGTGACGCTGCTCGGCCAGCGTATCCCCGAGCGGGTGAGCGGCAGCATCCTGACGAGCATCGGCTGTGCCGCGCTGGTGGCAGAGACGGTTGACGAGTACGTGCAGACGGCGCTCGCCGTCACCCCGACTGTGCAGGATCGCCAGGAGGTGCGGCGACAACTCGGGCAGTCATCCCTCTTGGATCATGCTGGGTACACGAGGACGGTCGAGGAGACGTATCGCAGACTCTGGCGCTGCTGGTGCTACGCCCAGAGCAAGAAAGCGGTGGCGGCGTGAAAGAGTGGGCCGATGCTCGCGCGATTATGGGCGGTACGCGGGTACTCGCTGGCCCGCAACTATCCCATCAGCTCCGAGAAGATCCTGATCATGCTGCCCTCGTGCTGGCCCGTTATCGGACTGCGGCTGCTTTGATTGGGGATGCCACCAGCGTCATTGAGTTGGGCTGCGGCGAAGGGATCGGTGCTGGCATCCTGGCGAAGAACCGGGAGCGGTATCTCGGACTCGACGCTGATAGGGAAGCGCTTGAAGACGCCCGTGAACTCCACCAGGGTAGCGGTATTGATTTCTTCTGGGTGGATCTGGGGTCATGGGATGGATCAGCGTTGAGCGGTCGGGCACGCTTCGATGCTGCCATCAGTTTGGATGTCATCGAACACATCCCCTGCGAGGACGAGCATCGGTTCATGCAGGGGGGTGTCCGACTGTTGAACGAGCACGGCGTCATGATCGTGGGCACTCCGTCCGCCAACGCCTACCACCTCGCCAGCCCACAGAGCAAAGTAGGCCATGTGAACAACTACACGCCAGAACGGCTGAAGGCACTGATGCAGCGGTACTTCCATCGGGTCATCATGGCCGGAATGCAAGACGTGTCGCTGCACTTCGGCCACCCTGGCATGGTTCACTACGTGATCGCCGTTGGGATCGCCCCCCGCTGATGCGCCACATATCGTGCTGTGGCTGCGGCGCCGTGTTCCGCTTCAAGTCGTGGGCGCGGCTGGCCGAGCGCGTGCGAAAACATCGGTGCGAGGTGAAGCGGTGAGCGACCAAGACGAGCCGAACACAGAATGGAAACTTGACTCCTACTACGGCCTGATCCTGCCATCGTCATCGGTCAAGGATCCCGCGCCAGATCCAAAGTCGTCGTACATCGTGACGACGCAAGGGTGCGGCGGTAGCAGAATGTGGTTGAAAGACGGCACGAACGTTGTGACGGGTGACCACGAACCGGGGTGCGAGCACGGCGCGGAATGCTGGGCGATGCAGTTCCCTGGCAGCGGCACCGATCCGACGTGGGTGGAGGATACCGAGCAGCCGTACGACAACTGGCGCTCCTACCACACGCGAGACGGATGGTACACCCTGCTGCTGAAGCACGATGGTTGTGTCGAGTTGTCACAGGCGGCAAACGTTCCGTTTTTCATTGATGACCGTGAGTTGACAAGCGAGGAACGGGACCGCGTGAACCACGACTGCGATGAGATGATCCATATGTGTGATGTCCGAACGCACATCGAATTGCTTCAATCCGCGCTGCCGCTGGCTGACAAATGGGAAAACAGACCCCGTACTGACTAAGGATCTTGTGCTAACGCCACGAATGGCGTAATATCCTTAGTGAGCGGAGTACGCCCGCCCCTGCAAAGGGGTGGGCGTTTTTGCGTTCAGGAGGTTTCGTGCCCGACGACGTGGCAGTGCTCGAACAGCAGCAGGACGCCGGCTCGACGGCGGCCGACTCAGCAACGGCAACTCCAGAAGCTCCCCGCCCCACTACGGACTACGCCAGAGCGTTCGCCTCGTTTGACGAGGTGTTTGGCAAGCCCGACAGCGACGGGTCGAGCAGTGAGGCGCCTCCCGCTGAGAAGGCCGATCAGCAGCCAGCCGAGAAGAGTGTGCCCGCGCAAGCGGCGACCGCTCAGGACGGTGCATCCACTGAGGTTGAGGCATCCACCGAACCGGCAGAGGCCGCGACTGAGACAGCAGCAGACGGCAGTCAGGACAAGAAGCCATCCCGAGCCGAGCGGATTCACCTGGAGTACCAGGAGAAGCTCGCGGAGAAAGATCGGGAGCTCAAGGCGATCAACGAGAAACTGGCGGCGGCCACCGGCACGCTCAGCGCAGAGGCGCAGCGTGATCAGGCTGTCCGCGAGCAGTTCCTGGACGCCTACGGGCCTGACGACGAGTACGAGAAGCTCACCATCGCGAACAACAAGGGTCTCGCACTCACGCCTGAGCAGTACGACAACCTCCAGCGCTGGACGACCACGCGCGAACTCGCCAAGCCGTTTCAGTCCGTGGCTGACGCCCGGGCACAGGCGGCCATCAGCGAGGCGCGGCAGTCCGTCGTTCAGGCCGGGTTGCAGTTTGCCGACTACTTGCGTGGTCAACTCGATACCCGAGTCCAGAAGTACGGACTCGACGCCGACACGGTCCAGAAGGCCGAGTACGGCGGGTTGATCGATCACGCGGTCTCTGTCACCGAACGCCGAAAAGACGCCGAGTACACGCCGAAGCTCCAGGAGAAAGACGACAAGATCAGCCAGATCGAGGCGCAGCTACGCGAGGCCCAGGACACCATCAAGGGGTTCCGGCCAGAGCTGTTGCGCGGCGGTCACCCGTCTGAGGTCGTCCCTGGCACCACGCGCGTCTACTCGGAACGCAACATCAAGACTCCGCTCGCAGACGACTGGGGCGCAGCGTTCAGGTAATGAGCGCTCGCGCTTAGACGAAAGCGAGAGACGACATGGCTGCTGCAATCACCTTGATGGAGGCCGCCGTCACCGAGGCGGTGGACCCCAAAGAAGGGGTGATCATTAGGATGTTCACCCAGGAATCCCAGATCTTCAAGACGATGCCCTTCAAGAAGATCCCGGGCCGCTACTACGACTACGCCCGAGAGACGAGCCTGCCGGGCGGCACCAAGTTCCGGGCGCCGAACACCCAGTGGACCTCGTCCAACGGCATTCACACGCCGTACCGCGAGCACCTGAAGATCCTCGGCGGAACGGTGGACGCGGACCCGTACATCACCACGACCGACCCGAACGGGCCGACCGAGCTGAAGCGGCGCCACACCAAGCTGAAGATCCAGGATCTGATGAACGACTTCGACAGAAGCATTGTCGAAGGCAGCGAGTTGTCGGACCCGAACGAGATCGTCGGCTGGCGCTCGCGCTGCACGGCGTCGGGCCAGTTGATCACCCCGACCGCCCCCGGCGCCCTGACGCTGCGGCTGATGAACCAGTTGATCGATGCGGTCAAGGGTGACGCCGGCCAGAAGGTCATCTATCTCAATCCGACCATGCGCCTGAAGCTCTGGGATCTGATCGACGCAGCCAGCACCGGCTCGCGCTACGTGATCACCAAAGAGGAAGGCATGTTCGGCTCGTTCATCGAGCGCTACGCGGGCGTGCAGCTCGCGGTCATGCGGACCGAGGGCGACGGCACGAGCCTGCTTGGCTTCGATGAGACGGTCGGCGGCACGACCACCTGCACCTCGCTCTACTGCGTGCGCTACGACGAGGACGATGGTGTGGTTGGCATCTACAACCACGGCGGCGCGGGCAAGATGCTGATGGTCGAGGAGACCCCCCGCGTGAACGGACAGCCGCTCAGCCGGCTGCTGTTCGAGGGGTACTACGGGCAGGCTGTTCATCAGCCACGCGCACTCGCTCGCCTCACCGGCATCACGAACAGCTAGGAAAGCGACTGATGGTAGCGATTGCAGCCCGACCCATGATGATCGAGTCGCCGCGCGTGACGGCGCGGGATGTCCGCTGGGAGTCCTACGAGGAACTGGCGGCCTTCCTTGCGCAGCACGATCCCGCCGGCGCCGAGCCGCAGATCTTCCAGAACGACCGGGGCCACTGGGTGCGCTGGTGGGCGATGGACGATCCAGACCAGAAGCGGTTCGACTCGTCCACCCAGACGCTCCAGTCACGGCGCTACTACGTCCAGCGGCGTGTGGCGCTCCAGGTGGACGACGAGACCACCCCGCCCGACAACCGGAGTTGGGACTTCGTGTTGCCAGCGGCCCCTGGCGAGACGCTCTACGGGCAGCCGTACGTGTGGATGCACGGCGGGGTCAAGCCTGAGACCGATCCTGGCTTCTGGTACGCCCGCGAGCACGCCGTGGCCGGGCAGCGGCCAACCGAGATCCGCGAGGAGTGGCGCACGTCGTCCACCGCTGAGACGGCGGCGTTCATGGAGCGCGAACGCAAGCTCCGAGAGAGCACCGGGCTGACCCAGGTCGTCCAGGCGCCCATCGAAGCACAGGAGCCTGCCCCTGCGGCCGGCGGAAAGGGGAAGTAGGTCATGGCGTTTGACGACAAGCTCCGATTCTCTGGTACGGCCACCGCGACTACCTCCATCACCACGGTGGCGGGGTCTGCGGCCACGGTGCTCGGCATCGGCGTCGAGGTGGGCGCCGAGCGGTTGTTCATGGCGCGGCTGTACGTCCCGGGTACCTGCACCACGGGCGACCAGATCGCCGTCAAGTTCCAGGATGCCACCACGGCAACAGGCACGTACACCGACATGGGGTACGCGTTCCCGACCTGGACGATGGCGCCGACTGGTAACACGTCTGCGGCGATGGGTCTCCAGATCCACACCACCGGCACCGTGATCCAGACCGACGACCCGTACTTCCTCGCGGTGCGGACGCGCGCGCTCAAGCCGTGGGTGCGGATGTTCGGCACCCCGTCCGCCTCGGCCAGCCCGCTCACCATCGTGGTGGTCGGTACGCCGGTTGACGACCCCGCATTCTAGTCGGAGGCGGGGGTTTCGGCCCCCGCTTTCTCGCATCTGGGGATAGCCACTGTGCCCACGCTGCAAGCCCTGCGCAGAAGTTTCTCGAAAGACCGACTGTTTCGCTATCGGCAGGCAACGTCGGGCGTGCAGGCGTCCCCCCCATCGGGCACCTACGCGGGCGTGTCTGACACCAGCGACGCCCA
>Ga0207710_10001434_pt1 | contig 11904 bp, 9 predicted proteins | sample KBSS24metaG_FD_184400 | JGI IMG/M metagenome (GOLD analysis project Ga0207710, IMG submission 184400) | Switchgrass rhizosphere microbial communities from Kellogg Biological Station, Michigan, USA - KBS S2-4 metaG (SPAdes) (version 2) | ecosystem: Host-associated > Plants > Roots > Rhizosphere >...
AGGTTGTTCGACTTTACGGAGAACTCGATGCTAGCCAAGGAGCGTCGTGGTGAACTTTGCATCCTGCGCAAGTAGGTGACATTTCTACTTTGCGCATTTGGGTGACATTTCAACTTTGGGTTTACAGAACAATAAAAACTCTTGACAACGCGCAGGCACCAGATATAACGTGCCGCACGTTATTCCCCCACACTGTACGACTCCTCGCAAGGTCGTGATCAACTTTCGAATTCAGGCTTCACCGCGTTGAACCGAGGAAACAAATTACTTGTTTTCCGGTGAATGCTTCAGTCGCCGCTCAAGCGTAGCTTCACATGACTTCATCGATTACTCCGAACTCACAGGCACCGATCATCCTGACTAATATCGTTGCTATCGTCCTTATGCGCGCACCATTTTTTGTGCGGTCGTTAAAGGGTATCGAACCAGTGAGACTTACTTAATCTGGTCCTTGACCTGAAACAAAGGAGATGAAGCGATGAAACGGCTACTTCTAATTGTAGTGTGTCTAGTTTTGGCGACTGAGGCGCTGGCCCAACAACCTACGCGCTCCAGGTACGGCTTGCCGGCTGGTCCATGGAGTCTTGGTTGTGGTCCACGTTTGAACCGTGGACCTGTAGTGGATTTGTACAAGACAGGATCTTCGGTGTTGACTGGATTAACCGTACGTGACGTATGGCTTGAAAATCGCTCGAAACAAAGCGTCGCCGGCGTGAAGATCGCCTGGAGGGTCTACGACACGTCGCAAAAAGAAGCTACGTTATTGCAGGGAGAGACACCTAAGTTCCTCGCAGTTCCCCTGAACCCGGGAGAGAAGCGAAAGGTGAGCTATCCAGTAGTGACGTTTGCCAAAGTTTACCGTCCCTTGCTTCGAGGCAAGAGCGAACTGGAGGGGAATTACCGAATCGAAGTGTGGGTTTCAGCTGTCAGATTTACAGATGGAACCGGTGAGCGAGCTGCGGCTTTCGCCAACGTGAAAAAAGTAAACTGGAAAACAGATGCCGCTGAAGCATTCGTTGAAGTGAAGAGTGAACCAGCAGCACAAGACGACGAGCTCGGTTGTCAAAATCAAATGTGTTCATGGAGTCCTCAAAACAATTGCTATAGATGTACGACGCTCAGTGGCAACTCATGCAAATGGTTTAACTGTACGTATTGCGAAGATGGTCGGTGTCCGGGAATCATCGACTAACCATCGGCCGCCTACATTCGTGTTCCGGTTGACTGCATCTTTAGTGAAGGAGAATCACCATGACTAGAGCTTTGGTCCTATCAACAATCGCAGTCCTATTCGTCGTCACACTTACCAGTCCCAATGACACGACGCATCAGGTGCTCGCAAAAAACGACCGCTCAACTGTTCAGAATTTACCACCAGGCCATTGGATGCTCGCGATTCTACCGGCTAAAACGAAGGGTAGAATTGTTGACCTGTCTTCTGTGTCCAGTAGTGTTTCAACCGGATTGGGCGTCACTGACTTTACTCTTGAAAATCGCTCGAAACAGCGCGTTGCTGGAGTGAAGATTAGCTGGCGACTGTTTGAGGCGTCGCGCAGAGACACCACTCTGCTGAAGGGAGAAACACCTAAGTTTCTGTCAGTTATCTTAACTGCGGGAGAAAGGCGAATAGTACAGTATCCAGTAGTTTCTTTCGCCGAGATTTACCGTCCCGTGCTTCAAGGCAAAAGAGAGCTGGATGGCGACTACAGGATTGAATTGTGGGTTTCCGATGTGCGATTTGCAGATGAAACTAGTGGACAACGACCTTCGCCTTTCCTCAATGTGAAAAAACTGAACTGGGAAGCGCATGCCGCTGACGTCTTCGTTGAGGTAAAGAGTGAGCCAGCACCACCTCCCCTTCAGGACGAGTTGGGTTGTCCTGATCAGGTCTGCGCCTACGATTACAATAACCAGTGTTATAAGTGTACGTACGAAAAGGGCGGAACATGTGGGTGGAGAAGCTGTACGAATTGTGCAAACGGAAGGTGTCCAGGTCTGATTGATTAGGGGTGAAGCTGCTGGGAGATCTGAAAGGCAGTGCGTAAGCATTGCCTTTCAGATCACACGTACGCGTATTACGGTTTGTTCTTCTTAGGTTTCTCTGCTTTCGGTGTCCGGGTTTTTTGCTGTAAGCAAAGATCCGCCAATGCCATCGTAGTCATAGAACGCAGCAGCTTATCGTTGAAGTTAGCCGTCTGATACAACGTGCCATCAAAATCATACCGACTTACCTCGCGGAACGCATTCTCAGGATTAAAACCGGGCATTTGCAATGTCATGTAGCTGCCGAATGACTTGCCTTCGATTTTTTTGATTACATAGTCACGCGAAAAATCTTTCCCCTCGATATGATTGATAACCTTCACAGCATCGCCAAGTAGCGCGATAGATCTGCTCGGCTCGATATCTCCAAAAAGGTAGGAAATACCAAATAAAGCTCGTACCTTCAGTTCGGTATCGGGGGCCTTCGTCGTTGCTGTAGCCACCTCTTCCAGCAGTGCTCTGGCCTCAGAATCATCTTTCATTTGCTTCATGATTTCTGCTGCAATGGCGGAATACAAATAAGCGCGATTGTCTAACTCCTCCACCTTCGACGCTAGCACTCTTGCTTCATCAGTTTTGTGTTGCTTAATTAGCGATTGTGCACGCGTGAAGTAAAGGAAGTTCACTATTTGCTGTCTCAATCCGACGTCGTCAATTTTGTCCGCAATTTTGATCAACCGATCGATATCTTCCGTTTCATCGGCATGCAGCACCGCAAAGGCTAACATTTGTTCTCGCATTGCAGGCTTGGATTGCTTCTCCGCCGCTTCAACCTGTTCGTCGAGAGATTGGCTTGGCGGTGCTAACAATAACGAATCGACGCGCTGACGATCCTTGCTCGATAGCAAATTGATGATGAGACCTTTCGCTTGCGCAACAGTTTGGAGAACTGAGGGCGAAAGTTTTTGACTAGGCGACTCCAATCTTGTGAATACAAGCCATAGCTGAACAGCCGCAGGCAAGCGCGTTCCTATTCGCGCCTCAGCCGGATTCTCAGATAATTGTTGCGCTCGCTTCCACAGTGTTTGTACGAAGGCAGTTTGAAGTGAACTGGCTGGTTGAAACCTGCCGGGCACCTGGTAAGGCATTGAGATCGGCATCTCGCCGAGATCACGATCAAGCGCAAACGGATAAGCTGACAGATAAAGGAGTTCATCCAACGGGCGGGTTGCGTAGGCAACCAACGCGTCCAGGTAGAGTTGGTCCGCTGCAGCTTTATTAGTATCTGCAAGCTTGTACAAAAACGAAGGAACCGCGATGGATGCGGGGTACTTGAAACTGAGTCTCGCGAAGCTCGTAGCTGTGTTTGGATCTGAAGGCAACAAAGAAGATCCGACGTTAAGCAGTTTTTCGCCGGTCTCTTCCTGCTGGGCGGTGTTGCTGTTAATGCTCTCTGTCTCTTTGGCTGCTTCTTCGAATAGTTGAGTTGTGATCTGGCGCGCCCATGCTGGATCGCGTTTTGCGATGGCGCTAATTACACGATAGCGCTGGTCAACCCCTGACACCACGAGCCGGCCCTCGCGCGTTGGCTTGTCTCCTCGTTCTTTATAATCACTCTTTGCTATCTCGAGCGCTTCTGCAAACGCATTCCGAGCCTCTGTTTCTCTTTGTTTCCAAAGTAAATCGGCCGCACGAATTAAAATTGAAATGCGCTGGATTGAATCGTCGAGAGTTTTACTGATTTGGATTTGTTCGCGAATTAACGAGACAGCATTCGCACTGTCACAAAGTGTAGACGTTCCAGACGACGGTTTTTCCTTTTGACAGTCGAGCGGGGAGTTTACAGGAAGTGTTAACGCTGAAGGTACAAGTAACAATAGCCAACATACTCCGAAAATCGTGACGCGAAAGAGCGAAACGTTCTTACGTCGTTGGATTGGAAGAAGTGCACGTACTTTCATTATTCGGAGAATACGCATGTACCGCCTCCTCTCGTGCTGTGTTCGTACGGCACAAGACCGTCCGTTCTCGTAGCCGAAGAGATACAAGAGATTAAAGGGTTGCGAGGTAGCAAAAATATACCTCTTAACCTCCTCGAATTAAAAGCAATTAATCAGCGAAGAGGTTGCCAACGTCACGAGATTTAGGGCAGTGGATGATGAGCGGCGCGCTGAATAAACCAAACGAGCCTACGTCAGCCTAAAGCTCTGGCGTAAGCTCGTTAATCAACAAGGTCCGTTGACTTGTGATTCGGTGGGCCCTGAAGGCGGCGGCGGATCAATTCCGCCCCCTGGCCACCAGCACTTTCAACAAGTACAGACAGTTACTCGAAACTTCTGATCCCAAAATTTAAGATGACACGCTCATCTCGTCTGCACGTCACAAGCGAGTTATCATCCGCGAAAATTCCCAGGTTTGTCGGGTAATTTCCCTTGCCCCTCACCTGATATGTCCCCTCCGGCACATCTGTAAATTTATACTCCCTGTTGACAGCTCTCACTGAAAACGGCGTCGCGGAACCATCGGGGCGAACGAGCCTTAGTTGCGTTTGATATGGAGGCCTATCGTCGGCGACTCGTCCCGATATTGTACAAAAGCCCGGAGGCGGCGGTGGGCCGCGTTTTTTCCAAATCGACTCCCCAAATCCGCCGGTCTCTTTAATTTTACGAAGCTCAACGTTAGCACCGGTCCTGGAAACCAATAGGGTTAGCGAACCACTGCCCGTGTTCCTTCCAGCCGGCACATCGGCCCAAAAGCCCGTAATTTGATCGCCATTCCTGCTTCCATTAAATACGTTGGTATAACTATTTCCACCATCCCGGCTTTGGCCCACCCACCATACTGTGGTCCCAACCTGGCGCACATAATATGTCCCGCTATTTTCACTGGTCCAAGTGCCGGTGAGGTCTTCTTGCATTGCCTCTGCCGGACTAGCTTTCATCTCGCGGGAGGCCAAAACAAACGACAGGCCCACAATCACAGTGGTTACAACCAGAAACAACGCGGTGCGGTGACGATTAACAATTCTCATCTTGGTCTCCTTTAATGGTCTAGCCAACCATGGCGGCCACTAGCCATAAAGAGCCGCCCTCTAGTTCTAATGGCATTAAAGGGTCAAAGCGTTTCCCCAGCTTTAGAATTATTAGTATTTTTTTGACGAGTCTGCCTTCTCGATCTGCTTCAACTTCTCTGTCAGCAACTCCTGTTCGCGCAGATTTTTCGTCAGTGCGATCGCGCGCTGGATTTCCTTATGCGCCTCAGGGAAGTTGCCCATTTTCATCAGCAGGTCTCCGCGAACACTGTGAAGCAGATGATAGCCAGCCAGCGCAGCGTCTCCGGCGGGCGTGGCGAAATTGGCGATGGCATCAAGCGCATCAAGCCCAGCGGCCGGACCCTGCGCCATACTCACAGCGACTGCTCGATTCAGCGCCACGATGGGAGATGGCGCGGTTTGCATCAGAGCGTCGTAGAGAAGAATGATACGTTCCCAGTCAGTCTGTGCGGCTGTGCGAGCGCGCATGTGACAGGCCGCAATCGCCGCCTGCAATGCATAGTATCCAGCGCCGCCACCGAGTCTCTGCGCGTGTTCGAGCGCAGACATTCCTCGCTGAATCTGCGCGTCGTCCCACAAAGAGCGATCCTGATCCGGCAGCAAGACCGCCTCACCGTTGCTGCCACGGCGAGCCACCGTGCGCGCCGCATTGAGTTCCATCAGAGCCAGTAGTGCGTGAACTTCAGACTCGCCGGGAAGAAATTGGACCAGCATGCGTCCGAGCCGCAACGCCTCGTCGCAGAGTGATGCCCGCATCCACTCCTCTCCTGACGTCGCAGTATGTCCTTCATTGAAGGTCAGGTAGACGACGGAAAGTACCGAGTTGACCCGGCGGCGCAACTCTTCCCCGCGCGGCGTCTCAAAGGGCACATGAGCTTCCGAGAGAGTCTTCTTGGCACGAAAGATCCGCTGTCCGATCGTTTTCTCAGGTAGAAGACAGGCCCGCGCGATCTCCGCCGTAGTGAGGCCACCGATCAAACGCAATGTAAGTGCGATGCGTCCTTCCATCGCAAGCACCGGATGGCACGCTGTAAAGATCAGCCGCAGCACGTCGTCGTCGATCACCTGATCCAGTGCGTGGTCCATCGCCTCTCCGAGCTGCTGTTGTTGTACCTCGAGCTCCCGTGCAATTTCTTCGTGCTTTTGTACAAGCATCTGCCCACGGCGCAGACTATCGATGGCGCGCCGCTTTGCCGCCGTCATCAGCCACGCCGCCGGATTTTCGGGGATACCTTCTTCGGGCCAGCGCTCAAGGGCTACAACCAGTGCGTCCTGGGCAAGTTCCTCGGCAATGCCGATATCACGGGTGACGCGCGCAATCGCAGCGATCAGCCGCGCAGACTCGATCTTCCAGACCGCCTCGATCGTCATGTTGACATCGCTCATGTTCGCCTGACGCCATCTTAATCGGCGTCAGGCAAACACACTACTGATGAACGTGAGTCGAAGACGGAAGATATTCCGTGCCGTCTGACCACCGTTGCGTGGGAATGACAAACTGCGTCAGGTGTTCCGCAGGCGCGGCAATCGCAACAACTGGAGAACCCGGCAGATTCGCTCCCCAGGCTGCGGGGTCTATATCCGAATAGAAAAACATGAGGTGGGGCGGCCAGTGTGGTGCACTGGCGCCGCCGTATCCGTCCTTCCCCATCATGTAGCACATGGCTCCCGGCTCCATTGGCGGTAATTCTTTCTTCTCAATGGCGGCAGCGTAGGCTTCTTCCATCTGGGCCTTCGTGCGTCCCGCCAGTATCAGGTCCGTGATCCTGATGACTCGGAGAAGGTACGATCGTGCAGCGGCCGCGTTGACACACATCGGGACTCGCACCTTCGGGTCCGAGAAGTCAGCGTCCGCTGCCGAAGTCCACGAACGCCCCACGATACACACGAAACCGTTCTTGCCTTTGATCGCTGTTTCAAAACCATGACGTCCGAGGACCAGTACATCTGCATCCCGAGAGATGGACTGCGGTGCGGCACTGCGCGCCAAGGCTATCTCCGCATCTCGATCCGCCATGAGGAATTGATCGATCGAAGCCATCTTCGGATCCTGTGCCATTGCCGGATACGCCGTACCGAGCACAACAAGCAGTACGAAGCGCTTGATTACGATTGCGCCAATCCTGTTTTTTCGCACAGTTCTACCTCCTGAGAATGGGCCGTTTTGATCGCAAGGCCATTCTTCAGCATGCGGCGGCCTGTAGCCGCCGCTCACTTGTTTTCTTGGTTTGTTTTAAGTGACGCTTAGTTCTCTTCGGGGGCTGGCACAAAGAAAATCTCTCGCACCTCGACCGGAAAACGGCACGCTTTAGCGCCCTTGCGCGCCCACGCAAACACCTCGTCTATGTCGGCGCATTCCAGTATCCATAAACCGCCCACGTGCTCCTTGGCCTCCAGGTAAGGTCCATCGGTGAGGAGCAGTTCACCGTTAGGCTGCGGCCGCAACGTGTGGGCCGCGCCCAGCCCACCGGCGAACTTCCTGACACCAGCAGCGATCATTTCGCGATTGAGCGCGTGAATCTCCTCGATAATTGTTTCGTCCTGTGTGGACGGGTCGAAGTTGTCGGGGAGGTAACCAGAAACTAAATAGTGCGGCATGTGGTCTCCTATTATTAATGATTTTCAGCCGGGCTAGTTGCCCGCTTTCACTATCACGACGAATGGCGAGACCGGAATTCTACAAATTGTAAGAGAATTTTTTGAGTGGGAGGGTGTTGCACCCAAACTAAGCTTACAGTAAACCCCATTTTTTACGGGGAAATACCGTTTCAGATATGTCATAGAGGCTAGGCTTGGGAGGAATTGTGACAGGCAATCTCTTGGATTGTGTTAAATCCGCGATCTGGACCTCAAAAGGATCCTCGACTTCGAGGCTGTAATCTTCTTCCTTGGATTGCAATAGAGTATCTGGAACTTGTTTCCAAAAAACTAATGAGGCTAGAGGCAAATCTAATCTGATTATGTTGGGGTGCCTATTGCCTTTTATAGCGGGGATCTTATTTCTTTTCAGTCTCACTCCTAGTGGTGGTCTTTTGTATTCGATAAACAGGTAGTCAAGAAACACTAAGTACAAATCGTAGGCATGTTTGTTATAGGCTTTTGCCAATACGAGGCCCGCGTCAGGCCCGAATATGGTTGGGTCTATTGTGATTTCCCGCGTGACTGTTTTCTTTACTCGATTGGTTTCTGAAACCTGAACTTTGAATGTATCTTTAAATGAAGTCTTTAAGCTGGTCTTAGTGCTGTCTTTGATCCCGCTGGATAATTTTCCGATCTCGGCTAGATTGATGCCTGCAGATAGTGATGATACAAACTCGGAAACCGCTTCTGATTCCTTAAGTGATTCCTGGACAGATTCTACTAAACTTACCGTTGTAACCTCATATTCGCTGGAAAGTGTAAGTTTCTGTGTTACCCCCAATAGAGAATTAGACCCCCCGACAATCTCTCCCTTCTTCATAGAAGGACTCATTTGCCGATCACCTCTAAGCACAAAATGACAGCGAATAAGAGAATAACTATCTTCGGCCTCGCCATCCTGTTTCCATCCGTTTACCGTTTTCACCTCGTTTATAAAAGGTACTGTGAAGTGTATGTCTGGCATATCGTCTTCCTGTAAGAACTAGATTCGAGGCCTCGGGTTATCACGCGCTGTTGAGTACGTACGGCGCGCAAAAGCGTAGGCGTGAGGCCCTCACCATAGTTAGAAACGTTGTTGAAATAGGCTGAAGGTACGAGTTTGCGAGGACGCAGAGGCTCGGGAGTCAGCCTTATTGATTCAAAACGGCGGCAGAGTATTCCTGTTCATAAAAAAAGTCAACGTTTGTCCTCTTATCAGGTTCAGCTTATACCCATCGATACTTGAATCCCGGTTGGCTTCCGAGACAGTAGGTGAACTCGAGGCGGGTGCCGCAGTTTGTCCAATTGAAGTCATGCAGAATAACGGGGTGGGTTATGCCTGTCTCATACTCGTCAAGCACAATCGATTCGAAAATCCTGATCGTCGTTCTCAGCATTAATCCCAGACTCTGATCAACCTCTTTTGGAATTTCGAGCACTACTGTTGACAGGCAAGTGCCGGCGGCTAATTCGAGTACTCGACCAAGATTGATCCTAACCCGTTGAGACTGCTGCAAGAACTCTTTACTCAGATCATAAAGACAGGCATCGACAGTTATCTGCTCCGGCATGAAGATGCCGCCCTCACGCAACTGCGGGGCAAGGTTGAAGGTAATGGCCGCTTGCGGTTCTTTCTCCAGCGCCCTCTGCATTGTCTCGGTGATAATTACATGAGGCCGATCTTGATGCACGTAAGTTGCGGCATCCGCCTGAACGTAATCCCGCACATAATCTCTCAGTTGCAGGGTTTGAAAAATCCGCTCGACAGACTTCAGTGAACAGGAATGTATATCGAGCAGTGTGAACTGAACCTCGTTGGCGCTGAATTGTGTGGCTAAAGGAGTGACTAAAGTAGCGAAAGGCCCGCAGCCAGCGTATAGAACTTCTATCCTTTCATTCGGGAACCGCTTTTGCGCCTCTATCAACGCGGCATAGACGCCGCGCAGGAATTTAGTGGTCCTGGCATAATCAAGAACACACTTCGCAGCATCATTCGGTGAAATGGCTTCACCATTTGGAAGAAGAGTATGACTCGAATCATCTACACCGGTGAGATTTGAGAAGATGGCGTGTAGTCGTGTTGCTGCTGCCCTGAGCCGCTCGTCGTCGTCTGCTAAAAGTAACTCCTCTGTGATTTGTTTTAGTTGTTGGAAAATAAGCTAGTCCTCTCTGCGGCCCTCCGCGTATCTCTGCGTCCTCTGCGTTGAAATAGTCTTTAACGCAGAGAACGCAGAGATACGCAGAGAACCGCAGAGATCTTACCTGTCAGGCAGGAAGTACCAGACTCCAAGGCTGTCGCCGAACTGTTTTTGCGTTCCCACACACCACATCAGATCGTGAAAGACGGCGCTCGTCCCGGGGACGCCCGAGCCGATGCCGGTCCAGGGAGCTTCCTGCCCAAACTCTGACCAGAAGTGATGTTCAGACGCTCCTATGAACCACATGTCGCGGAACGGCGTTGGACCATTATTGCCTACACCGCCGTCAGTGCCGCCGGTTAGCCAGAGGAAGGTTCCGATCTGTTGGACCAGCGGATTGGAGCGTGGCTTCCAGGGAACCGGCGACGTCGACCACCTGGACCAGTGCACACCGTCGTTGGTGTAGTAAACCTCGTTCGTGGGATCACTGATATTCTCTTTTGTGTATCCACCGAAGATCCAGATCTGGTTCGTGGCCGGTGACGAGTGGATGAAGGTCGCGGCCGTGAACGCGAAGCGACCCGTCCAGCCGGGATTGTCCGTCTCCAACGTCCAGTTCGTGCCGTCCGTTGAGCTCCAGACGTCATTCAAATACGCGCCACCTGGACCACGCCCACCGAAGACCCAGATCTTCTTGTTATAGACAGCGCACCCGAACTGAGAGCGCGGCGACCAGATCTTATTGTTTGCCGGTTGGACCAGCGCCCAACTCGTGCCAGCCTCGTCATTCGCGCGCCAGACTTCGTTGGTCCTATCGCGGGAATCTCGTTTGGTTCCACCGAGGATCCACATACGAGGACCACTCCCGTTGTCGAAGACGGCGAAGCAGGCATCCATACGCTGGGTCCACGGCTGTTTGAGAACAGTCTGCCTCCAAACGAGACCGTCAGGCGAGGACCATGCCTCCGCGTCCCAGGTGTCGAGCATATAAAACGTATTGCCGATCACGAGCGCGCCTTCCACGCCTGCGTACGATCGGTTCGCGACCGCCTGATTAAAACCGGGCTGAGCAGCGATGACGCTGATCGTCTCGACGGCAGGAGGAAATTGCGACTGAGCGGTCAGCGTGTAGGCCGTTACGCCGAGGGACGGCGTCAACTGCTGGCTGCCTTCCTGATCCACGTTGCCAATGCCGGGCTGTATCGACGTGAGAGCGGAAGAGGATGTCTTCCAACTGAGAGTAACTGGCTTGCCGAGCCTCACCGCGGCGGGCGTGGCCTTGTACAAGGTGATCTTCGCCGGGTGGACGTGCACCGTGACGGAAACGACCTTCTTATTATCATGCGCGTCCTTCGCGGTCAGGTTGTAAGTCGTGTCCTGCGTCGGCTGCACGATAAAGTGCCCGCTGCCCGAGCTCGCGTCGACGGGAGGCTGATCTCCGGGCTCGATAGAAACTGTCTTTGCCGACGAAGTCGTCCAATCGATGGTCACCTTTTCTAACGCGTCAACCGCATGATCAGGGCCGAAGGCCTTAATCTTCACGGACTCGACCGAGACAGTTACGAACCGCTGCGCCTCATATTTATTACCGTTAATTTCGGCGCTCACTTTCAGGTAAAAGGTCGTGTTCCGATCCAACTTCAGTGGCGCTTGCTCCTGTCCGGGGTAACGCCCGTTGTTCGAGAGGGGCGGGTCTCCCTGCTTCGGCACATGCACGATGCCTCTCTGACTGATGTACTCAATGGTGTAGGTCGCGGCTGAAGGCCCTCTCCAATTGAGCGTAGTCGCACCGCCGGCAGGGACGATGGGCGGATCAGCCCAGAACTCAACCTTTCCCCACTCAGCGGGGAATTTGGTGACGAACAGGTCCGTAAACGGGTCGCCGTCCGAGCCTTCATCGATCGTCACTTTAACTGTGCCCGGCTGTTTATTGATCTCGATGGCGTTGAAGATAAAGGCGAGCCCTTTCCCCGTGATGAGGCCGTGGCCGGCGTTTGGCCTGAAGACGTACTGGACCAGATGATCGCCGGGTTTCGTATCGCTCAGTCTCCAATCTGCGGGCGCGACCGGGTCGGGCGGCTTGACGATCGAGAGTTCGGAGCCATCGGCGCC
>Ga0207710_10001436_pt1 | contig 11895 bp, 11 predicted proteins | sample KBSS24metaG_FD_184400 | JGI IMG/M metagenome (GOLD analysis project Ga0207710, IMG submission 184400) | Switchgrass rhizosphere microbial communities from Kellogg Biological Station, Michigan, USA - KBS S2-4 metaG (SPAdes) (version 2) | ecosystem: Host-associated > Plants > Roots > Rhizosphere...
AATCTCGGACTGTACGCCGCCGCCACCGCCTCCACCTGACATTCCCATAACAGATCTCCTTTTACTTACGTCGAGCGGTAAACGTCCCGGTTAATATTGGTGCGGCCAGGCTGCGCCGAGCCGCACCAAATAACGCAGGGGTTCACCATCCCTGGCGATTCAGTTACGCCTTCAACTGCTTCGTGCGGTTCTTGATGAAGTAGTCAACGAGCTCTGACGCCGAGTTGTCCATCTCGACCACAAAGCCATCTACCTTGCCCGTGAAGTAGTTGAACAACCACACGGCCGGAACTGCCACGAGCAATCCGAGCGCGGTGGTAAACAACGCTTCCGAAATACCGCCGGCCACAGCCGCGATACCCGCTGACTCCGCGTTCTTCATGCCGCGGAACGCGTTGATGATGCCGAACACCGTCCCGAACAAACCGACGAAAGGCGCGGTGGAACCGATGGTCGCCAAACCAGACAAGCCGCGTTTGAATTCGGCAGTCTTGATCGCGATGGCTCGCTGCAACGCGCGCTTCGACGCATCGATCTCGTCGCCCGAGATGTCGGTCGTACCTTCATGCGCGCGAAACTCCTGCAGGCCGCTGCTGACGACCATCGCGAGGTGCGATTTGCGGTGCTTGTCGCTGATGTTGATCGCTTCTTCGATGCGATCGTTCTTGAGCGCCTGGGCCACACGCGGCGCAAACTCGCGCGATTGTTTCTTCGCGGCAGAGTAAGTCAGGTAACGCTCAACCATGATCGCGATTGAATAAACCGACATGATCAGCAAAACGATGACGACGGCGATCGCGACGCCACCCATGTTCTTAACCATCTCGGTCAGCGTGAAATGGTCGGCGTCGGAGGCCGCTGGACTGGCGGCCGCGTCCTGCAACAGCATCAAGAATCCTAGAAAAATACTCGTTAGAATTGTCACGGTGAACCCCTCCAAAAGGTTTTATTAGATTGATAGCAAGCAGAGAAGCCGGGACGGCCCACGGTAACCGCGGCGACACGACAAATGTTCTCCACAGTTATTGCGCTACGAAGTTGTACTGGATCACTCCGGTAACTTTAACTGGCTGCCCCGAAAGCTTGGTTGGGGAGAATCTCGCTTGACGCGCAGCACCTACAGCAGCCCCCTGTAACAGAGGATGCCCGGACACGGCATGTGCAGCAATCACGCTGCCGTTCTCGTCAATTGTCACCTGCACCACCACGGTGCCCGAAGCATGCGCTGCCCTGGCGATCGGTGGATACGCTGGTTTAGGTAAGCTGATGGCCTTGCCGTTAAGAACACCGCCGGAAATGGGAGCACGAGGCGGAGTCGGTCTTGGCGCCTCGGGTGGTGGCGGCTCATCGGCAATCTGAACTCTGGCTGGGGCGGTCGTGACATTGCCTGTTCCGGGACCCGCCGGCATTGGCGCCGCGGCATTGGAGTCACTACTTCCGATCACGGTGGTCACACCGCGTCTGACCGGCGGTATGTCACTGGCCTTGGCCGAAATCTCTTTCGGTGGCAGTCGACTTTCATCCACACTGGCGATCAGATCTTTGCGGATGTCGACGTTCTGCTCGACTTTTTGCGGCTTGGCTTCCTGCTGTTTCTCGGGTTCTTTTTGCTGTTGCGGCACTGGTACGGGAGCGACGAGCGTCGTCAGCTCGAGTTCCATATCACCGAGACGCGCGTCATACCAGTAGATACCGGCAACAAAGAACGTCACGAGCAGCACACCGTAGATAAGCGCGGTGATACCGATGAATGAGCTTTTTCGCGTAATGTCGTCTTTGTGCGAACTAGACTCAACAAGATTATCGAACATAATTCTCCTCCGACTCCGGCACCAAATGGATCAGGGGTTTACGAAAAGTTTAAGCAGTAATTGCATCGCAAATGTCGATTTAAAATACCGCTTACGTTCCGTCGATAATGAAGGGGATAACAGCAGCTACCTGCGATATTGAGCACACCGAATTTAGAATTGGAAGCCGCTGCGCGAGACATCTCGCCGGCCCGCTCAACACACAACCGCCGCGCCCAACTTCTTGCTTTTCACACACACTGCGGGGTCGACACTTGGGATATTAAATTGGCCAGCAACGAGCGCAGTCTAGTCCGCATAGTGTTTCAAAGTCAAGCGGTAACGCCAAAGCCGTTCACTATGAAAATAACTACCGCTTATGACACCGGTTGCGGCCAATTTGTTCCGTCTTGCTTAAAAGCTCTTTAGTGCAGCGGTTTCGAAGCGTTCTTTAGACTCTGCTTCGGACCTCGCGCCGCCGGCTTCACCACTCTGGGCTGATTGATGGCTACTGCCGCTTCGCGATTCGCTGCCTCGATGCGCTGCTCCCACCAAACCATGATCGGGCTCGCGATCGCGATCGATGAATATGTTCCAAACACGACGCCGATAAACAACGCGAGCGAAAACGCGCGCAATACGTCGCCACCAAACAACACGAGCGCCAGCACCGATAGAAACACCAGACCGTTGGTGATCACGGTGCGTGAAAGCGTCTGGTTGATCGCATCGTTGGTAACCTTGTAAAGCGAGTCGCGCCGGTGCAGTTTGCGGTTTTCGCGAATACGATCGAACACCACGATCGTGTCGTTCACCGAAAATCCGACGAGCGTCAGCAGCGCCGCAATCACGTTGAGACTGATTTCAATCTGGAAGATCGAGAAGAAACCGAGCGTCACAAGCACGTCGTGAAACACTGCGATAACGGCTGCCGCACCGTAGGTCCACTCGAACCGGGCCGCGATGTAGATCAGGATTCCGACGAGCGCCGCGAGAGTCACGGCGATGGCCTTATTTCGTAGCTGGGCCCCGGCAATCGCTCCGACAGCGTCCGTTCCGACGATCTTGTAAGCCGCATTTTGATCGGCTTCCAGCTCGCTCTTCGCATCCGCTTCTTTGCCGAACTCGTTCAACGCTTCTCGAACACGAACGCGGCCGTCCTGGCCTTCGCCTTCGAGCGGCACTTTGATCAGCACGGTGTCAGGACGGTCAGTAACCGGCTGCACGACCGCGTCGTTGATGCCTTTATTAACGAGCGCGGCACGAATCGCGTCATCGTTCGGTCGCTGCTTGAAACGCGCGGTAACCACGGTTCCGCCCTTGAAATCAACGCCGAGGTTGAACGCCTGGCGGCCAGTGGCCTGACGGAATATGGCCGAGCCCATACCGAGCAGCATAAGTGCGACGGAAACGCCGATAAACCAGCGGCGGTTACCCATCCAGTCAATATTTACATCGTGAAGAACTTGAAACATGATGACTCTCTAAATACTCAACGACTCCATTGTTTTCTTGCGTGACAGCAGCCAGATAAAGATCGTGCGCGAGACGTAGACGGCCGAGAACAGGTTAACCAGCAGTCCGATAACGAGCGTGACCGCAAACCCGCGAATCGGTCCAGTGCCGAACACGAACAGGAACAGCGAAGAAATGATCGTGGTTACGTGAGTATCGATAATGGTGATGAAAGCACGGTTAAATCCGAGATCGACCGAAGACGGAATCGTCTTTCCTGACCGCAACTCTTCACGAATACGCTCAAAAATAAGCACGTTCGAGTCGACGGCCATACCGATCGTAAGAATGATGCCGGCGATACCGGGAAGCGTCAGCGTCGCGCCAAACACGATCAGTCCCGCAAGCATCAGGACCATGTTCAGAATCAACGCGACCACTGCATTGACGCCGGATCCGCGATAATAAAAGAGCATGAAAACAATGACGAGAGCGAGGCCGACGACCGAAGCCCTCACGCCCGCACGAATCGAATCCGCACCCAGGCTTGGTCCAACCGTGCGCTCTTCCAGGTACTCAATCGGCGCCGGCAACGCGCCCGAACGCAACGTCAGCGCCAAATCCTCGGCTGACTGTTTCGTGAAACGTCCGGTGATCTGTCCTGAATCGAAGATCTGCGAGCGAATGTAAGCGACCGACTTAACTTCGTCATTAAGCACGACGCCCATGTACTCGTTGATGTGGGCGCCCGTCCAGGCGCCAAACTTGTCCGCGCCGCTCTTCTTCAGTGAAAAGCTGATCTCGAAGTCGTCGGCACGGCCGCCCTGCGCGGGAATCGCCGAGGCGTTTCTCAACTCGCTGCCGTCGATAATTGCAGGAGTTTCGACTACGACCCAGCGCTTCTCTTTTTGCTGATTGGGATCCTGAGTTTTTTCGACGCGCTCGCTGTACGGCAAAACCCTGCGATTCGGAGGAATCGTGCCGCCGCTGTTGAGCGAAGCGATCGCTTCCTGCTCAGTTGCATATTGTGTCGCGGGCGACGGATTCGGCGGACTGATAACGTGAACGAGTTCCAGTCGTGACTCGCCTTTGAGAATGTCTTTCACGCGCTCCGGATCCTGAACACCGGGCATCTGCAAAAGAAGCTGGTGTGAGCTCTGCGCGCCGTGAGTTTGCAGCGTCGGCTCGGCGATTCCGAGTGCGTTGATACGACTCTCGATGATGTTGAGCGCCTGTGTGGTGGCGTTGTCGGCGAGCAGACGTTCGGCAGCCGCGGTCATGCTCCAAGTGAGCGTGTCGCCCGAGGCCGAGTAATTCCAAACCGACGTATCGCCGAGTTCGATTTTCTTCTCGATGGCTGCCTTGGCCTCCGCGGCCTTTGAAGGATCCGCGATTTGCAGCACTATTCGATAGTTGTTCGGACTCGTGTCGACGCGTCCACCTTTCACCTCAAATCCCGCGTCTTTAGCGGCATTTTGAGCGGCCACGTAGTTCTCTTCGGTCAGACGCCGCAGGGCTTCCTCGGTTTTCACTCGCATCACGAGGTGCGAGCCGCCCTGAAGGTCGAGTCCGAGATGAATATTGGACGCGAGAGTCTTTTTGATTCCCGACCATTTGAAGTCCGCTAAAGTGGGACGATGGCGCGGGCCGATGACCAGATAAAGGCCAACGAGCGTAACGATAACGATGATGATAACGCGGGTGAGAAGGTTCTTTTTCTTCATTGCAGAAATTAAGGCTTACGTACCTTTTTCGGGCTCGCGATCGATATCGGCTATGGCCGAGCGAGCAATTTCAATCATTGTCTTGTCTGCGCTGCGGATTATAAAACTCGAATCTCGCACGGTCGTTATCACTCCGAGGATGCCGCCGGTTGTAACCACACGATCGCCAATCCTCAGAGTGGATATGGTTTCCTGAAGTTGTCTTTGGCGCTTTTGCTGAGGCCTTATTAATAGAAAGTAGAAGATGATGATGATCAGGAGGAAGGGCATGAGCCCGGCGAATCCACCTAACCCCTGAAAGAAAATCAGAAAAGTTTGCATTTTGTTATAGGATTTGACCGCGTTTTCCCAAACTGAACAAAGAGACGCGGCCAGTTCGCGAACTGCTATTCCCCATTCGCACCCAGCCGCTCGATGAACTCACGCCGAAATTTCGGGAAATCGCCAGACCGGATAGATTGCCTCACGCCTCGCATGGTGTCAAGGAAGAAGGCCAGATTATGGTGGGTTAGGAGGATACTCGCCAGCATTTCGCCCGCTATATATAAATGACGGAGGTACGCGCGCGAGTGTCTCCTGCACACCGAACAGCGACACGATTCATCGAGCGGGCGCTGATGGTTTATCCATTTCGCGTTCTTGATATTCAACTTGCCGCGTGACGTGAATGCCTGTCCGGTCCGGCCGTTGCGCGTCGGCAAAACGCAGTCAAACATATCGACACCGCGCGCCACTGCTTCGACCAGATCCTCTGGCGTGCCGACGCCCATCAGGTATCTTGGCGCGTCTTTCGGCATTCTCGGGGCAATGTCTTCGATCACTTCAAACATCAACGACTTCTCTTCTCCGACGCTTAATCCGCCGATCGCGTAGCCATCGAAGCCAATGTTTACAGTCTGTTCGAGACTCATGCGTCTCAGATCCAGATGACCGGCGCCCTGCACGATGCCGAACAGTGCCTGCGCTCCGCTCAGGCCTTGGATATCGCGACGGCCAGTGTCTGCGCCTTCTGATTGCAGTCGATCGAAGGCGGTTTTCGAGCGTTGGGCCCAGCGGGTGGTGAGATTCATGCTCCGCGCGGTGTCTTCGTGGCTCGCTTCACCGGGCGCGCACTCGTCGAAAACCATCACGATGTCGGAGCCGAGCGCGGCCTGGACTTCCATCGAGACTTCGGGTGACAGAAAACGCAACGAGCCGTCGACGTGAGAGCGAAACTGTGTGCCTTCTTCCGAGATCTTGCGGAGCGCTCCGAGGCTCCAGACCTGAAAGCCGCCGGAGTCGGTTAAAAGCGCGCGGTCCCAACTGATGAAGCGGTGCAGTCCACCGGCAGATTTGATCACCTCGATGCCGGGCCGGAGCCAGAGGTGATATGTGTTGCCGAGGATGATCCGCGCGTCGAGCTCTTCTTCGAGCTCTTCGAAGCGAATGCCTTTGACCGTGCCGGCGGTGCCGACGGGCATAAACACCGGCGTCTCAATCACACCACGGCGCGTAGTCAACAAACCCGCCCGCGCCTCCCCATCCTGCGCTGAAATCTCGAATTTAATTGGAGTCATGTAAGAGCTATTCTTTGCGGCATTGCGTGGAAAAATAGGTTCACGCAAAGGCGCGAAGGAAGCAAAGACGCAAAGGCGGACTAATTTCGCTGCGACTTTGCGCCGCCGCGGGAGTACTTCTTGTGCTTTTCAATGATCCGTAGCGGCGACGCGAAGAAATCAAACTCCTCACGCAGACGATTCAAGAGGTATCGCTCGTACGAGAAGTGCAATCCCGGTTTGCCGCCGGACGTGAAAACCACAAACGTCGGCGGCCGCACACTAACCTGCGTCAAATACTGAACCTTCAGCCGCGAGAAACCACCCTTCGCAGGCGACGGCGCTGTCCCACCACGTGGCTGCGCAATCGCGCGCTCGAAGAAATCGTTGAGCTGCGCCGTCGGAATCCGCCGGTTGCGTGCTTCGTCAGCTTTCAAAACGAGCGACAGAATCCTTTCCACCCGTTGACCCGTCAGCGCGGAGATCGTGATCACCGGCGCCCACTCCAGAAACTTCATCTTATCGCGCAGGCCGCGCTCAAACTCGGCCGCTGTGTTTGTTTCTTTGTCTGAGATCGCGTCCCACTTATTCACCGCGATGATGATCGAGCAGCCCGCATCGAGCGCATAACCCGCAATGTTCGCATCAAGCGCAGTCACACCTTCAACCGCATCCACAATCACGATCGCGACGTCCGCACGCTCGAGACTCTTCCGCGCCATGATCACTGAGAGCTTCTCCGCCATCTCGTCTGTCTTGCCTTTGCGACGGATGCCCGCCGTATCGATCAGACGGAAGTTCCGCTCTGGTGTTTGCAGGACGGTGTCGATGGCGTCGCGGGTCGTGCCTGCAACTGGCGAGACGATCACGCGGTCCTCGCCGAGCAGTCGATTCAGCAGCGAGGATTTGCCGACGTTCGGACGGCCGACAATCGCCAGTCGCAACTCGCGCGGTTCAGCGGTCTCGTCCTCAGGAGCCTCCTCCTCGCCGGATTTGATTAGCTCAACAACGCTGTCGAGCAAGTCACCGATACCGATTCCCTGCTCTGCTGAGATCGGAAATACGTCGTTGAAGCCGAAACGATAAAACTCCGTGCTTTCACTCTCCTGACGCGACGAGTCAGATTTATTCGCCGCAACCAGCACGTGTTTGCCTGTGGATCGCAGCAGCGCGGCGAGCTCTTCGTCGAGCTGGGTGACGCCGGTGCGCGCATCCACAACCCAGATCAACACGTGCGCCTCGTCAATCGCCACTCCGGCCTGCTTCAGAATGTTTGCGGGAATGACAGCGTCGTCGTCAGGCACGATTCCGCCGGTATCGATCAGGGAAAACTTCGCGCCCGCCCATTCGACCTCGCCATAAATCCGGTCGCGCGTGATTCCCGGCTCGTCGCCGACGATGGAGCGCCGCTCCCCGATAAGACGGTTGAACAGCGTAGACTTCCCCACATTCGGGCGGCCAACGATCGCGACGAGATTTGACATAGGCTCGATAGCTTACAGGGCCTTAATATCTGTGTCATCCGTGGCGATCTACGGTTATAATCTGCCGGCTTAAGTCGTGACCCGAAGGGATGTCAACTATGAAAAGGTTTTTGGCACTTGCCATTATCGCCGTAGGAATGAGTTTTCCGCTTCACGCACAGGAACATTCCAGCCGTCCACCCAGCACGCCCAGCAACACTCCCGCTCCCAGCAACACGACAGACAGCGGCAGTTGGGTGAAGTTTACTTCCGAGAACGGGCGCTTCTCGGTGCTGATGCCGGAGATACCGCCTGAGAAGACCGAGACAGTAGACAGTTCGCATGGTCCATACACGACGCACCTGTTCGTCGTGAAAGACACAACGAGCGTCTATCTGATTGGCTGGGTTGATTACGATCCGAGTTTCAACTTCAACCGCCAGGCCGAGCTGGAAGCCAATCGCGATAACTTCGTCAAAGGAATCAGCGCGACGTTAACGAGCAGTAAGGCGACAGTTATCGACGGTTATTCCGCAATCGAGTTTACCGCCGACACCGCCGACCGGACCTTCAAGTCGCGCGTGTTCATGGTTGGTCGCCGTCCGTATCAACTCGTCATCGGCTCTCCGAAAGGCATGGACGACACCGCGAGTGTGGAACGGTTCTTTAACTCATTCAAAGTCAGTAAATAGAATTAACAGGTTGGTTCAGGATTTACAGGACTCATCTTGTAAATCCTGTTAATCCTGTAATCTTGTCTAACTAAACTCGCAAAATGAAGCGTCGCCAATTTCTGCAAACAACTGCAGCCACCTACATCGCCGCCCTTACTAATCCTTTATCTGAATCGATCGCCAAACCCGAATCACCACCGGCTTTCGATCTCGAAGAGCTAACCATCACGGATCTCCAGCAGGGCCTGCAATCCGGCAAATACACTTCGCGCGAGCTCGTCGAGAAATACTCCGATCGCATCACTGACATCGACAAGAAAGGCCCCGGCCTTTACTCCGTCATCGAGATGAATCCCGACGCGGAGCGGATCGCAGTCGCACTCGATCGCGAGCGAAAAGAAAAAGGCCCGCGCAGTCCGCTGCACGGCATTCCGATCCTGCTCAAAGACAACATCGACACACAGGATCGAATGATGACCACCGCCGGGTCGCTCGCGCTCGTCGGCGCGAAACCGGAGCGCGATGCATTCGTCGCGCAACGACTGCGCGAAGCGGGCGCCTTGATTCTCGGCAAGACGAACCTGAGCGAATGGGCCAACTTCCGATCGACGAAATCATCGAGTGGCTGGAGCGGTCGTGGTGGGCAGACAAGAAATCCGTACGTCCTCGATCGCAATCCATGTGGCTCGAGCTCCGGCTCGGGCGCTGCCGTCGCGGCAAACTTGTGTGCGGCTGCGATCGGTACTGAGACTGACGGCTCCGTGGTGTGTCCCTCGTCAGCAAATTCGTTAGTGGGGATTAAACCAACCGTTGGTCTCGTGAGTCGCTCCGGAATCATTCCGATATCACACAGCCAGGACACGGCTGGTCCAATGGCGCGGACTGTCCGTGACGCCGCGATCCTTCTCGGCGCGATGACAGGCATCGATCCGCGCGATGAAGCAACCAATGCGAGTCGCGGCAAATCAGTTACGGATTACACGCAATTTCTCGACAAGGACGGCTTGCGCGGCATGCGACTCGGCATCGCGCGCAAACATTTCGGGTTTAGTGAGCGTGTCGATAAGCTGATGAGCGATCTGCTCGCCGAGATGAAGAAACTCGGCGCGGTGCTCGTCGATCCGGCTGACATTCCGACGACTGGAAAGTTTGACGATTCCGAGTTTGAAGTTCTGTTGTACGAGTTCAAAGCGGATCTGAATAAGTACCTGGCGGGACTTGGACCACAGGCGCCGGTCCGTTCGCTGAAAGACGTGATCACTTTCAACGAAAAGAACAGCGCTCGCGAGATGCCGTACTTCGGTCAGGACATCATGACCAAAGCGGAGGCGAAGGGACCGCTCACCAGCAAGCCGTACCTCGCGGCGTTGCGCAAGAACCATTTGCTGACACGCGCGCAGGGGATCGATGCGGTGATGAAGAAGAACCGGCTCGACGCTCTCGTGGCGCCGACTGGTGGACCAGCGTGGCCCACCGACTGGATCAATGGCGACCACTTCACGGGTGGATATTCGTCGGCGTCGGCGGTCGCGGGTTATCCGCACATCACCGTGCCGGCGGGATATGTTTTTGGTTTGCCGGTTGGGATCTCGTTTTTTGGTGGCGCGTTCAGCGAGCCCACACTGATCAAGATTGCATATGCGTTCGAGCAGGCGACAAAGGCGCGGCGCCCCCCGCAATTCCTCACGACCGCCCGCTTCTCATGAAAGGAGATTTTATGGCCGTTGCTGGCAGGAAATCGATCTACAGCGTCCACCCCAGCGTTTTCATACTGCAAAAATGGATCGCCGAGCTCAAACAGAAGACCGGACGCTCGCTCGAAGAGTGGGGCGCCTACATCAAAAAATCCGGACCGAAAGGTGAGAAGGAACGACGCGCGTGGCTGAAAGAAGAACTCGGTCTAAACACCTACACTGCCTGGTGGCTCGTCGAGCACGCGGAAGGAAAAGGTGAAGAGTCCAGCGATTCCGATCTCTATCTCGCCAAAGCGGAAAGCGACGTCGAGAAGATGTTTTCAGGTGGCAAAGCGAAACTGCGTCCGCTTTATGATGCGCTGCTGAAGCTCGGGCTCAAGACCGGCAAGGATGCGAAGGCGTGCCCGTGTACGACGATCGTGCCGCTATATCGCAATCACGTCTTCGCACAGATCAAACCCACCACGCAGACACGCATCGACATGGGTTTCGCTCTCGGCGACATGAAACCAACCGGTCGCCTGATCGATACCGGCGGCTTCGCCAAGAAGGATCGCATCACCCACCGCATTCCGATCACTTCAAAGGACGACATCGATGACGAGGTAAAACACTGGCTCAAAGTCGCCTACGACCGCGACGCTTAGACAGATCGTTAGACAGGATTACAGGATTACAAGATTTCTTTCTTGCAAATCCTGAAAATCCTGTAATCTTGCCAAAAAACTATGCCATCCTCACTGGGCCAGCTCGGAGAATCTTACGCCGCTGCATACCTCGATCAGCTCGGCTATCGACTCGTCGCCGCCAACTTCACACTTCCGGTCGGCCGCAACCTGCGCGGCGCAGTCATCAACGCTGAGATCGATCTGATCGCGTACGACGGCGACACACTCTGCTTCATCGAAGTAAAAACACGCTCCTCCGATTGGTTCGCGCCGCCCGAAGTCAACGTCGATCTGCGCAAACGTCGCCAGATAACACGCGCCGCCCGCGTCTATCGCCAAATGCTCGGCATCGAAACCGAACCACACCGCTACGACGTCGTCACCGTTATTATTAACGATGACTCAACACCGCAGCTCGAGCTGCTCCGAAATTTCTGGACCGAGGAATCTCTCCGCAAGCGAAGCTGGCACTTCGATCCACTTTATTTCACCTGAGCCGTGCTCGTGTCTTTGCTTCGCGACGGCGCGTGCTTCACGTATTTGTCAAACCAACTGATCATCTCAAACAACACGTGCTCGATACTCTCGCGCCCCGCGTAACCATGCGCTTCGTGCGGCAACATCACGAGGCGAACGGTCGCGCCATTCCCCTTCATCGCCTGGTACATGCGCTCCGATTGGATCGGAAACGTTCCCGTGTTGTCGTCAGCCTCGCCGTGAATCATCAGCATCGGCTCGTTGATCTTCGACGCAAACATGAACGGCGACACTTTCAAATACAACTCCGGCGCCTCCCAGATCGTGCGACGCTCGCTCTGAAATCCAAACGGCGTCAACGTCCGGTTGTACGCGCCGCTGCGCGCTATTCCCGCACGGAACAGATCGCTATGGG
>Ga0207710_10001438_pt1 | contig 11881 bp, 10 predicted proteins | sample KBSS24metaG_FD_184400 | JGI IMG/M metagenome (GOLD analysis project Ga0207710, IMG submission 184400) | Switchgrass rhizosphere microbial communities from Kellogg Biological Station, Michigan, USA - KBS S2-4 metaG (SPAdes) (version 2) | ecosystem: Host-associated > Plants > Roots > Rhizosphere...
CCCACCCCCGGTCGGACGGAAACACGGACACCGCGTCCCCACACTCCGCGACCAACCGCCACAGATCGCCAGGACCACCCACCCCACCCGGCAACCGACACCCCATACCCACAATCGCGACCGGCTCGTCCGGATCGGCGGTTGAGCCTTGGCTGCCCGGTTCTCGATGGCTGTCGAGGCCAAGGAGCTCAGCCCGCAGATGAGCGGCGAGTGCCTGTGGCGTCGGGAGGTCAAAACTCACGGTGGCGGGCAGCCTCAACCCGGTGTGTTCGGTGAGCCGATCGCGTAGTTCGACGACGGCCGCGGAGTTGAGGCCCAGATCGCGGAAGGCACGGCTGACTGGGATCAGCTCGGCGCCTGATCGCTTCAGCACAGCGGCGGTCTGTGCGCAGACAAGCTGTTCGAGAAGCACGAGCTGGGAATGCTCGTCCAGTGCCGACAGGCGTTCGCGCAGAGCGGCACCGACTGCCTCATCAGGCGCAACGCGCCCAGACCGCGTCTCGACGAGTGCGCCGAGTATCGGCGGCACCGGGTCGTCCGGGTCAAGCGTGCCCGTCCGCATCACGACCAACGCCGGGGCTCTCGTGGTGATCAGTGCGTGGAATCCGGCGACCACGTCGCGAAGCCAGAACGCCTCGTCGTCCGTCACCGTGCTGCCGCCCGCCCGGTACGGGGGGTAGCAGGCCAGTGAGGAGCCGGCCAGGCCGCGCAATCGACGGTCATGGGCAACCGCCCCGGACAGCGCGCGCGACACTGCCCGGTCCGGTGTGCCGGGGGAGACTGGAGTCTCGGTTTCGTCGGTGACGACGACGAACGCGGCGATTCCGGCGTCCGCCGTAAGATCGTCGAGGACCTGGGCCAGCTCGGGGTCATCGGCGGCATGCACAACCCCGGCCAGTGGAGAGTTCAGGGCCGCCAGCGCGGTCCGGAGCACCTCCGGACTCGTCACGTCAACGGTGACGCGGGTGATGTCCGCGTCGGTAGGCACCTCCTCGGAGCCGGTGTCGCGGGCAGTCTCCGGTGAATCGACCAGCAGCAGACCACGTCCCTTCCGCTCCGTGAGCAGGTACCGCACCAGAGCGGCACCCACCACCGTGCCGGCGCCCGTGACGATCACCGTCCCGTGCGGGGCTGGCCAGGAAGCAGCATCCGCTCGTTCGTCGACGGGCACGCGGTGAAGCCTGGGAACAAGCAGGATGTCCCCGCGTACGGCGACCTGGGGCTCCCCCACCCCGACCGCGGCGAGCAGGGCCTCGCCACGCCAGGTCTCGGCGGCCACGCCAGGGCCCTGATCTGAGCCAGCAGCGGAATCCACGTGCGCGGCGATCTCGAAGTCGACGATGGTGAGCGGCACGCCGCAGTCGCGATCCGCCTGCATCGACCGGGCAACAGCCCATGCCGCGGTGCCGACGACGTCCCGTGCACCGTGCCGCGCCTCGGTCGCCACCGCACCACGCGTGAGCACGATCAGCCGTGATGCGGCCCGCGTCGGCCGGACCAGCCAGTCGCTCACCTGTTCGTCGAGCCACTGGCCGCTGGCACGTCCAGCGGCAAGCCGGTCCGCGACCAGGGGGAACGTTGGTGGGACCAGCACCGTCACATCGGAAGCCGTCTCGTCGTCGGTCCTGACGGCGAGCACCGCCTCCAGATCCTCGTTGTGCCATACCCGGACACCCATCGACCGGAGCTCGGCGGCCAGTCCGGCCGCGGCAGCTCCCACCACTGTCCAGCTGCCGGTCGCGGGGGTGCTCCCCTCGGCCGGCATCGGCGGCACCGGAACCCAATCCGGTCTCAGCAATGCGTCGTGATGCCCGTCGGCGGCGTACCGCAGCCGGGCGGGCCGATCGACGAGCAGGCGTCGGAGAATCTTTCCGGAGGTGGTCCGGGGGATGCTTTCTACCTCGTAAAGCCACTCCGGCACCTTGTACGGCGACAGTCGTGCGCGGCAGCGGTCGATCAGAGCTGAGACGTCGATACCCGACGGCCCCGGGACCACCCAGGCGCCCGGGACCTCGCCCAGCACGTCATGCCTCATGCCGGCCACGCCGGCGTCGACCACGTCAGCGTCGGTGCGCAGGACCGCTTCGATCTCGTCGGGATGAATGTTCTCCCCGCCGCGAATGATGAGGTCCTTCATACGGCCGCGGATAGTGAAGTTCCCGACCTCGTCACAGCGGGCCATATCGCCGGTCCGGAACCAGCCATCGCGCGTCGCAGCCGCCGTCGCCTGGGGACTGTTGTGGTAGCCGACCATGAGGTTCGGCCCGCTGACCCACACCTCGCCGTCCTGTCCGGTGGGTACGTCCCGACCGGTGCGCGGGTCCACGATCCGGACCTCGACGCCGGGCACGACCCGGCCGCAGGATCCCTCAACCCGCTCGCCATCAGGCCGGGTCATCGTGATCGCTCCGCACGTCTCGGTGCTGCCATAGGCATCGACCAGGGGCACCCCGAAGGTTTCCTCGAAGGAACGCCGCAGACCAGAGCCACTGACCGCACCGCCGACCAGACCGATCCTCAGGTCGGGCAGGGAGAGGCCACTCCGCCGAACAGCCCTCACCAGCTGGTGGTATGTCGTGGGGACGCCCGCCAGGAAGGTGGACCGTTCCTCGCGGAGCATCCCCAGGATGTCGTCCGCGGAACTCCCGTCCACGACTCGAGCAGTGGCACCGACGACGAGGACGGACAGTACGCACGCTATGTGGGAAAGGCTGTGGAAGAGGGGCAGCGGCCACAGGACACGGTCGTCCTCGGAGAGTCCCGGAATAGGCACATAGCTCGAAGCAACGGACCAGAGGCAGTTGTGCTGTGTCGACAGGACACCTTTGGGCTGGCCGGTTGTGCCCGAGGTATAGAACATCCAGGCCACATCATCGAGGCCCAGGTCATCAGGCGCCCGCGTCGCAGGGTCGGTGACAGCGAGGTCGTCGAAGGAGTAGCTACCCTCCGGTGGCGGCACCGCGCCCGTCACCAACAGCGGAGCAGCCATCGACAGTGCGCCGGAGAGGAGCTCTGCACGTCCGACATCGGTAATGCCCGCAGTCGCACCGCTGTCCGCCAGCAGATACTCCACCTCGGCGGCGGAGGACAGCGGGTTGACCGGAACCCCGATACCGCCGGCCCGCAGGACCGCGAGGTAACTCTCCACCATCGCGACGGAGTTTCCCTGGCAGAGCGCTACCCGGTCGCCACGCTCAACACCGAGACCAACGAGGTGCCCAGCCAGTCTCCGGGTCCGCGCCTCCAGCTCCCGGTAGGTGACAGTCCGCCCGCTGTCCGCGAAGGCGGTCTTGTCCGAAAACCGCGCCGCATTCTCTTGTATGATCACCGAGAGCGGTCTGAGCAGGTCACGACGCACGTCACTACACCTCCCGCCGGAGTGCGGCCGATCACCAGGAAACGGGCAGGCTCTTCACGTGGAAGATGGAGCCACGCGTCCGCAGCGGCACCTCGTTCACGGCGACGTCCAGGCGCAGGTCGGGAAACTCCTGCAGCAGGGCGCGCAGAGCGACGCGCAGTTCAAGCCGAGCCAGATTCTGACCCACGCACTGATGGATTCCATGACCGAATGCCACATGTCCCGCCGTGACACGATCAAGATCGAGGTTCTCGGGGCAGTCGAACCTGACCGGGTCCCGATTGGCCGCCGGCAGGGAGATCGTGATGGTCTCGCCCTTCCTGATGACCTCACCGGATAGTTCGACGTCCTCCACAGCGGTGCGTATTATTTCAAACTGATTGACGGTGATGTAGCGGAGTACTTCCTCGATCGCACCGTCTATCTTCGAGAGGTCCGCGCGGAGTGCGGAAAGCTGCTCAGGGTGGCACAACAGTGCGAACACGCCCACGGCGAGAGAACTCTCCGTGGTCTCGTATCCTGCGAACAGCAGAAGGCTCGCGACGTTGCACAGCTCCTCGTCGGTCAGCTCGGCCGTGGCGATGAGGCGGCTGATGATGTCATCTCCGGGCTTCTTCCGCTTGGAATCGATGACCTCACCGATGAAGGCGGCGAAATCCTGGAGCACGGTCACCGTCCGCTCCATACCAACATCCGGGTCGTGAACGGCGGCAGAGGCGTTCGCGTATCTCTCGCTCTCGCTCGCGGGAAGACCGACCAGCTCCGACAGCAGCCGCAGGACCAACGGGTTCGCGAACGTCGCCACCAGATCGGCAGGTGCCCCACAGTCACGCATGACGTCGATCTGCTCGGCGACGACAGCCGCGACACGCGGCATAAGCTGGGAAACTCGTCGGGCGGTGAACTCGCGCGTCAACAGGCTCCGGTACCGGGTGTGGTCCGGCGGGTCCATGTGGATGAACATCCCGGGCATCACAACGATCTGTGGCGCCACGCCTCCCTTGGTGACCGGGAAGTGGCCGATGTCCATCCGGTGGCTGAACTGCGGGCGACTCAGGACCTGGCGCACCACATCATATCCGACCGCTATCCACCCGATATGACCGTCGGGATACACCATCCTGGCGAGCGGACGTTCCTTCACCAGTCTGCCGAATATCGCCGGGGGTTCGAACTGATGAGTCCGCGCCCATGCTTCCTCATAGGAGATCGCGTCGCCCACAGAGCACCTTCCTCGTTGTAGCACCGAACGCCACCGGCCACGGCGCATTCAATCCATCGAGCGAGGAGCCGATTTTCGAATGCTTCAGCGCACCCCCGGCCGCATACCCAGGGGCAAGCGCCTCGGGCAGCAGGCCGGGGGCCTGGGAATCACCCGTCCCTCCGTGGAGGGACCGACTTCAGGCGGCCAGCTTCCTCAGTGCCTCGCGGGCGTCCGCCAGAGATTTCGCACCGAGTGGCCTCAGTTTTTCCATCGCCGGCACGGTGGCCGCGAGGGTAAGCTCCGCATGGACGAACTTCAGATCGTCCGCGAGACCGATCGAGTCGAGGATGGCCCGCAGGTACGGCTCCTGGTAGTCCCGCCCCTCACGGGGCGTTCCCGGAGCGTACGAGCCGCCCCGCGCCGTGATCACCACGACGGGCTTGCCACTGAGGGGACCCGTCTCGGCTCCCACCGCCACCATGACAGCGGGGCTGACGAGGTAGTCGATCCACGCCTTCAGCGTCGACGGAATGGTGTAGTTGTACATAGGTATCGCAAGCAGCACCGTGGTCGCGTTGCGGACTTCCGTGGCCACCGCGTCGACGAGAGCCCGCTCCTCCGCCGTCACACCGTGATCACCATCGGGGTCCATGATGTAATCGCGGACCGCACTGGTGAGATACGGTATCGGCTCCACCGCGAGATCCCGGTAGGTATACACGGCATCAGGCCGCTCCTTGCGCCATTCATCAGCAAAATACGAGGACAACTCCCTGGTCGTGGAGCCAGTCCGGCGGATGCTTGTGTCAATATGCAGGAGAGAGGGCATACAGTATTCAGACTTCCCTCAGAAAATCGCAACGGAATTATATCGACGGATCAAGATAATACTAGTATTTCAGGCAGCGCCACACATCCCCTGGTCTGGTAGTGTGTGCGTCCCGACCGAGGGAGGTCAAGCAGCTCCACGAGAGTCCGAACCAGGCATCAGCCCCCTGCCGACCGAGACCGATCCTGGGTCGGGAGTGGCGTCCGGATCAGGTGCGAGATGCGGTGGAACTCCTGGCGTGTTGACTGTCGACCTGGTGTGTTGACTGTCGATCAACAGCTGCATGCCGGTACGGGAGCGTTACGCCGCTACCTATACCCGGCCGGGTCGATCTGTCCACGCTCGCCACGGTAGGCGTAGGAACCACCGGACGGCGCCTTCCGGCAGGGCACCAGGCTCTGCCGCGGCCGGACAGACTGCGGCATCAACCCATCCAAACGCCACTTGCCACCAATTTCAGCATCGGGAACCGCAGCATCTTCGGTCATATGGCCGCAGCCCGTGGCCGAACGCGCGCTGGCTCCGCCCACCCGCCCTGCCAACACGGCTCCGCTCCAGACCGTCGTCCAGCAAGCGATGACGCATTGCCGGCAGGATCCCTTGTCCACTCGTCGCCCACCTCCCACTATCCTGGCTGTGCGGAAGCAGAAATGAGTCCGGTGACCAGACAGGAGAGGCTCCATGCGGTGTGGCGAGGTGTGGTGGGCGGACTTCGGCGAGCGGCGGCCTGTTGTGCTGCTGTCCGAGCCCTCGAACTCCACGTTCCAGGCAATGCAGATCGTCGAGCCGGCCAATGTCGATCTCACCGGAGTCGGGCTCGAAGTGGCACTGGGCTCGGCCGACGGCCTTCCCCTCGAAGGAGTCATACGGGTGCTCTTTCCACGACCCGGCATGGTTCCGTGCACATGGCTGACAACCGTGACGAAGCAGGACCTGATCGAACGCGCCGGAGCAGTCCCGGAGTCAAAGGTCGGTGATATCTGGGAGGCCCTTCGCCTCAGTGAGGACCTCCCGGAGGCGCTCCCGGAAGTCTGAGCCTCGCATGGCCCTGGCCGGGCGGAGATGGCCGCTGTCCAGGCGTTCCATGTGGGCGTAGGCCCTGCGCCGCGCGCCCACGGCGGGGGGCGGGGGGCGACGATCGCCTTCAGGCCGCGCGTCACCAGGCGGACGCCGGGGAGTCCGCGGGGCGCCGAACTCGCGGAAGCACCGGCCAAGCCGCGCCGTCCTCGCCGCAGACGGCCTCGAGGTCGAGATTCCCCCCCCCCGTGGCAGGCGCTGCTGGTCACTCCGGTACCGCACCGTCGCCAGCCAACATTCTGGCAGCACGGGCAGTTCAGGTTGCCGTCACGCAGTCCAGCGGCGGCGCCACCTCGTAGGAGTTCGGTGATCCCGTGGAGCGCATCCGAGTGCCCCGGTCCGCGGGAGGCGGGGTCGGGTTGACGGCGGGTCTTCGGTTGGGTTCAGCCTGACGGGTTGATCGTGGGTGGGTCGTGGTCCCGGCTGCCGGTAGGTCCGGGCAGCCAGGGCAGGAACCGGTCCAGGTCCTCGCCGTCGAGGGGTTTGCCGCCGGTCTTGGCGCAGGCGTTCAGGTAGTCGGCGAGGTAGGTCAGGGGTTCGAGGCCGTGGCGTTCGGCGGTGGCGGCGAGGGTCCAGACCCGGGCGGCCAGGTGCGCGGACCACTCGGCGTGGCTGCCATAGTAGTTCTTCCTGCCCACCACCGGTGTGCGTAGGGCCCGCTCGCTGACGTTGTTGTCCAGCGCCGCGTCGGGGAAGTCGCGGTGGCGGGACAGGCCGTCCCATTCGCGGTCCAGGGTGGCCAGCACCTTGGCGGCGGCCGGGTGCAGCGCCGGCCCGGTGGCCTGCTGCCGGCGGACGGTGTCGATGACGGTCAGGGCCTGCCCGAACGCGGCGAGGGCGGTGGCGTGCTCGGCTGTGCCGGGTTCGGCGGCGGCCATCGCCGTGTGCGCCACGTACAGGTCGGCGATCCGGGCGACCCAGGCGTCCCGCCACGCGGCGAGGTAGGTGTGGGCGTCCCCGGCCCGGATGAAGTACCGGCGGATGTGGGCCCAACACCACAGGGCGTCGACCCCGTCCAGGCGGGCCAGGGACTGGTAGACCACGAAGAAGTCGCTGGACAGCACCAGGCCTGCGCCCGTCGGGCAGCGTCCCGGTCTCGCGGTCGGCGGCAGTGATGCCGAACTGGGTGTCCAGCACCGTGTTCGAGCGGGTGGGATCCATCCGGAACACGATGGTGTCCTCGGCGATGAAGACCCACAGCCACCACGCGTGGCCGGTCTTACCCTCGATCTGTTCGTAGACCCGCCACGTGGTCTCGTCGGCGTGCACATGTGTCGCGGCGGTGTTGCGGGCGCGGATCGCGGTCTCCACCGGCTCCAGCAGACCGGCCAGTGCCTTGAGCACCCCGGCCAGGGTGCCCTCGGAGACGGCCAGTCAGGCGACACGTCGTGGATCTCCTCGCAAGTGTCCAGATGCGAGTAGTCCCGCCGACCGTGCCCCCTGCTACCCGGCCGCTGCCCCCGCTTTGGCCGATCACCGTCCCCATCGGTGCCGCTGTCGTCGCCGGCCCGCTCGCCGGACTCCCCACTTCCTGCGGGGTCACCCGAACCCGCAGGCCCCTTCTCCGACGAGCGACCGAACAGCATCCGCGACAACACCGCGACCTGCTCGACCAACTCCCCGATCCGGGCCTCCGCCACCACCAACCGCTGCTCGGCAGCCTCGGCACGCTCACGCCAGAACGTCACCTCGGCGACGTCCACGACCAGCGGATCCGAACCCACCTGAAGATCAAAACAAAACACCTTGTCGGTCAGGACATCGGCTGCGACACGCGCACACGGGACATCCGGTGCACACCCCCGCGTGGCGGACACCGCCGCCTCACATCAAGTTCAGCCCCACCGGCGCGATCCACGCCATGGCCGAATACCTACGGCCCGCAGTGCCTGAATCACCCGCTACGCGAAACCCCGCGCCGCCGCTGGACCTCGAAGCCCGGTCAATTGGCGAACGTGCTGACCAGGCGCTGCCGAGCACGACCTCGCAGGCGGGTGACGTTCCAAGGACTTCGCGCCACCTTCCAGTGCTCTTACCCGGGCCGGCGAATGATACCGGTGCCGGCGGCCACCTTGACATGGCGCGTGGCGGCCCGCGCCCCGGCCACACCCAGATTCGCAACGCGGGGGCGCCACCCCAACCGATGCGGCAGTATGGGAGGGTAGCATCGTGCGGATACATTCCGAAGGCGAATTGAGTGACGTTAGCTCATTGGGCGGTTCACGTGGCAGCACGCCGCCTCGTTCACCGACCAACCAGGACCGTCCTGTTTGACGGCTCGCAGCCCAGGGGGCAGGCGCATCGACGAGAGGCCTACTGGACAGCATCGAGGCACGGCCGGATACGGGTCGTGCGGGTCGTCGGCCTTCCTTGGAGTGGATCGACGTCCCGTTCGAACAGCACGCCACCGTCGAACACGGGCTGGAACCTCTGGAGCTCGCCCGGCAAGAACCAGCGAAGGTCACCGGTGCACCACCGAGGAAGCAGGAGTGTCGATGTCCGCCACCGCGGCTTCATGTCCATCCGTCTGCGCCCCTTACGATCTTTCCCTGGACTTCTCGGTTTATGCCACATGCGCAGCCGGCCGTCTCATGCATCTCTCGGACTCGGCGTGGACGAGAGGCCGACCGAGTCGCGGCCTTGCCCTGATGGAGGAGGCATTCCGCCAGGCCAGCGTTGACTCCTCATGCGACTGTCGCGATTCCTGTAGGATCTCGCTGGCAATAGCGCTGACCAGCGTCCGGGAACTGGCTCGGGCGCATGAGCTCCTCTATACCGACGCCCCACCCGCGGAGCCGGACGAGCTGTTGGCGGTCACAGCCAAACTCTCACTCTCCCGGGCATACCTGGCCGCCACCGTCGGACGGCTTGACATAGCGGCCAGTTTCAGCGAACGGGGCCTGACGATAGCCCGAGGGATCGGCCTGAGGCCCTGGCTGCCGATAGGTCATCTTGTGCTGCTGACCGTCGCACTCCGCCAGGTTGACATGAAGAGTGCGTCCGTGTACATGCAGCGGCTCAGCGAGGATTCCCTGCTCGGCCGTTCGCCGAGATTCGCGGGGCAGTGCGCGTGGGCGACCGCGCAGTTGCGCGAGGCCCAGAATGGAGCCGACGATGCCGTCCAGTTCATCGGGGAGCTCGTAGATCTGGGACCGGTCAGCCGAGAGCTACTGATCTCCCAGCCGGCCGCCGCACCCTGGCTCGCACGAGTGGCGCTGAGTGTCAATGACCGGGACACCGCATGCCAGGGGCTCGACGCCGCGCGGCGGGTGGCTGCCATCAACCCCCGGTTGCCATCGGTCGCGGCTGCTGCCGTGCACGTCAAAGGCCTCGTCGAGCAGAATCTGGACGACCTGCGTCATGCCGTCGAGGCCCATACCGACCCCTGGGCTCGCGCATCGGCCATGGAGGATGTAGGCACGCATCTGGCGGGCATAAAAAGCCAGCAGGACCAGGCGGTCGAGATTCTGGAACGCGCCAGCGACGCCTACTTCGCTCTGGGCGCATCGCGGGACTTCTCCCGAGTCAAGAGCAGACTACGCAGCCTGAATGTGCGACACCACAGCTCCCGCTGGCACCGCCGGCCACGCACCAGCGTCCGAGACCTGACCGAAACAGAGTTCGCGGTGGCGCAACTGGTCGCGCAGGGATTGACGAACAGCCAGGCAGCGGCCCAGCTCTTCCTGTCCAGCCATACCGTGGCCTTCCACCTGCGGAAGATCTTCTCCAAGCTGGAGGTCACGTCACGCGTGGAACTGGCCAGAGTCTGGGGTGCGACCGTCGGCCGAGGCTGACCCTCGCTGTCGAGGCGGGAAGGGCGGGTGTCCGCGAGCCCGAGGACGTGCCTGGACCGGAGCGCAGGTCTGGGGGGGTCCACGGGGCAGCCGTTCGATGCCCCTGCCGGCGTGGTGAGGCGGTGGGTGAGGGCGGTGTGGCGGCGGCCCGCGCCTGGTCGGGTGGCCCGGGGGATCTCACCCCCGGGCTCCCACAGAACGGAGCGTGGACCTCTCGGTTCACTCCGCTCTTCTCACCGTGATCCGGTCGGCATGGATACCCAGGCCCAGTGCACGAACAGTCCGGGCTCTCGATCGAGGAGCCCGGTCCACCATGCTTTGAACCGTTTGAACGGGCGTAGCCGTCTGTACTTCTTGCCAGCCCACCGCATCAGGTAGGTGTTGATGCGTTGCAGGAGGGGGGACATCTGCGACCGGTAGAACCGGCCGTAGTAGTGCATCCAGCCCGCCACGACCGGGTTGATCAGTGCGGCGAGCTCGCTCAGGTCGTGTCTGGTTCGCGTGGATCCGCCATCGGCGGACCCGCTGGCTCATCTTCTTCAGCGCCTCGGGGCTGACCGCGGCTGGAAGCCCACGAACATCGTCCCGTCGGCTCTCCTGGCTCCCCTGGGCCGGAAGGTGTACCCCAGGAACGTGAACGAGGTGTGCTCGTGCGAGCCACGCCGCCTGCCGTCCTTGCAGTACACGATTTTGGTCTTGGTCGGGTGCAGCCGTAGCCCGACCTCGGCCATCCGGCTGGTGAGCGCGGCCAGCACCACGCGGGTCTGCTGTTCCGACGCGCAGTGCACGATCGGGAGAGTCGGCGGCGGGAATCTCACCCGCCGCCGCTCGCAGAACCTGCCGTGCACGTCTCCGCGCAACAGGCTCCCATTGCCCAGCCGTCAGGGACGAATGCCGAACTGCCAGTGCGCGAACAGGCCCGGTTCCCGCCGCGCTATGTCACGTAGCCATTCCCGTTCCCGTTGCTCTCGGCGCTTCAGCCGCTTGTACTTCCGCGTCGCCCAAGCTATGAGCTTGCGGTTGATGAACTTCAGGAGGGGGTACAACATCGACTTGTAGAAGAAGCCGTAGTAGTTGATCCACCCCCGCACGATGGGGTTGAACATTCGCGCGAGGTCCGTCAGCGATTTGTCGCTACGGCGCGGGATTCTCCATGAATATATCTTCCGCTGCATCCGGAAGACCGCATCCCGGCTGACCGCAGGCAGGAAGTTCACGAAATGCTTCCCCCGCCTGTTCTTTGCCAGTCTGGGTCGGAACGTGTACCCGAGGAACGTGAACGACGTGTCGTCGTGGTCGTCCCGCCGGTCGGCGTCCTTGCAGTACACGATCCTCGTCTTGTCCGGGTGGATTTCCAACCCGAATTCGGCGAGCCGAACCGCTATCCGCTCCAGCACCCATTGGGCCTGGAGCAGCCCGTCGCAGTGCACTATCGCATCATCACAGGGCGGAATCAATCAGTCATGGCGACACATGACTTGCCAGCAGATCGTTGAACACTTCAACCGGCTTACGCCAGCCCAACGTCTGTCGCGGCCTCCCATTTAGCTCTGCGGCCACACTATCAAGGTCCGCCTGGGAATGCAACGACAGGTCGGTGCCCTTCGGGAAATACTGCC
>Ga0207710_10001439_pt1 | contig 11873 bp, 8 predicted proteins | sample KBSS24metaG_FD_184400 | JGI IMG/M metagenome (GOLD analysis project Ga0207710, IMG submission 184400) | Switchgrass rhizosphere microbial communities from Kellogg Biological Station, Michigan, USA - KBS S2-4 metaG (SPAdes) (version 2) | ecosystem: Host-associated > Plants > Roots > Rhizosphere >...
GCTCCTGTTGCGATCGCTATGTGGTCGAAACCAAAATTCCACGCGTCCTCGATCGTCAGCGTTCCGCCAAATCGGACGCCGCCGTATGCGCGAAAGCGTTTTCGCCGCGACAACATCAATTGCAGAATCGTCAGAAAATTCTTGTCCCAGCGAACTGTAATTCCGTACTCCGACACACCGCCAAATCCTGACAAAATGCGTTCGTCGAGTTCGTCAGTGATCTCGTGAATTTCCTTTATAGGCTTTGGGCACATCTTTCCGTTATCACCCGTCCAATTGGTCGGCAGCGGTTCGATCTTCAGCCCATCTACACCGATCACCCCAAAGCCCTCATTCAGCAAATATTGGGCAAGCGTGTACCCGGCAGGCCCGAGACCGACGACCAACACATTCTTGCCGTTGTAAGGCAGAGCATACGGGCGCTTTGCGTTTAGCGGGTTCCATCGCGTGAGCAGGCTGTAGATCTCGAACCCGTAGGGCAGATCCAGTACGTCCGTAAGTGAGGCCGTTTCCGCGAGCGGAATATTTACCGGTTCCTGCTTCTGGAAAATGCACCCCTTCATACAGTCATTGCAGATGCGATGGCCGGTGCCCGCGCACATCGGATTGTCGATCGTCACCAGTGCGAGCGAGGCCATCGGGTCGCCCTGCTTTTTCATAAGGTGCATTTCGGAGATCTTTTCGTCGAGCGGACACCCGTCCGTCTTGATACCTAATGGATTTCGTTTTGCGGTTCCATCGGCTTCGTGCAAGCCCTTCGAGCACGAATCTTTCTCACGCTCGTGGCAGATCAGGCAATAATCGATCTCGTACAATGCGTCGCGCACCGATCCACGATCGTCGGTTAGTTTGAAACCATCGCGACGGCGTAGCTCCGACGGTGCACCGCGCATAATATTGTGGAGCTTGGGCTCGGGATGGATCAGGTGAACAAGGTTTTGATAATCGAGAGCATGGGGCGTTTTAAAGCTGTACCATTTTCGCGCTTTCTTTGAGAACGCGGTGGCCGACCATGCCTCGATCAAACGCAGGGCAGACTTTACCTGCAATAATTCACCTGTTTCGGCTTCCTCAACGGCAAACTGGGAGAACAGCTTTCCAAACGTCTTGTCCTTGTATTTGTCATATGCACGTCCAACGCCATCGATCGTTTTTCTTATTTCGGAGGTTGTCTCAGCGCCTTTTGTCAACGCTTCCTCGGCGTCGAGCAAAAGGCCCGTCATTTTGGCTATTGAAAGCTCCTCGTCAAAAATGAGAGTGTCGTCAAAGCCCGCATTTCGTAGTTCCGTTACCCCGATCCAAAGCTCGTTTTCGTTGAATACCGCGATCTGATCAGGTTTGAATTTCTTCGCTGCCCGCCGTTGGACAAAGAACTTGAATTTCCATATAGGGTTGTCCTTAAGTATTTCTTTTTCCAATTCGGAGCGCTCATCCTCAACGCGAAACAGGCGGGCAATGAATTCAGACAATAAAGGAGCTGCGTCCGTCAGTATTTTGGATTCGACTTTCGGCTCGAAACCAATTCCTTTGGCGGCAATATATTTTGTCAGCGCGGCCGACAACGCCGGTTCTTTCTCCAACACCTCAGCAAAAAAGCGTTCGGCAAGCTCTCTAAGCTTGACCGCATCGTAAAGGTCCGAATACCGAAAGCCTTTAATGCCGAGTTCAAGGTCTCCCGAGCTGTTCGTTTCGGAAATTCCATTCATATAAGAGTACTAATTCAATAATTTCTAATAAAAGTTTAAACGTAAAATATACCATTTGCCGTGTTTTCGAGCCAAAAGACCGGCCGCCTGATAAAATCGGTCTGCAGCCCTAAACCTAAGAAACAACACCACTTTCGGGAAATTTAATGAAAAATAACGGTGAATGTGATATAAATCAAGCTTCGTGTCCATCTTATTGAATTAAGGACGTAGGAATTGCAGGCGCATTATGGAAAATGATCAGAGGCTGACTCCGTTGCCGAGTTCGGCAGAGCTTCAAACGGGTCCGCACGAATATCCGTCGGGTTATTCGTCGTTTTATGACGACGAAACGCCCGACGGCAAACGCTCGATACGGCAGTATTTTAATGTCGTCTACAAGCGGCTGCCGATCATTCTGGCTTTGTCGATCGTCGTCACGGCGGTGGCTGCGTTCTATATGTACCGTCAGCCCTCGGTTTACGAGGCTACAACACAGATGACGATCGAGCCTAGAAAACCCAAACTGCAGTCAAAAGATTCGATCAACATCAATTTTGGGCTGGACGTCAATTACTACAATACTCAGCTAAAACTCCTGCAAAACCCGGAATTAATGAAAGAGGTCGTGGTCCGGCTTGGGCTTTATCACGACGCCAATCTCTTCGGCGGACAGAATCGCGGCCTTCTCACCGGCATCCGTTCGCTGTTTTCAGGGAACAGTCGCTCATCAGATGATAAAGAGAATTCATTGCCGGTGGTGAGCAGTGCGGACTCCAAACAGGACGCTATTGCGGGTTTGACACCGGAGGAGTCTGTACGGGCCGAGACCTACGCTGCAATTCTCGCCGGCAAACTCAGGGTCGAGCAGGTCGAGCGTACAAACATCGTCAATATCACGGTACAGGATTCCAATCCGCAACTTGCGGCAAAGGTGTCGTACAAGGTGGCTGAGGTTTTCAAAGCAAAAGATGCCGATAGCGAAACCCGTGGTGCCCAGGAGGCTCTGCTCGAACTTGAAAAATCGATCGCCGATCTGAAGGATCAGATCAGTAAGGACGAAGACACTCTGATGCAGCAAATGCGTGAGAGCGGGCTTCCCCTTCAGGAAAAGGGGCAGGACCTAGCCGCGAGCCGCCTGCAAACGGTCAGTGAGCAATGGTTCAGTGCAATGGATGAAAGGCGAAAGCTTGAGGCTCGCTATAACGCCGCTGTGCAAGCCAGCAGTCGTGGTGAGGGAATGAATATACCCGATCTCAACGAAAGCAAGGTGTTTCAGGACACAATGCGGCTGAGTGCGGAACGCAAAGCAAAGCTTCAGGATCAGATTCAGGATATAGAGAAGAAGATCCAGGCGGCTGAGACCGAAAAAGCAGAGTTACTGGTGAAATACACGCCGGAGTACTCGAAGGTGAAGGAGGTCGAAGAGAGGATCGCTTCCCTGAAAGGTACGAAAGAAAAGTCCGAAAAGGACATTTCTCAAATGATCGACCAGGACCAGAAAAAGATCGAGAAAGATGCCGTGAACGGTGCTCTCGTTTCACTGCGCTCCCAGCTTGACGCAGCCAAAAAACGAGAGAGCGAGGTCCTTGCGTCCTACGAAAAGGAATCTGCTACGGCCAATCAACAAGGCCAAAGTCAGACGGCGTTGACCACACTCAAGCGTCAGATCGATACCAATCGGAATCTTCTCGACAGTTATACGCAGCAGCAGCAGGAGCGGCAGTTGGCGATCGAAGGCAGTCGTCCGGACAATATCAAGATAGTCTCCGATGAAACGGCCGCGCCGACGACGCCGGTCGGACCGCAGCGCGGCCGCAATATTTTTGTAGCGTTTCTTGTCTCGCTTGCGGCGGGAATAGGCCTCGCGTTTCTGATGGATTACCTTGACGATTCGGTCAAGTCATCCGAGGATGTCAGTCGCCACCTCGGCCTGCCGACCCTTGCCCTGATACCGCATTATTTCGGGACCGAGAAGCGTAAGCTTAGCCTGGCCGCCAAGAACGGGAACGGCCTGGTATCGGGTGCGGCCCTGATAACCCTGGAAGAAACGCGCTCGCCGATGGCTGAAGCTTATCGCCATCTCCGTACATCCCTTTTGTTCTCCTCCGCAGGTAAGCCGCCTCAGACGATCCTGGTCACATCCTCGCAGCCGTCTGAGGGAAAGACGACGACGGCCATAAATACAGCGATCACTTTGGCGCAAGCTGATGCAGACGTGGTGATAATTGATTGCGATCTTCGTCGTCCGCGGCTGCATACTCACTTCGGCATGGATAATACCCAGGGGCTGACCAATTATCTTTCAGGTGAGCGCGAGACCGAAAATTTGCTTAAGACCTATGCGGACCTGCCGCGGCTAAAGGTAATCACGAGCGGGCCTATTCCACCCAATCCGGCTGAACTTCTTAGCTCGAACGAAATGAAAAACCTGCTGCAATTTTTGCGGGGTCGCTTCAAGCACGTCATTGTAGATTCGCCGCCCGCTATATCATTTACAGACGCAGCGATTCTTTCTACGCTGGTCGACGGCGTTGTGTTGGTCGCGATGGCCGGCAAGAGTTCCGTCCACCTGATGAGGCGATTTAAGCAGCGGCTCGGAACCATCGGCGCACGTATTTATGGGGTTGTCCTCAACGGAATTAGATCGGGTTCAGTCGAATACGAATATTACGGTGCTGGTTACGAGAATTATTACCGTTCCGCCGACCTCGATGATTCAACGCCGATAATGGAAGAAGAGATGAAAAGCGATAGATGAACGAGATCGAGAATTTAAGTATAAAGGGCTGTCTGAGAAGTAAGTTCTCAGGCAGCCTTTTTATGTGCCTTAACAAATTTTGTTCCTTTCCTTCACCTTCCAGCTTCGTTTTTCTGTACAGCTTCCTCACTTTCGACTAGTTCTTTTATCCATTGACCGTGCCCGGCCTTTTCGAACAAGTACCCTCTTCTCGCTCAGATCTTTGAACGACAGGATTAGGGTTGAAAAGTCATCTTTCACGTTGCTGAACCCTGTTCGTGCCTTGCTGAAATGATTTTAGCAACTGTTGAAATGGTTTCGTAAGCTGTCGAATTCGCTTCGTAAGTTGTCGAAATGGTTTCGTACGCTGTCGAACTCACTTTGGAAGCTGTCGAACTCGTTTTGTAAGCTGTCGAACCCGCTTCGCAAGCTGTTGAACTCGCTTCGTAAGTTGTCGAACTCGTTTTGTAAGCTGTCGAACCCGCTTCGTAAGCTGTCGAACTCGCTTTGTAAGCTGTCGAAATGGTTTTGTACGCTGTCGAACTCGCTTCGAGAGTAGTTGAACGGAGAGTTTAAATTATTTTGTGTATACGGTAATTGGGGGCCGAAAGGGGGGTATCGTTCGGTGGAGGGAGGAAAGATGATCAGGGAACACGTAAGACCAGGAGATGGCCGAACGACGATTCGGGCGACTACGCTTTACGCCGGCTACTGAATTTTGTCGCCTTCAGCGACCTTTCGACTTTTCGGACATCCTCTTTGCTTTGCGTGATGCATCTCAACTCGCGCTTTTCATTTCTTACTCAAGAATCTTTGGAGAGCATCTTCCCAATCGGGCATTGGGCCAAGACCAAATTTTTCGCTGAACAGGCATGCGAGTTTTGAACTGGTGGGCCGCCGGGCCGGGCGAGTTAGGTCATCCTTCGAAATCACATCGAGCAGCCCAAAATCGAATCCGCCGATCTCGCATACTTTTTCGGCAAAACCAAGATAGCTCGTTCCGGGCCCAGTATTGGTCGCGTGAAAAATGCATGGCATGTCCAAGACGGCAAGTTCACGCAGCCTCGCAGCCAGATCGACCGCGTAGGTTGGCGTCCCATAGGAATCTTTTATCGCTTTTACAGATTTTCCTTGCGACAACTGTTCGCCGATGGCGCTGAGAAAATTCGTACCGCCGGATCCGTAGATCCAACCGGAGCGGACGATGACAGACCTTGCGTTCGCTTTGCGGGCACGCATTTCGCCTTCGAGCTTTGACAACGCATACACGCCTTGCGGATCCGGAGTGTGTCGCTGCGTGTAGAAGCCATCCGTCTCTCCGTCAAATACGTAATCGGTCGATATCGTTACGAATACAGCATCGTGGTTCCTGCAGGAGTACGCAAGATTCTCGACCCCGTCAGTGTTCGACGCGTAAGCGGCTGCCGAATCCGATTCGGCCCCATCAACGTCGGTGTACGCCGCGCAGTTTAGGACGGCGTCCGGCTTTACGTTCCGTACCTTTTTCTCAACTGCTTCCCAGTTGTCGATATCGAGTTCAGCCCTGGTAAACGCAAAAACCTCGTCACCACGGTTTTGGCAATGTTCCACCGTCGCGCGAGCGACCATTCCATTTGCGCCTGTTATAAGAACCTTCATGTTGCTCAAAACGAATGCATTAGCCCAACTATCGACCGGACTCTAGTCTGCTAGCATACATTGCCTTGTAATATTCGCGATATGCACCGTTGCGGACATGGTCGACCCAGTCTTGGTTTTCGCGATACCAGTCGATCGTCTTCTTAAGGCCATCCTCCCAGGAAACCTCGGGCTGCCAGCCGAGTTCTTTCTCGCACTTCATCGGGTCGATCGCATACCGCCGGTCATGCCCGAGGCGGTCTGTTACGTGTGTGATCAGCGAATGCGGTTTTCCAAGCGTATCAAGAATTGACGCAACCACATCAAGGTTTTGCCGTTCGTTTCGCGCACCTACATTGTAAACTTCGCCGCTTTTACCTTTTTCATACGCTAGCCAGATCGCCCTGCAATGGTCCTCAACGTATATCCAATCACGGACGTTTCTACCATCACCGTACACGGGCAGCGGTTCGTCGTTCATCGCGTTGGCGATCATTAGCGGAATGAGTTTCTCGGGAAATTGTCGTGGCCCATAGTTGTTCCCGCATCTTGTGATCACGGCATCGAGCCCGAAAGTTTCGCATGCGGCGCGAACCACAAATTCCGCTCCAGCTTTTGAAGCAGCATATGGCGAATTTGGCTGCAGCGGCGAGTCTTCCGTAAAATAATTGTCGCTCTCATCCGGTAAACTCCCCATCACCTCGTCCGTCGATATCTGGACAAACCGCCCGACATTTCTAATGCGAGCGGCATCGAGCAAAACCTGCGTACCGATAATATTTGTCCGGAGAAATTCATCCGCTGAATCAATACTGCGATCAACATGCGATTCCGCCGCAAAATTAAAAATGGCATCAGAATCCTCTGGCATCGCCGCCAAAACTGCGGACCGGTCGCAGATGTCACCCTTCACGAACACATGCCGTCGTTCGTCTACGCCTCTAAGGTTTTCTAAATTCCCGGCGTACGTCAGCGCATCGTAATTCACGATCTCGGCATCCGGGTGCTCATCCAAAATCATCCGAATAAAGGCTGATCCGATAAATCCTGCCCCGCCCGTTACAAAGATCTTACTCATAGGCCTGCGCAAGCTTTCCTGCTTCACTTATCCAGGAGCCTCATTTGCCGCAACAGCATGTCCGCGTAATGCCGTGGGGAATTAATATTTTTGAGCACGATCCGCCCACCGTCGTCGCTCGCATTGTCAATGATCACGTCACCAAATCCGAGGAGCCGCTGCCACACTGTTGCCGAGACGGTGACGTCCTGAATCCGTCTGAGTGGAATGTTCCGAGTATTTCGCGAGATGAGCCCGCTGTCGATCTCGACGGTCGTGTCCGTCAGATTGTAACGGACCAACTTTTGCTTCAGATGATAGAAACCCGGGATCAGCAAGAGCAAAAGCCCGATCGGGACAACTACCCACCACGGGATCACGGGAGCGACGATAGTCAATATGGCGACCATCAGTATCGCCCCGATCACCGCCGCCGCATAACCGATCTTCACAAAGATCAAGGTTGGCCTGATCGAGAATAGCTTAGCCTCGGGCTCTCCCGCGACACCGCCACCGGATGCGGCGGCAGAAGCCTCGGTCATCGGGTTTCCCGCGCGCGGCGGTACATACTCCGGAACATTCCGCCCGGCCACGCGAGTTTCCTCTTCCATCTCGAGCAGTATGCCGCACTTCTGACAATACACTGCATCGTCCGGGTTTTCCTTACCGCATTTTCTACAAAACATACTTTGTATTTTGCGATAATCATACAGGAATTCTACAAGACGAACAAAAAATCAGGTCTGATCACCTGCAACCCGCCCTTTAGTATCGTTTGTTTGAAACCTTGGCCGAACCTACAGAGGGATTTGTATCTATGTCCGAACATGTTTTAACAAGAGAGCTAACAGTAGAGGCGGCCCGACCGCTAGTCTTTGATTTCTTTTCAGATGCAGGAAATCTGGAACGAATCACCCCGCCGGAGCTCCGCTTTCGCATCTTTACGCCGCTGCCGATAGACCTCTGCGAAGGTTCCTTGATCGAGTATCGATTGCGCATACATGGATTTCCAGTAAGCTGGCGGACCGAGATCTCGCTGTGGGATCCACCGTTCGAATTTGTCGATCGCGAACTAAAGGGGCCCTACAAACAATGGATCCATCGTCATACATTCGTCGAATTGGATGGAAACAAAACTCTGATCAGAGACGAGGTGAAATATCGGCTACCATTTGAACCTATCGGTGATCTTATCCATTGCCTGGTTCGGCGAGAACTAGATCGCATATTCGATTTTCGGGAGAAGGCCGTGACAAAAATATTTCAAAACAAGGCAGCCTAGATCTTATTCATTAATATTTGTAAATTCTACGAATCGCCAACCTTGTTTTGTGAGTTTGAACGTATAGACAAATGGCTTTTCGGCGTCCGCGGGCTGGTTCTTAAAACTGCACGCGACAAAATAGTCCTTGCTATCTTTTTCGGGGGCGTTCTTTTGAAAACACTTAACCGAGTTTACTTCGTCGTCAAAGATATATTTGTACCGACGAAGAAACGACGCTCGCGTCCTGATCATTCCTTCCTGGTTTTTCGCACTTGGGTCGTACCCGAGCGAAAAGGGGAAACGTGTCAGATTCGCAACGGCCGCCTTGTCGCCCTTAAGTACGGCAGATTTGAATTTCACCCAAAAGGCATCGAAGCTGTTTTGAGCCTGGGTCGAGATCGCTAAGATCGCCAAGAGTAAACAACCCGCCAACACATATTTAGTCTTCATATTGTCCTTAGATATTGTCAGGGTAAAAAGCTACACGCCCTACGCGGGCCATTCACCGCAATAGACGAGATCGGCGCGTCCGGTAAGCAATATCTCGTCGTCGTCGCGCCAATATACCTCGGTCACGCCGCCCGGTGTATGAACAGAAACAGTCCTTTCCGTTTTTCCTAGATAAGCGGTCAACACGGCCGCACCGCTCGCGCAGGTTCCCGAAGCCGATGTCTCGCCCGCACCGCGTTCCCATATCCGAAGCTCGATGTTCACCGCGTCGATCAACCTTACGAAAACGATGTTCGCGCGCTCCGGAAATGCATCATGGGTTTCCAACTCCTTTCCCAGTGCCCGCCAGTCAAGATCGAAATCGCTGACAAACGTGCACACCACCGGATTGCCGACGTTTACGGCGGAAATACTTACCCACTTGTCACCGACCGGGATACTTCGGTTTACTATTGACTCAAGTCGGGACTCAGATGCCACGGGAATTTCATCGCTGCCGAACTTCGGTTTGCCGATCTCGGCTTCAAACCAGTAGTGCCCGGCTGAAAGTGTTTCGAGCAGCGTGAACGTCTTTATTCCGGTGCTCATGCGCATTCGAAGCTCATGCTTCGACCAGATATTTTTGTAGTAGAGATACGCCGCGGCACATCGAGTACCATTTCCCGAAAAGCCCGCTACGCTTCCGTCCGGGTTTACTATTTCGCATATAAAATCGGCATCTTCACCTTCGTCTTTTTCAAGTACAGCGATACCGTCGGCTCCTGCTCCTGTATGCCTGTGACAGATTACACGCGCAAGTTCGGGCAATGACAGTTCTTTGCTGATTTCATTTCTTTCGACAACAATATAGTCATTGCCAAAACCGTGAAACTTGCAGAATTTTGTCGGGTTCATGTGGGTTCCCCTCAGATGTAAATTTAGGTTCTAAATGTGCGTGAGTCGAAGCAGGCAATACCCGCATTCGACTCGATTCCAACTTTTTATCTCTTTACCGGAATGATCTTTAAGACTAATTTCTCCGTTCCGCGAAGTACGATGATCTCGTATTCCTCGCCAGCTTTCATTTCGCCTAGGATGTAGGTGTAATCCGTTACATTCCGCACATCGTGGCCCGCAAGCTTTACCACCTTGTCTCCAGCCTTCACGCCAGCTTTCGCCGCGGGCGAATTGTCGCGAACCCCGTCAAGCAGAAGTCCGTCGGTTGAATCAGCATAATTGGGAATCGTGCCTAGAGATATATTGAATCCGGTACGTCCGCCGCTCATCGAGGATTTAGCGACGGTGTACGTCGGCCGGTTTGGATTCTGGTCAATCGACTTTTCTATCGCCGCAACATAAGAAATAACATTTGCCTCTCCTGCATAGTTGATCTTGTCCGCGGTGTCGGAAGGCTTGTGGTAATCGTTGTGCGTACCTGTAAAGAAAAAGAGAACCGGGATCTTCTTTCCATAGAAGGACGAATGATCGGATGGGCCGAAACCGTCTTCGTTAAGCTGCAGCGTAAACCTTCCACCCACACCGTAGCCGTTTGAGGAGTCAAACAGAATTTCGTTGTCGCATTTAACTAACTCATTCCACTCGCTCGCCGTTCCCATCCCGCCGATGGTTAGTTTGTTTTCGTTCAGACGCCCTATCATATCCATATTGATCATCGCGACTGTTTTATCGAGCGGAAAGACAGGGTTGTTGACATAGTAGCTTGACCCGAACAACCCCTCTTCCTCACCGGAAAAGCAAACAAAGATCAGCGTGCGTTTGTTGTTCTTAGCTTTAGCGAATTGGCGTGCTAACTCGATCACGGCAGCAGTACCGGAAGCATTATCGTCCGCGCCGTGATGAATTTCGGTGGAGTTTGCAGCCATGCTTCCCTGCCCCCCGTGACCGAGGTGATCGTAGTGAGCTCCGATAACGATCGATTCGTTTTTCAAAACCGGATCGGTGCCGGGCAGGATGCCGATGACGTTGAACGCATCGGCCTGTTTTTTGATGAGATTTACGCGAAATGAAACCGTCGGTGGCGCATTGTGAAGCGTCACCGTAACGTGACCCGGCGTATCTTTTTTCATCGCAACCATGCTTTCGATCACCGTGAGGTCGGCGACCTTTGTCCCAATAATACGTGCGGCTGTATCACGAGAAATAACAAACGTCGGCAATGCAGCCTCGCCAAGCGACTGGTCATAGCTCAGCCGAGCTAGCCGGTCATCGCTGAACTTACCTTCACGTGAAATCAGCAGCAGGCCTACTGCGCCTTTGTCTTTTGCGATCAGTGCCTTGGTGCGAACATCATACCGGCCAAATGGGCTGTGTGGGTTATCGCTGTCCGGATAACCGTCCAACACCATAACGACCTTGCCGCGAACGTCGTTTTCGCCGTAATCGTCAAAAACAGGATCCTTCGAAATAATTCCGTATCCCGCAAAAACAAGATTTGCCTTAGCCGCCACTCCATTCGGAGAAAATCCGACCGGGATCGCCAAAGGTTTTTCCGGCAAAGTCTTTCCGGTCGGAAGATCTAACTTGAATTCATTCCCCGTCCCCGCCATCTCCACTCCGGTCACGTACGGAAAAGGCTGGAAATACGAGCGCTTCAAATCCGCTTTCCTGCTATTGTATCCTGGCTCTAATTTGATCGCGGAAAATTGTTCGGCGATATACTTCGCCGCAAACGTTGCTCCCGGCTCCCCTGTTCGTCTTCCTTCCAATTTGTCCGAGGCAAGATATTCAATATGCTTCCGAAGGCTTTGCTCGAAAACATCGCTCTTCGCAACCTGCGCTTTTTGTGGATACGCGGCCGCGCCGACAGCGAGCAGGATCGCCAACGCCAGTAATTTAGAAACTTTCATGATGTGAACTCAAATCCCAAATCCGCAATCAGTTCACCCAATCCGCGATGAACACATTTGTATCACCCTGTTTCGCATCGTTTCGATTTGAGGCAAACACGACCTTCTTGCCATTGGGTGAAAACATCGGGAAGCCGTCGAAGGATTCATTGTATGTGACGCGTTCAAGGCCCGTGCCGTCGACATTTATTATTGCCAGATCGAAATTGCGCTT
>Ga0207710_10001449_pt1 | contig 11812 bp, 7 predicted proteins | sample KBSS24metaG_FD_184400 | JGI IMG/M metagenome (GOLD analysis project Ga0207710, IMG submission 184400) | Switchgrass rhizosphere microbial communities from Kellogg Biological Station, Michigan, USA - KBS S2-4 metaG (SPAdes) (version 2) | ecosystem: Host-associated > Plants > Roots > Rhizosphere >...
TCGACCGCATCGCGCAGATACTGGTCGATCAGCACCGGGGAGTCGCCCGATACCTGGACGGCGGTCTGGATATACTGGTCGAGTTGCGCCTCGCCCTCGACGATCTCCATCGCGCGGCCACCCAACACATAGGAGGGGCGCATCAGCACCGGATAGCCGATCCGCGCGGCAACCGCGATCGCCTCTTCCCGGCTGCGGGCGATGCCGTTGTCGGGCTGGCGCAGGCCGAGCTTCTCGATCAGCGCGGCGAAGCGCTCCCGGTCTTCCGCCAGATCGATGGCATCGGGCGCGGTGCCAAGAATGGGGATTCCCGCCGCCTCCAGCGCCGCCGCCAGCTTGAGCGGGGTCTGGCCGCCGAACTGGACGATGACGCCCATCAGCTCGCCCCGTGATTGCTCGACATGCAGGATTTCCAGCACGTCCTCGGCGGTCAGCGGCTCGAAATAGAGGCGGTCGGAGGTATCATAATCGGTGCTGACCGTTTCCGGGTTGCAGTTGATCATGATCGTTTCATAGCCCACCTCGTCCAGCGCGAAGCAGGCATGGCAGCAGCAATAATCGAACTCGATGCCCTGGCCGATGCGATTGGGGCCGCCGCCAAGGATCACGACCTTCTTGCGGTCGCTGGGCTGGCTCTCGTCCTCGGCCGCGCCGAAAATGGGCGCTTCATAGGTCGAGTACATATAGGGCGTCCTGGCCTCGAACTCGGCCGCACAGGTGTCGATCCGCTTGAACACGGGGCGCACGCCGAGCCGGTGGCGCAGCGCGCGCACCTCGTCCTCGTTCACGCCGCCGGTCATCGCCACCACCGCGTCACGGACGAGGCCCGAGCCGCGCCGGATCGCGTCATCCATACCGTGCTTGAGATGCGCCGACTGCAGCGCTAGCCACGCCAGCCGCTTGTCGGAAAAGCCCATCGACTTGAGGCGCCGCATGCCCTCCGCATCGCGCGGCAGGCCGTTGTGCATCACCTCGCCCTCGGCCTCGACGATTTCCTTGATACGCTCGAGGAACCAGGGGTCGAACTTGGCGATGGCGTGGATTTCCGCCACCGTCAGCCCCTCGCGCAGGGCCTGTGCGGCGATCAGCAGGCGGTCGGGCGTCGGCAGGGCGAGCGCGGCGATGATGTCGTCCTTGGGCGCGCCGACCAGATGATCGACCTGGTTGAAGCCCGACAGGCCGGTCTCCAGCCCCCGCAGCGCCTTCTGCAGGCTCTCATGAATGTTGCGGCCGATCGCCATCACCTCGCCCACGGACTTCATCGCGGTGCCCAGCAGCGGCTCGGCGCCCTTGAACTTCTCGAAGGCGAAGCGCGGGATCTTGGTCACCACATAGTCGATGGTCGGCTCGAAGCTGGCCGGGGTGACGCCGGTAATGTCGTTCTGGATCTCGTCGAGCGTATAGCCCACCGCCAGCTTGGCCGCGACCTTGGCTATGGGGAAACCGGTCGCCTTGGACGCCAGCGCGGACGACCTGGAAACGCGCGGGTTCATCTCGATCACGATCAGGCGGCCGTCCTTCGGATTCACCGCGAACTGTACGTTGGAACCACCCGTTTCCACGCCGATTTCGCGCAAGCAGGCGATGCTCGCGTTGCGCATGATCTGATATTCCTTGTCGGTCAGCGTCAGCGCTGGCGCGACCGTGATCGAGTCGCCCGTGTGGATGCCCATCGGGTCCACATTCTCGATCGAGCAGATGATGATGGCATTGTCCTTGCGGTCGCGAACGACCTCCATCTCATATTCCTTCCAGCCGAGGAGCGACTCCTCGATCAGGACTTCGGTGGTGGGGGACGCATCGAGGCCGCTGGTCACGATCTTCACGAACTCGTCGCGATTATAGGCAACGCCGCCGCCGGTGCCGCCCATGGTGAAGCTCGGCCGAATGATTGCGGGCAGGCCGGTGAATTCGAGCGCGGCCAGCGCCTCCTCGACGCTGTGGGCGATGCGCGAGCGGGCGGACTCAAGGCCGATCTTGCTCATCGCGTCGCGGAATTTCAGCCGGTCCTCGGCCTTGTCGATCGCCTCGGCATCGGCGCCGATCATGATGACGCCATATTTCTCCAGCGTACCGTCATTATAGAGCGCCAGCGCGACGTTGAGCGCCGTCTGCCCGCCCATGGTCGGCAGCACCGCGTCCGGCCGCTCCTTCTCGATGATCTTGGCGACGATTTCGGGCGTCACCGGCTCGATATAGGTCGCGTCGGCCAGCTCCGGGTCGGTCATGATCGTGGCCGGGTTGGAGTTGACCAGTATGATGCGATAGCCCTCCTCCTTGAGCGCCTTGATCGCCTGCGTGCCCGAATAATCGAACTCGCACGCCTGCCCGATGATGATGGGACCTGCGCCGATGACGAGGATGGAGGAGATGTCAGTTCTTTTGGGCATCAACCGATTATCGCTATTCCAAGTGTTATGGCCAAACTGAGACCTGCCAATATCGTGCCCCACATGGTCCAATCAAATTCGACCACGAATCCTCGCCTTTGGTATGGACTCGGATTCTTCAAATAGCGCGACTTGGCAGTTGTCGTAGGATGTAATATCCATGGGACCGTCCCGGTGAATCGCCGTTATCTTACTGTTGTCATGCCCCACCACTGTTGGCCCGCCGAGCTTTCGACGTTGCCGAGTGTCGGACGATGGAGACCGCCGCTTAGTCAAATTGTACACTCACCCCAACCCCTCCACAAACCGCTCGAACAGATAGAAGCTGTCCTGCGGGCCCGGTGAGGCTTCGGGGTGGTATTGGACGGCGAAGGCGCGCTTGTCGGTGAAGGCGATGCCGCAGTTCGAGCCGTCGAACAGGCTCACATGGGTTTCGACCACATTGGCGGGCAGGGTTGCGGTGTCGACGGCGAAACCGTGGTTCATCGAGGTGATCTCGACCACATTGTCCTCCAGCCGCTTGACCGGATGATTGGCGCCGCGGTGGCCCTGATGCATCTTCACCGTCTTCGCGCCCGCCGCCAGCGCGAGCATCTGGTGGCCGAGGCAGATGCCGAACAGCGGCACGTCCTTGTCCAGCAGCTTGCGGATCACAGGCACCGCATATTCCCCCGTCGCGGCCGGATCGCCCGGGCCGTTGGAGAGGAAGACGCCGGCGGGTTTCAGCGCCATGATCTGGTCGTAGCTGGCTGTTGCTGGCAGGACGGACACATGGGCGCCGGCCTGAACAAGGTTGCGGAAGATATTGTTCTTGGCTCCGAAATCCAGTGCGACGACATGGGGCTTATCGGCCGACGAAGTGGTGGCGTACCCCTGCCCCAAGACCCAAGGCCCGCCGTCCCACTCCCGCTCCGCGCCGCTCACCTCGATGGCGAGGTCCATGCCCTCCAGACCCGGCCATGCCTTTGCTTTCTTATGCAGCGCGGCCAGGTCGAACGCCCCGCCTGGATCATGCGCGATCACCGCACTGGGCGCGCCCCGCTCCCGGATCAGCCGGGTGAGCGCGCGGGTGTCGACGCCGGAGAGACCGATGCGGCCCTTCGCCGTCATCCATTCGTCAAAGGGCTGGACGTTGCGGAAGTTGCTGGGCGCCGTCACGTCCTGCCGCACGATGCAGCCCAAAGCATGGGGCATGTCGCACTCGACATCATCGGCATTGGTGCCGACATTGCCGATATGCGGAAAGGTGAAGTTGATGATCTGCCCGGCAAAGCTCGGGTCGGTCATGATCTCCTGATAGCCGGTCATGGCGGTGTGGAAGCAGAGTTCGCCCACCGCCTCGCCCACCGCGCCAAAGCCGCGGCCGAAGAGCGCGCTGCCGTCGGCGAGGACCAACACGCCCGTCGCTCCCATGGGCACGGCAGGGTATGTGGCGTCAGCCATGGCGCAATCGTCCTTTGATTTGCTTTAGTGGGAGCCTCGCCGGAGCGCAGGCTAAACGGCCGGTTGACTAGGCCCACAGGCGAAAAGGGTCAATCTATTAAAATCCTGTGACAGCCGCTATGGTCCCGCCTTTCCACTTCAGGATTCGAAGGAGACGCACGCCGCCATGATTCGCGACGAGATAAAGGCCGCGCAGATCGCGGCGATGAAGGCGGGCGAAAAGGACCGCCTCGGGGCGGTGCGGCTGATGATGGCCAAGATCAAGGATCGCGATATCGAACTGCGCGTGGCCGCCCAGGTTCCCGACGACGATGTGGTCGTGGTCGAGGTGCTGCAGAAGATGGTCAAGCAGCGCCGCGAATCGATCGCCATGTTCGAGAGCGCGGGCCGGACGGAACTCGCCGCCAAGGAACAGGCGGAGGTCGAGGTGATCGAATCCTTCCTGCCCCGCCAGCTGTCCGAGGCCGAAACCCGCGCCGCGATCGATGCGATCAAGGCGGAGGTCGGCGCGGAAACCGTCAAGGACATGGGCCGGGTGATGGCGGTGCTGAAGGAGCGGCATGGCAGCGTCATCGACATGAGCAAGGCCAGCGGGCTGGTGAAGGCGGCTTTGGGATAACCGGGAATTCATACGCCCTCCTGCTTGCGGGCCGGGCTAAAATGGTATCAATTGCGCGACACACGTACGGAAGGTTGGACGTAGCCTAAATGTCCCTCTCCCCCCAATTCCTCGACGAACTGCGCCTGCGCACCACGCTCTCGACGCTGATCGGCAAGAGCGTGAAGGTCGTCAAGGCGGGGCGCGAGTACAAGGCGTGCTGTCCGTTCCACAATGAAAAGACGCCCAGCTTCACGATCAACGATGAAAAGGGCTTCTACCACTGCTTCGGCTGCGGCGCGCATGGCGACGCCATTCGCTGGCTGACCGATCAGCGCGGCCTTGTGTTCATGGATGCGGTCAAGGAACTGGCCGACGCGGCCGGCCTCGCCCTGCCCGCCCCCGATCCCAGGGCGGCGCGCAAGGCCGAAGCGGCCAGGACGCTCCACGATGTAATGGCGGCGGCGCAAGGCTGGTTCGTCGCGCAGCTGGCCGGCATCGAGGGGGCGGAAGCGCGCGCCTATCTGGAGCGGCGCGGCATCGATGCGGAGACGCGCGACGCCTTCGGCTTTGGTTTCGCGCCCGATTCGCGGAGCAAGCTCAAGGCCGCCTTGAAGGATTTCGACGAGGCGCTGCTGGTCGAGGCGGGGATGCTGATCCGGCCCGATGGAACCGAGCGCGAAACCTATGACCGCTTCCGTGGCCGCCTGATGATCCCGATCCGCGATGCGCGCGGGCGGGTGATCGCGTTCGGCGGGCGCATATTGGGCACGGGCGAACCGAAATATCTGAACTCGCCCGACACCCCGCTCTTCGACAAGGGCCGCACGCTCTATAATCTCGACAAGGCGGCGCCGGCCGCGCGCAAGACCGACCGGATGATCGTCGTCGAAGGCTATATGGACGTGATCGCCCTAGCGCAGGCGGGCTTTGCCGAATGCGTCGCGCCTCTGGGCACCGCGCTGACCGAGCACCAGATCGAGAAGCTCTGGTCGATGGTCGAATGTCCGGTGCTGTGCTTCGACGGGGATTCGGCGGGGCAGAAGGCGGCGGACCGGGCGATGCTGCGCGCGCTGCCGATGCTGCGGCCGGATCGCAGTCTCGACATCGTCACCCTGCCGGCCGGCATCGACCCCGACGACCTCGTCCGCAAAAAGGGGCCGGACGCTTTTGCGCTCGTGCTAAAGGCCGCGCAGCCGCTGGCCGAACGCCTCTGGCGCTATGAACTGGCACAGGGCGGCACCGATACGCCCGAGCGGCGCGCCGGGCTCAAGCAGCGGCTGATCGACCGGGCATCAGCGATCGAAAACGAGCTTGTCGGCAAGGAATATCGCTCGCAGCTTCTCAACCGCTTCTTTGAGAATTTTGGCTGGCGCAAGGCGGAGATAAACGCCGTACGCCGCACGATTTCGGCAATCCGCGACGAAATGGCCGACAACAAGCTTGGGATCATGGACCGCATCATGTGGCAGAATTGCCGGGCCATCCTCCTCGGTGTCTCGCGCCGGCCCCCGGTCCTGTACAGCCATCGCGAGAAACTCAATGTCCTTGATATGCCGAGCCGCGCGTTCGAGCAGTGGCGCGATGTTCTCATTTCCGCATCCTATAGCCGCCCGGCCCTTGAAGAAGACCTGATCGAAGCCATATTGGCGGACTCAGAGGGTGACCCTGTCGAACGGAGGAACTTCCAGCACGATATGGGTTTTTCCTTCTACCACAGGTCGGCCGAACCGGATGTGGCGGAAAGTGACTTGTGCGAGGTCATCGACCGTCTGGTCATTGATCAGGAAATGGCCGCAAAGCTTGCGACACTGGAAGCGGGCCTATATGCGGCAGTGCAAGATGACGAGGCATATAAGCGGTATATCGAAGAGCGGCACCGGTTGCTGACGGAAAAGCAACGGAATGACGAGCGTCTCATCGAATTGAAAGCGAATGTGGAAGACCGGCTGGCGGCGGCGTAAGGACAAGGCATAGAATGGCGAGCAAAGCGAACAAATCATCCTCTCAGACCGAAGAGCCAGATAGCGGCGATGCGCCCCTGCTCGACCTGAACGAGGCATCGGTCAAGAAGCTGATCGCCAAGGCCAAGAAGCGCGGCTACCTGACTTATGACGAGCTGAACGCCGCTCTGCCGCAGGACCAGATGTCCTCCGAGCAGATCGAGGACGTGATGTCGGCGCTCAATGACATGGGCGTCAACATCGTCGAGCAGGACGAAGCTGCCGAGGAAAGCGAAGACGGCGCCGAACCGGAGGCCGAAGCGGCCGACGGCGCGGAGGATGAAGATCCCTCGTCCGGCAATGTCGGCGAAAAGAAGAAGGAAACCGTCGATCGCACCGACGATCCGGTGCGGATGTACCTGCGCGAGATGGGCGCGGTCGAACTGCTGTCGCGCGAGGGCGAGATTGCCATCGCCAAGCGGATCGAGGCCGGGCGGGACACGATGATCCTGGGCCTGTGCGAGAGCCCGACCACCTTCAACGCGATCATCGAATGGTCGACCGCCCTCAATAATGGCGAGATGCAGCTGCGCGAGATCCTCGATCTCGACGCGATGCTGTCCAAGGATCCCGCGCCCGAGAGCCTTGAAGAAGGCGAAGGCGACGACGGCGAAATCAGCGAGAAGACCGCTGGCCCTTCCTACAAGGAAGAGGAAGAGGTCGAGGAAGCCCCCGCTGCCGAAGACGAGGACGAGGATTCGCTCGTCGAACGGCGCACCCCCCGGCCGGAAGCCGACGACGAGGAGGACAACACCCTCTCCCTCGCCGCGATGGAAGAACTGCTCAAGCCCGATGCGCTCGCCAAGTTCGAACGCATCGCCGACCTGTTCGAGAAATTCACCGCCGTCCAGCAGGCACGCCTGAACGCGCTCGCCAATGGCGAGGAACTGGCCAAGTCCAAGGAAGATCTCTACCACAGGCTGCGCGAGGAGCTGACGGCCGAGGTCGAGAGCGTCCAGTTCCACCAGCAGAAGATCGAATTCCTGGTCGACCAGCTTTATGCCTTCAACCGGCGCCTTACCGCGCTGGGCGGGCAGATGCTGCGCCTTGCCGAGCGGCACAAGGTTCCGCGCAAAGACTTCCTCGACAATTATGTGAACCATGAGCTGGATGACGGCTGGATGGAGCGCGTTGCGGGCATCGACAAGAAATGGGCCGCTTTTGCCGCTGCCGAAGCGACCGCCGTCGACCGGATCCGGGTCGAGGTGTCGGAAATCGCCCAGGCGACCGGCACGTCGCTCGGCGAGTTCCGCCGCATCGTCAACATGGTGCAGAAAGGCGAGCGCGAGGCGCGGATCGCCAAGAAGGAAATGGTCGAGGCGAACCTGCGCCTGGTCATCTCCATCGCCAAGAAATACACCAATCGCGGCCTGCAGTTCCTGGATCTCATTCAGGAAGGCAATATCGGCCTGATGAAGGCGGTCGATAAGTTCGAATATCGCCGCGGCTATAAATTCTCGACCTATGCGACCTGGTGGATCCGACAGGCGATCACCCGCTCGATCGCGGACCAGGCCCGGACCATCCGTATCCCGGTCCACATGATAGAGACGATCAACAAGCTGGTGCGCACCAGCCGCCAGTTCCTGCACGAGCAGGGCCGCGAGCCCACGCCCGAGGAAATGGCCGAGCGCCTCTCCATGCCGCTCGAAAAAGTGCGCAAGGTGATGAAGATCGCCAAGGAGCCGATCAGCCTCGAAACGCCGATCGGCGACGAGGAGGACAGCCATCTGGGCGATTTCATCGAGGACAAGAACGCGATCATTCCCGTGGACGCCGCCATTCAGGCGAACCTGAAGGAAACCGTGACCCGCGTCCTCGCCTCCCTCACCCCGCGTGAGGAACGCGTGCTGCGCATGCGCTTTGGCATCGGCATGAACACCGATCACACGCTGGAGGAAGTCGGCCAGCAGTTCAGCGTGACGCGCGAACGTATCCGCCAGATCGAGGCGAAGGCGCTGCGCAAGCTGAAGCACCCCAGCCGGTCGCGCAAGATGCGGAGCTTCCTGGACCAGTAGGCCTGTCAGGGAGATTGCTCCCTGATCAGATTGATATGGCGATGTTCTCCTGCGCAGGCAGGAGTCCAGGGTTATGCGGCGCGCCCTGCTGCCCTGGGCTCGCGCCTTTGAGGGAGAACAGCTGTCCTCTCAGAACAGCTGTCCTCTCAACAGACAGCCCTATCCAGCCGCCTTCACGGTAGCACCATTGCCCGAAACTTTCGATACGCTGCCACAAGAGCGCGCGCGTACTGGCGAAATTATGCATGTGGCCCATGCGCGGGCAGATGAAGATGTCCACGCTCGTCGCCGATTTGAACGCGCGGGTCGCATTGCGTCCGATCATCCCCATCAATCTGCGTGCTAGTAGCGTGTTAGCGATTGCCATCCCCCGCATGGGGAATGACGCTAAGTCGATTGTTTTTCTTGGAAAATCTGGAGCGGGCGAAGGGATTCGAACCCTCGACCCCAACCTTGGCAAGGTTGTGCTCTACCCCTGAGCTACGCCCGCTCTGGCGTCGGCTGCAATCATTATTGCGCCGGGTGAGGCGGGCACCTAGCATCGCCTCGGCAGACCGGCAAGCCCAAATCGTGCGGCCCAAAGAATCCGCCCCGTCCCTTGCACAAAAGCGCCTTTCAACCCCATATGCGGGCGGTGCGGCAGCACAATACCGAACGATGGGAGACTGAAAAGTGGCGACCTTGGGCCTGGGCGAGCAGGAGAAGAATGAGATCGCGGCATTTCGCCGCGACGTGGTGGATCCCTCGCAGAATGCAGTCGTCATCGTCGATTTCTGGGCGGAATGGTGCGGTCCCTGCAAGCAGCTGACGCCCATTCTCGAAAAGGTCGCCGCCGACTATGCGGACAAGGGCGTGCTGCTGGTCAAGATCAACGTCGACGAGAACAAGTTCATTGCCGGCCAGTTCCGGGTGCAGTCGATCCCGACCGTCTATGCGCTCTTTCAGGGCCAGCCGGTCGCCGACCTCACCAAGGCGCGGACGGAGGGTCAGCTCAAGCAGTATCTCGACCAGCTTCTCGCGCAGCTGCCGATCGAAAGCGATGCCAGCCGACAGGCGCAGGACATGGCGCCGCTCATCGCCATGGCCGATGAAGTGCTGGGTGGCGGGGATGCCGCGCGGGCTCTCTCGATCTACGAACAACTCGCCGAGATGGCGCCGGACCATGCGGAGGTCGCTGGCGGCCATGCCCGCGCGCTGGTCTCGCTGGGCCGCAGCGACGAGGCCAAGGCGCTTCTCGACGCATTGCCGCCGGAATTGGCGCGTGAACCGGCCATCGAGCGCGCCCGCACCGCCATCGACCTTGCGGCAAGCGTGCGTCCCGTCGCCGACCTATCCGCGGTCGAAGCCAGGGTCGCCGCCAATCCGGACGATCTCGACGCGCTGTTCGAGCTGGCCAACGGGCGCATGGCCAATGGCGATAATGACGGTGCCGCCGATGCCCTGCTCGACATCATCGCGCGCGACCGCGACTGGAACGAAGGCGCGCCGCGCAACCAGCTGCTCAAGCTGTTCGAGGTAGTCGGCCTGGAGGACCCCTGGGTCGCGGCGCAACGCCGCCGCCTGTCAGCGATCCTGTTTGCATGACGCCGGGGGAAATATGAGCGTGACCAGCCGGAGACTGTCGATCTTTCCGCTGGGCCGTGTCATTTTGTTCCCGCGCATGCAACTCCCGCTGCACATCTTCGAGCCCCGCTACCGCGCGCTCATCAACGACGCCATGGCGCGCGACCAGCGCATCGGCATGATCCAGCCCCGCGCATCGGGCGAGCCACCGCCGCTGTTCCAGATTGGCTGCATCGGCCGCATCGCGGATATCCAGGCGCTGGAGGATGGACGATTCGACATCGTGCTGGAGGGCGAAGCGCGGTTCCGGATCGTGCGAGAGCTTGAGGTGGCCACGCCGTTCCGGCAGGTGCAGGCGCTGCCGATGGCCGATGACGAGGACGACCCGGGCATCCTGACCTCCACGGAACGCGCCGCGCTGGAGATGGAATCGCGGCGCTTTGCCGACCATCTGGGCTATAGCGTGGACTGGGACGCCATTGGGCGCCTGGATGACGAGACGCTGGTCAACGCCATCGCGCAGGTCTCGCCGTTCGACATCGCGTCCAAACAGGCCTTGCTTGAGGCCGACCTGCTGAGCGAGCGGTCCGAGATGCTGGTGCAGTTGATGCAGTTCCACGGCCATGGGGACGATCGCGGCCCGGCGACGATGCAGTAACCCGGATGCTTAGATAGTCTCGCCGAGCAACAGGCGCGGCCTGGGCCCCGATTCCCCCCGCGCCTCGGCCATGAACCGCTCCTTGAGCGGGCCAAGGCGCTGGACCGTGGACAAGCCCAAGCGGCGCACCGCCGACGCGGCCCGTCCGGGCACGTCGAACAATCGTACCAGCCCGTCCATCATCACCGTGACGCTGATCGTGTCGAGCGCGCGCCAGCGCTGATAGCGGGCCAGAAGTTGCGCGTCGCCCGGTTCGAGGCCGATGCGCATACCCTCCACCAGCACCTCGCACAGTGCAGCGGCATCCCGGTAGCCGAGATTGACCCCTTGCCCCGCGATCGGATGGATCGCGTGCGCCGCATCGCCCACCAGCGCGAGGCGGGTATCGGTGATGCGCGCGGCCCGGTGGAAGCCGAGCGGATAGCTCGACATTGGCGCCGCCAAGGCGATGTCACCCAGAAAGTCGCCCATCCGCTTCTGCGCCTCGGCCAGCCAGGCGGCCTCGCCCAGCTTGAGCATCGCGGGGGCATGCTTCTCCGGCACGGTCCACACGATCGCGGACCTTGTGCCCGGCTGCATCGGCAGCAGCGCGAACGGGCCGCCGGGATAGAATATCTCATAGGCGGTGTTGTCATGGCCGCGTTCATGGGTGATCGCGGTGACCAGCCCGCGCTGATGATAGGCCCAGCGCGCGACCGGAATATGCGCCGCCTCACGCGTCGGGCTCATGCGTCCTTCCGCCGCGACGTGGAGCGACGCCCCTAATTCGGCCCCGCTCGCCAGGGTCATGCGCACGCCGTCGAGGTCGCGCGTCACGGAGACGGCATGATTGGGCTGGAACCGGGTCAGCCCGGCGGTCTCGTTCGCGGTGGCATCGATCGCCAGCCGGAGCTCGCGATTCTCGAACATATGGCCCAGCGCGCCGTCATCGGGATCGGGCGCGAAATCGAGCGCGCCGCCCGACAGGCCCTCGCTCACCCAGATGCGGTCGATCGGGCAGCCCTTGCCCTCCAGCCGGGCGGCGATGCCCAGCGCCTGGAACATTCGCCAGCTCGCACTCGCGATCGCCGATACGCGGCCGTCAAAGCCCGGCGCGACGACGCTCGCGGGATCGGCGGGGTCGATCACCGCGCACGCGA
>Ga0207710_10001451_pt1 | contig 11789 bp, 12 predicted proteins | sample KBSS24metaG_FD_184400 | JGI IMG/M metagenome (GOLD analysis project Ga0207710, IMG submission 184400) | Switchgrass rhizosphere microbial communities from Kellogg Biological Station, Michigan, USA - KBS S2-4 metaG (SPAdes) (version 2) | ecosystem: Host-associated > Plants > Roots > Rhizosphere...
TAAAATTGGCTTTGGAAGAAGCAATAAAAGCAGCAAATGGAAAAGATATACGAATTGGCGGAGGAGTTTCTACTATTCGTCAATTCTTGCAAGCGGGTTATATTGATGAAATACATCTTGCTATATCACCTCTTTTCCTCGGCTCAGGAGAACATTTATTCTCAGGCATTGATATGATCAACCTTGGGTTCAACAAAGTACAAAGAATAGAAGGAGAACAAGCAACACACATCATCATAACGAAAAGCTAATGTAAGCAAGAATAACGTCGTTGAGTTTAGTGTTCAATAAAATAAAAAATGTTCGAACGTTATCCGGAGTCTGCCGCCTTTATTCATTTTGTACAACTTACAATTGGAAACATTAACTTTTTTTACAAGAACTTGCGTAAAGCAGAGTGTTAGCGATAATGCTATTCAGAAAAAGTTACTTTGCAATAATTCATTTATTATGGCTACTAAAAAAACTGTGAAGCCAAAAGGCATCAAAAAATCTATCAGCAAGACTATAACCAGTTATCATAAGGACGGAACACTTCTACGCCGTTGTTGGTGTTCGAATAACAAACCTTTTCTTTTATAGTTCTCCGCACCAACAACCGATAACAAAGAAATTACTTCATTGCTGCAGGTGCATCAGTAAACTTTTTATGAGCACCGGTTAATTTACCAATATAATAAGTGGCAGGCATAATCACTTTTTTTAAAATAGCCGGCAATTCACTTACAGCAAATTCAGATTTGTACCGCATCAATAAAAAAGACATCCTTTTTATTTCAGGACGATTATTCTCTCCTTCATCTAATGCTTTGTAAACTCCTTCCAAAAAATATTCAAGATTATTTGCTGGCTTAGTCCATCCTTTCACATGTAATTCATCTTCACCTGCGTTCCAAAACTTATGAAATGTGCCACGCATAAAAGTTGCTGTTTCACCAGGACCATAATAAACGGGTTCCTGTCCAGGGATCAGGGTCCCCATTTTACCACTAATAACTGTGAGACTTTCTTCTTGCTTCCAGTGAACATGAATAGGAGGACCTGCATTTGGTTTGACAAAACCTTCAGTTATTAATTTATCACCCTCAGGTTCTTTTATCCGATCTACAAAGACTAGCTTCTCTCCAAATTTATTTTCAATTGTGTGTGGGTATTGATACATAATGTTCGTTTTGGTTAGTTCAAAAATAAGTAAATAAAAATTTTGCCTTCAGCCTGATTTAGTGCCGAAAGTGTGGATAAAGGCTCGTTGCACTATGAAGCCGGTAAAATGGACATTTATGGAAAGGAAGGAGTAAATACAGGTAAGCATTTTACAGCAATCTATAAACTTGAAAAAGACGAAATGACAATTTGTTACAACTTAGCAGGTGACAGTTATCCATTAGATTTTGAAACAAAATCTAGGCCGACGCTTTTTCTGTCTGTATTCAAAAAGGAGTAAATTTAATACGCAGTGCTGTAGCAACATTTGAAATATGAGTAAAGGCAAACAAAATATCTTTTTCGTCCTTCCCGGGTCTCCCCTAGCCTCCGCAAATGAACAGCAGTCCCGACGGGGTTTGGCCCAAGCCAACCCCCGAATAAAAAAAGAGTTGCTTAATTTAGACGTTATGTGCATTTTTTGTTGTTAGCATAATCAACAAACAATCATATTGCTTAAAATCTCCTTCAATGAAAATTATACGTGTCATTTTTATTATTCTTGGTTTATTACTTGTTATAAGCCAGGCTTACTTTATCATTCTCATTATTGTTGACCCAAAAGTTACTGCAAATAATGGATACAATCTTTTGGATAATTTATTTGCACCCGTCCTGTTTTTTGTAATTGGAGCTCTATTCCTATTTTTTGCATATCGCATAAATAGAATGATTAGAAAGAAGAAGGATATAGATCTAATTAAATCATTGCCAGAGTAAGTCAAATGGCCCGTCAGGGTTTGAGACATTTATCTGTCGGACTGATAACAAACGACGATTTTGAAGAAAGAATGATGGATGATTTAACTGATGCTTGGTTACCTGAACAGTATTAAGACTAAGTCGGCTGAACCTGCTCGGAGTGATATTTCGAGGTAATGTTTGTGTTAAGATAGTCGTCGACAGAGTTCGCATAGATCAACGCTGTATATATTGATTCCGGGACATTAAAATAGTGATAGACACTAGCGTCATAAAACTCAACCTGCAGGATCTTTGTAAAAGCGTCATACCCTATCGACCAGATTGTATCTGAATTAACCTTTACACGATGAAAATCTGGTTTTCCTCCTGTGTGCTTCGATGTAGATTTGGAATCAGGATACTTTTGTTTCTTTAGGTCAATAGTTGTCACACTCGCCGCAGCATGATCTTTCAAGACCTGGAAAGCGTTGTTGATCTGCTTTGATACTTCTATTGCCTTCAATAATTCATCTGTGTTATCCTGGAACCTATCAGGATGCCACTTCTTCATCTGGCGGCGATACGCTTTTTTGATTTCATCAAATGTAGAATTCCTGTTTACACCAAGGACCTCAAAATGACTATCGTTTACCATCAAGAATGTTAGGGAATTATTATCTGCAAGATAATCATAAAAATAAAAATGGCGGCGATGTTTACGCTCTGTTGTGCTTAGTGTTCTATAAAATAAAAAATATTCGAACGTTATCCGGAGCTCACCACCTTTATTTATTCTATACAACTTGCAATTGGAAATCATTAACTTTCTGAACAAGAACTTTTGCCCGGCGGTGAGTTATCAGCAATCTATTCAAAACGTTATTTTGCAATAATTTATTTATTATGGCTACTAAAAAAACGGCGAAGCCAAAAGGCATCGAAAAATCTATCAGCAAGACTGTAACCAGTTATCATAAGGACGGAACACTTTGGGGAAGAGGTAAAATGAAGGACGATCAGATGGACGGTTATTGGGAATGGTTTCGCAAAACCGGAACAATAATGCGTTCAGGCCATTTTGATAAAGGCAAACAAGTTGGTGAATGGACAACTTATGATCAGAATGGCAAAGTCTATAAGGTTACAAAAATGAAACCATAATGATATAGGAAGCATACAACAAGAAATGAATTAACTTTCTGCCCCACAAACAAGCGCCAAAAAAATTATGGAAGTTCATCAGCATGCACATCACGGAGGAAAGAAAAACTGGAAATCTTATTTCTGGGAATTTTTAATGCTGTTCCTCGCTGTTACACTCGGCTTCTTTGTAGAAAATCAACGTGAGCATTATAATGAGCATCTTCGTGCAAAAGAATTTTCCAAATCTCTTGTGAAAGATCTGCAAAGTGATATTGCTGCTATTCATGCTGAAAAAAAATCCGCTCAGACATATATTGCCATTACAGATAGCCTGCTTGCACTTAACAAAACCAGGCTGGAAGGTCGTGCCGCATCTCAATTTTCGTTTTATACACGGTTTGTATATTGGACGCAACCTATTACCTGGAACAGAGCCACCTTTGAACAAATCAAAAATTCAGGCAGCCTCCGGTATTTTAAGAATTATCAGTTGCTGGAAAAATTAATGAAGTACGATGCGGTAATAAATGATATTGAATCGGAAGCCCGCAATCATGAGATAAGGGGAAATTCACTATTGAACCAAATAAATATGGTTATTGATCCGGCTTATCATCATGAATTGTCAAAATATTTTTTATGGTCATTAGACACTATGTCGAAGAGAACCATGGAAACCTTATATCCTGGTAACACTGAATCGCTGGAAAATAAAAGGAGTGAAATAAGGGAGATGTTGAATATGACCATCGTCCAACAAAGAAATTTACGACGTGATATAGATGTAACATGGAAGCAAGCTGAAAAGCTGGCAATTGAATTGATCAGCGATCTCAGGAAAGAATATCCAATTGAATGACCTCTTCGTTGCGGGTAGTGTTCCTTTCTTCAAATCAATAAAGAATATAAAAAAATATTGAGTCCCTGCCGGCAGGCAGGGATTTATTTCACGCAACACCGGATAGCTATTGGGTCATAATTCTGAACTGCAAAAAACCTGAAAAGTTTTATCTTACACCGATGCCACAATCCCGCCAACTCGCCGCCATCATGTTTACCGATATTGTCGGCTATACTGCTTTAATGGGTAATGATGAAAAAAAAGCATTTGAACTATTAAGTCTGAACAGGGCAATTCAAAAACCGATCATTGAAAAAAATAATGGCAAGTGGATAAAAGAAATGGGTGATGGAGCAATGGCCAGTTTCAACACAGCATCTGATGCAGTGAATGCAGCGATGCAAATACAGAAAGCCTGTAACTCCACTAATGATTTTAAATTAAAAATAGGCATACACCTTGGCGAGGTAGTTTTTGAAAATGACGATGTGTATGGTGATGGTGTAAACATTGCTTCAAGGATAGAAACCCTTGGAGTGGGTTCATCCATCCTGGTGTCGAAAAGCATTCGTGACCAGGTAAAGAATAATCCTGATCTGCAGATCACTTCGCTTGGGTCTTTTGAATTCAAAAATGTTGAAGAGCCAATTGAAATATTTGCGATAGCTAACCCGGGATTGGTAGTGCCAAAAAGAGAGGACATGAAGGGCAAGCTGAAAAAAATAAAAGCGAATAAGCGGAGAAGTATTATGATCATGACTGCATCAGCAATAGTCATAATTGTTGCTTTCTTTTTTGCAAAGAATTTTTTCTTTTCAAAAAAATCGTCCGCTTCTCCCCGGTCAATTGCGATTCTTCCTTTCGAAAACTTACAAAAAGATTCTTCGCTTCTTTATTTATCCGACGGTATAGCGGAAAACCTGATCAACCGTCTTTCTTCATTCCAGGGTGTAAAAGTCTTTGCCAGGTCAGCCACGTTCAAATTAGATGATTCATCAAAAAACATCAACAGCATAAAAAGATTATTAAATGCCGATGTTGTACTCACAGGTCAACTGCAACAAAACAGTGGTCTTTATATTTTAAGTTGCCAGCTGGTAGATGCTGCCAATCAAAGTCAACTTTGGGGAGACAAATATGAAATGAAAGCGGATGATATCTCCCGGGTGGAGGATTCCATTGTTACCTCTTTAATGAATCCACTGCGGATCACTTTGCTGGATAAATCAAAAGGAATACAAAACAAACCAGTGGATCCACAAGCTTATGCAGAATATCTGAAAGGAAGATACTTGAGTTATGGTTCTACACCAGAAGAATCGGAGAAAGCTTTAACTCATTTCAGAGAAGCGATTCGCATCGATCCAAAATATGCAGCAGCGTATGCCGCTATTGCCAATGAAAAAATTGTACAGAGTCTTTTTTCAACAGCTTCACAAAAAGAAATAATCAATGAAGCAAGGACGGCTATTGAAGCTGCCAAAGCATTGGACCCGAATATTGCCGAGATATACACTTCAGAGGGGGCTTTAAAATTTTATTACGATTGGGATTGGAAAGGAGCAGTTGAATCTTACCAAAAAGCATTGCAACTCGATTCAGGTAATGCTACCATTTATATCAGGTACTCTGCCACCTTAGCTGATGTAGGCAGATACAAAGAAGCATTGCCACTTGCTGATAAAGCGGAGAAGCTTGACCCGGTTTCTATTTCCAGTTTACATAACCTTGGCTGGACAAATATGGTGGCCGGCAATTTTCAAAAAAGTGCTGATGCATTTCAGAAAGCATTAGATCTTCATCCCGCATGGGTGTGGGGATATATCAAACAAGGTTACGATTATGTTTATCTCAAACAATATGACAAGGCAGTAGCAGATGCAGGAAAAGCTGAAAAACTTTTTGGAGATGGCTGGGGGTCCGAATTATTACAGGTGGCATTGGCATCTATTTATACGAAAAGCGATGATAAAATAAATGCAGATAGAGTAATCAACCGATTTTTAAAATATGCGGCCACCAATAAGGTTGAAGACCCATGGGACCTTTCTTATATCTATTATTTAAAAGGCGATTACCAAAAAGCAAATGAGTGGGAAGAAAAAGCGGTTGCAGAAAGATCACCAGATGCCTATCTGATGAACATTAACATCATGTATGATAAAAAATATTTTGAGGGGGATGCACATCAACAGGTTTTGAAAAAGATGGGATTTGTAAAATAGATTCTTTAACTGTCTCGTCGGAGTTTGGCCAAGCCAACCCCGGTCGCTTTCGGCTATTCAAAATATCTTAAATCTTTCAAGACAAGCTCTCTCTAAGGTTTCCCTATCATCAGGATGTGCAATGTTGATTATTGCTTTGGCCCGTTGTCTTAGATTTTTCCCAAACAAATAAGCAACACCATATTCAGTAACTACATAGTGCATGTGAGCTCTTGTCGTAGTAACAGCAGCTCCCGGTTTTAAGAAAGGCACAATGCGTGACGCTCCTTTCTGTGTTCTTGATGGCAATGCAATGATTGGTTTTCCGCCATCACTTAATGCAGCACCACGCATAAAATCCATTTGTCCTCCAACACCTGAATATTGATAAGTGCCAATCGAATCGGCGCAGACCTGTCCTGTAATATCAACTTCGATAGCGCTGTTAATAGCAACCATTTTATTATTGCGACGAATCACATGCGGATCATTGACGTAATCAATATCAAGAAAATGAATGCATGGATTATCATCGAGAAAATCATAAAGCCTTTTTGTTCCAAGAGCAAATGCCGAAACTCCTTTGTTTGGATGTATTTGCTTGCATTTATTATTGATTATACCTTTTTCATAAAGATCTATTATTCCATCCGAGCACATTTCTGTATGCATACCAAGATTTTTATGATTGTCTAATGAACGTAACACTGCATCAGGAATAGCGCCAATACCCATTTGTAACGTAGAACCATCATCAATAAGACCAGCAACATATTCAGCAATTTTTATTTCAGCAGGCCCAATTCTATCACCATATCTCGCCTCATACAATGGCTCATTACAATAAACCATGCTATCAAACTGACTAACATGAATCATACCATCGCCGTGAGTACGTGGTACATTTGGATTTACTGATGCGATTACATGCTTTGCCGTATTCACAGCTGAACGAGCTACATCAACTGATACGCCAAGCGAGCAATAACCATGTCGGTCAGGTGGTGAAACTTGTACTAACGCAACATCAATTGGTAAAATATTTTTTTTGAAAAGGTCAGGTATCTCACTTAAAAAAACAGGAACATAATCAGCCCGGCCTTCATTCACTGCCGATCGAACACTTGCAGAAACAAACAATGAATTTATTTTAAAACTGTCAGCATATTCTGGTTTGTCAACAAGAATATCACCATATACAGTAATAAAAACAAGCTCTACATCCCTGAGACGATAAGCCTGCTTTGCCAATGCTTTCAATAAACAGTTGGGGGTTTGGGCACTGCCGTGAATATAAACTCTGTTGCCCGATTCAATAATTGAAACAGCGTCTTCTGCTGTTTTATAAACAGATTTTTCAGAAGTAAGTGTAATTTCCATGAACGCAAAAGTAATTTCTCATAGGGAAAAAGAGATGATGAGACTTACTCAAGCAACTGATTAAGGTCAGGAACTATTTTGATATATAAACCATTCTGCAGCGAGTTTTCGTCCTTCCGGGGGTCTTCCCATAACCTCCGCAAATGAACAGCAGTCCCGACGGTGTTTGGCTCAAGCCAACCCCGCGAATAAGAATCTTCTTACATTTTATTTTGTGCACCTTGCAATTGGAAATCATTAACTTCCTGTACAAGAACTTGCGTAAAGCGGCGAGTTATGTGGCATGCTGGGGCGATAACAGAACCTCACAAAGCTTAATAAAATGTGGCTGGATATTTTCAAATATAATCCGATAGTTCTTCTGATTGACCATAATGACAAAGCAGTTTCACTGGCGGCACAAAGGGATTTATTAGATAAAAAAGTTTCATCGCAAAGTTTGCAGCAGCTTACTGAGCCAAAAAATATTTTAAGAAAGCAAAATAAAAATGGTTCTTGGGAATATCCCGGTGCGAAAGAACATATACGAACAAAAGAAAATTATAACCAATTTGAGACATACAGAAATTTAGGGGTCTTAATTGAAAAGTTCGGATTTACGAATCAACATTCCGCAATACAAAATGCAGCCGAATATCTTTTTTTATTCCAAACCAAAGAAGGTGATTTCAGAGGTATTTACGGCAATCAATATACCCCTAACTACACTGCTGGTATTGCAGAACTGTTAATCAAGGCAGGTTATGAACGGGATAAACGAATTAAGAAGGTGTTTGAATGGTTAATTTCAATTCGGCAATCAGACGGAGGATGGGCAATACCTTTTAGAACAAGGAAGTATAGTCTCAATATTATTTCAACTAATCCCCAGACTATAAAACCGGATGTATTAAAACCCTTTTCGCACATGGTTACAGGGGTTGTATTAAGAGCTTTTGCTGCGCATCCTTCAAACAGGAAATTAACAGAAGCAAAAGAAGCAGGCTGGCTTCTGTTATCAGGTTTGTTCAAAAAAGATAACTATAGCGACAGGGCGGGGCAAGAATATTGGTTAAGATTTACATTTCCGTTTTGGTATACAGACTTAATTTCTGCTCTTGATACACTTTCTCTTTTAGGTTTTTCAAACCAGGAGCCCGAAATAGAAAAAGCACTTCATTGGTTTGTAACTCATCAGGAAAAAAATGGGATGTGGGATTTGAGAATAACTAAGGGCCAAAACAAAGATGTAACTCAGGCATGGCTTTGTTTGGCAATCTGCAGGATATTTAAGAGATTACTTGAAAAATAAATGTCCTGAAAACACCAGATCATATTTTCGTAGACAGAGTAGCACGAACGCATAACATTAGTATTGCCAATAGTGGGGCTTTACCTGGCCGTTGTAGGCTATACTTTTACCAACGTTTATTATGCATTCTTACTAATAGTATAAAAATGATGAATGAAATATAAATTCAATTTTGCAATTGCTCTTGTTTTTCTATTAAGCGTTAATAATGTTGCATCACAAAGATGGTGGCCCGAAAAAGGTACAGTCATACTTGCAGGCGGAAACCTATCTGACTCGATTGCAACCAATCTTGAAAAAAGACTTGTATCTATTGCTGGTGGATCAAACGCCATGATAGTTGTCATCCCATCGGCAAATCCCAAATTTACGGGTCAGCAGTTTGACGATATCAAAAAACGATTTAAATCTTGTGGAGCAAGAGAGGTGAGTATTCTTAATGCGAAAGATAAAAAAATGGCTAACGGTGATTCGTTAACAAAAATTCTGCGTTCAGCAACCGGTGTATTCATAACAGGTGGACAGCCTATGATTCTTGAAAACATTTATTGCGGAACTTTAATTGAAAAAGAGCTTAAGGCTTTGCTTTCACGAGGCGGTGTGATTGGTGGCAGTTCGGCAGGCGCAATCATAATTGGCAACATGTGGCTTACATGGACACCGGAGTTTGGCAAGCGTACAAATGATTTAGGTATCTTACCCAATGTAGCTGTGAGTCCGCATGCGAATGCTGCGAGAGATTATTCAGTTGATGAAGAAGTCTTGAAATATATTGTTGCTCATCCAAATATTATTGGGATTGATATTGATGAGGACACCTTTCTTATACTTGACAAGCGAACTGCCGAAGTTGTTGGTAAAGGGCATGTTTCAATTATGAATGCAGCAGTCAATAAAACAAAACCAATGTTACGTCTTTCAAATGGTGAACAATATAATCTACTGAGTAAATAAAAACGTTTACACCGTTCCTCGTCGTGCTTAGTGTTCTATAAAATAAAAAATGCTCGAACGTTATCCGGAGACTCACGCCTTTATTTATTTCGCACAACTTACAATTGGAAATCATTAACTTTCTATCAAGAACTTTCTGCATGCATTAATATTAATCTTAAGAGTTCAAAAATTTGAAAAACAAAATCCTTATCGTGTTGAGTTATATTGTTTCCTTCTCATCATTTCTATGTACCCTTTGGATTTGTATAATTAATTTCAAAGAAATAATCGAAAGACTTAATGGAAGATATACCTTCTATTCGCAAAGGGCTAGATTAACTGATGACGAGGCTGTAATCTATTTCGGAATTTGGACATTACTTTTTATCTTTCTTTCCTTTTTATCTTTAAAAAATTTAATCAAAAAGAAATTTATTTTTGCCATCGTGTTTGGAGCGATTCTTTTGCTCACAATTTTTGCTTCGACCTATATAGATACTTTATTTTATTATAATTTGGGGTGAGATTTCTTCTCCGCTGTGCTTAGTATTCTATAAAATAAAAAATGTTCGAACGTTATCCGTAGCTCACGTCTTTATTTATTTTGTACAACTTACAATTGGAAATCATTATCTTTCTGTGTAAGAACTTTCGCAAAGCAGAGAGTTAGCGGTAATTTAAATGACGAAGTCCGACAAATCAAAACATGATATTTGTGTCGCTTCCATTAAGAGAAGTACCATGAAACCGTATGATTTTAAATGGACAAAGTTTTATGAATCTAATTTAGATTTTCCTTATTCAGAACTTCACCTTGACTTGACAGGGAACGAACTCATAATCTGCTCCACATTCATTGACGCTGACAACTATAGTATTTTGACAACTCAGCGATTGATTACGAAACAAGATGGACAAACATGTATTGGAAATATAGAGGGAGCAACTGATAAAGTAACTGAAAACCTGCATGCTGACTTCAAAGGTCATAAGGACAAACTGTTTACGTTTGGATACCTCCAATTGCAAAATGGAACCGACCTAAAATATTTTGTTGAGACTGGAAACGCTTCAATGGTGATGATCCATGCTGTAAGAACATTAATTCGGACAAAAGAAATGACAGATATACAAGTTGACAAAGTGGCAAGAATTTGGAATAAACAAAATGAGACATAAACTACCCCGCTCTGCTTAGTATTCTATAAAATAAAAATGTTCGACCGTTATCCGGAGATTGTATCCGGATCAGCTTTGAAAAAGTTGTTAACTGCGACTCGTCGCTGAAATCGATGCAAAGTAATTTCAGCTGTTTCTTAATCCCACCAGGTTTCACCTGCTACCATGTATTTCTCTTTCACCAGTTTTTCGTCAAGCGTAATGCCTAAACCAGGTTTGCCGTTAAACTGCAGGTAACCATCCTTCAACAAATCGATACCATAACCCAACACTGCATTGTCACCATTGCAGCTTTTTCCATCCGCATTAAGAGGATTATTCATAAATGCCTCATGCCCCGCAAACTCACGGACGGTTGCAGCCCAATGAGCAGATGCTACCGTTGCAACAGGGCCTGCTACATTATGAGTAGCTACCGGAAGGAAATAGGTTTCAGCAAGGTCAGCTATTTTTTTAGCCTCCAGCAATCCTCCTGACATGGATATATCGATCTCAATCTTATTCACTGCTCCGTTAACAATAAACGGCCTGAAGTCATCACGGGTATACAGATTTTCACCTGTAAGTATTGGCACTGGTGAACGATTGGTCAATTTTATCCATTGTTCGTTATAACTAAAAGGGAGCGGATCTTCAAACCACCAGGGCTTAATAGGTGCGACAGCATGGGCTATACGTAATGCGCTGTCAAAATCAAACTCCCAATGCGCATGCACAGCAATGTCAAAGTCTTGCCCTACAGCATCCCGCACATTTTGAAAACCACGGGCATTACGATCCACCTCAGCGTTTGACATCATCCGGTTATCCAATTGCTCCCACCGCTGGTCGCGGATAATATCAACCTTAGCTGCAGTAAACTTTTGCGTTTTCATTCGCTCTCCAAACTCAGCGCATGACTCTTTGCTCAACAGATCCCGTGGGCGAC
>Ga0207710_10001452_pt1 | contig 11789 bp, 7 predicted proteins | sample KBSS24metaG_FD_184400 | JGI IMG/M metagenome (GOLD analysis project Ga0207710, IMG submission 184400) | Switchgrass rhizosphere microbial communities from Kellogg Biological Station, Michigan, USA - KBS S2-4 metaG (SPAdes) (version 2) | ecosystem: Host-associated > Plants > Roots > Rhizosphere >...
ATCGAAAGGCTTCATCAGGTAATCGAATGCGCCGAGACGCAGCGCGCCGATCGCGCTCTCGACGGTCTGCATACCGCTGATCATCACCACGACGGTGTCGGGTGAGAGTGCTTTGATGTGAGGGATCATGTCGAGGCCGCTCATACCGGGCATCGTGATGTCGCTGATCACGAGCTGAAACTCGCTTTCGTGAAGATGCGCCAGTGCTTCCTCCGCGGAAGCTGCCCGCAGGCACGCGTATTCTTCACTAAGGAGATCGGCGAGGATTTCGGTTATTTCGACCTCGTCATCAACTATCAGAATTCGGGGCGACACAGTTGTCGGCATTGGGTTTCTCCTGAGACAGGCAGGGCATCAGCGGCTAGAAAAGATAGTAGAGCTTTCACCAGCTTGTGAGTGTTCGTGGGTAAGGGGCTGGGTAGACCCCGCCAGTACCTGGCTCAGGCATTCTAGCGGTTTTGCTGGTCCTGTGGCAAACATGTTTTTACAGACGGGGTAATTATTGAAATATTTGGGATTACAACAGAACCGAGTGCGGTAGCGCCGGGTAAATTTTGGTTTTGTCCCTGAGTGGGACGATTTACCCGGCGCTATTCTTTAGTGGTTGCACTCCGGGAGGATGCGCCTTATCATGTGCATCCTTCTTTGCCGGAGTGGCGAAATTGGTATACGCACCAGACTCAAAATCTGGCGAGCTTCACTGCTCATGTCGGTTCGAGTCCGACCTCCGGCACCACTTTCATCGTCATTCGACGGCTGGTTTGCCCGATTCATTCCTCTGCGCTGACATGTGGAGAACCAACCTGACATAGCCGTTATTATCTTTCCGGTAGGCGAAGGTCTTATCAACGACGACGTTTTTTAACTTATCGTTGGGATAGTCTGGATCGTTGGGATCGTCGTTGGGGACCCGTTCCATCAGGCACACATTGCCCATGGCTATCGCAATTCTTCCGTATCGTTGAATGGCAGTTGCCTCGGTGTCAACGCGGTTGCTGTACTTTGCGTCGACCAATCTCTTCTTAGCAAATCCGTCATTAGGATCGTTCTCGTTTCCCCTCTTCCCGACAAAGTATTCGAGTGTGCCATCAAAGGTCGTTCTAAAGTTGTTCGGAAACACTGCCAGCGTTGGGCGAAAGAATACCCTTCCCGCTCCCTCAGGGAGGAAGTCATACAACTTGTTAATGAACCGTTCTGCGTAGCCACGAAAATCTCCACGGGGTTGGTCCCAGTATAGCCGGCTTATTTCAAGCAACCCGTTGCACCATTCCTGCTGAGCGCATTTGACGTCGTTGTCGGTGATATCACCTGTCGTTCTCTCACACGGAATGGGCGGGGTCGGATCGTTACACGGGTCGATTGGATCAGTCATGTCGTTGTTTCTCCTTTTTCAGATCAAAGATAAAGTTCGCCAGAAGGTGCGACTGGGAAAGGACACTGGCGAATTGTTGGGAACAAAGCGCGAGGTATGGGAGGACTCACGCTACGTGCGAAAACTGAGAACGCGTGGGACTCTAGATGGTTTGCACAGTGCGTGTCAATTCGCGTCGAGTGGTTTGTTCAAGCAACTTTAGAGCGAAGATAGTCACCGCCGCGGACAAGTTTCGCCTTGCCGGGATGTCTGTTGTAGACATAGATCCATCCCTCGCGGCTGCTCCCGTTAGCCATCCAAATCTTTGCTCGTTTCCGGACAAACAGGCTTTTCTTCGGAGCCAATGGATCAAATTCCTCATATCGATCGAGTGCTTCCAGTAGTCGATCGTCCGATGGCAATGCGACCAACTCACCATGAATCATCGTCCGCGATGAAGGGTCGAGTACTGCGCCCGGAAATTCACCAAAATCGTAAAGCCGTCCACGAACGTGGGCTGATCCAAGTCGTCGAAAACGTTTCACAACGGAAGCAATCTCTTTGGGAGCTTCGCCCGGAAGGAGAGTGCCGTATAAGAATAGATGGTGGTTCATATCCTCGATGCGAGTAGCCTGGCTAAGCCTTCATAGCCATTCACTGGGTTTGATATGTACCACTTTGTCTCAGGAGTCAGCGATCAGTGTTGGGCCGGGTCAGTACCACATCGCGGTAGCGAGTGGGTTAACATTCCCAACTCTAATCAAAAGGAATTCAGCATGTGATCGGCCACCCACTCGCTACCGCGATGTGGTACTGACCCGATCCAAGTTCGTCTCGTAACAGTCAATTCAAACAATCAGAATAATAACCGAAACGTCTATTTCTGAGTCGTCCGGGTGCGCCGTTCTATAGACCAACTACTTGTTCATGTTGTTTAATTTCGTACCATCAAACCGTTCTGAAGCAATAAAGGAGAATGAACGTGCGCGTCACTGTTCCGCTAGCCAGGCAACGAAGATCGTCCAGCATTGTAAAGTCGCGGACGCGGACCTCTGTGGCAAGGCGCCAGATGGACCCGATCGTGCACTTACAACGCACAATCGGAAATAGCGCCACGAGTAAACTGTTGCGCAAGACCAGTGGCGAGTCGATGGCTGGTACGCACGACGTGGGTAAGGTACTGCGCTCGGCCGGACGCCCGCTCGACGCAGCAACGCAAACAGGCATGGGCGCGCGCTTCAATTTCGACTTCAGCGGTGTGCGCGTCCACGATGATGCGCGGGCGGCGGAGTCGGCTTCAGCAGTCTCGGCAAGTGCTTACACCGTGGGAAACCACGTCGTCTTTGGTCACGGGCAATATTCACCATCGACGGCAGTGGGCCAACGACTGCTTGCACATGAACTGACGCACGTCGTGCAACAGTCCGATGCTTCTGTCGCACGGTTGGCCCGAAAGCGCCTCCCAGGCACCGAAGCCAATGAACACATCCTGAACCTCGGCTCTGCTAAATCACTCGCCTGCTGCGACAGCTTCGCCTGCGTGGATGATGCGAACGGCTTCGACTGCAAAGGGCTCGATTGTCCAAAAGAGACAGGTGACTCAGAGGCCATAAATAATGAGTCCAAGCAGCCGGGGCACAAGTTCTCACCCCGTCTAAAATGCGAGTCTAAGACCTGCAAAGACTTCACTCCGACCTATACCGACAAAGTGCTGGTAGTGGCGATGCCGTCAGGGCGAAGAGAAAAGGGTAAAGACAAGTGCGGGCAAACGCTTGGCGTATGCGCAAATGGCAAATCCGTGGAGGTGACCATTGGTGAGTACTCGAACCATAATATCTGGGAAGCTAGTCCCGGTGTCGCCGCCAAACTCGGTATCAATCCTGACTTCCGAGGATCGATCTACCCGACCGCCAACGATCCTGCCATGAAGGATGATCCAAACTGCCAGTCCAAGCCAAAGCCGCAACCAAAGACTCCGCCCAAGAAGACCAGGGAGAAAAGCTAGACCTATTGAGGCGCTGATAATCTCAGTTCATCGCGAGTAGTACGTGCGTAAGACCTTCTTGCTCTTCTTGCTGATTTCAACGTTCAGACCACCGCCGCCCCGCGTTGTGCTCGGCTGATTCAGGTCTGTCAGGTATACGGTTACCTTGTCTTCTTCTTCAAAGACATGCACCGTGAAGTTATCGACGTTGAATTTTTTACGAGCGATCACGGGCTCGGCAATGTGTATCCACTTCAATGATTTTCCGGGAAGCTCGGCGTCCACACCCAGTACCTTGTCTTGAGTCCGGCCTCCAATCACGATCGCAGTTGCGATAAGCAAAATCGTAATTCCCAGAATCCTCATCATATAATCGCTTCCTCTTTTTTGAACGACAACTCTGTTAATATTCAAGGGCCCGGTAATGGACCATGAAACCACTAATATCCAAACCTCATCTCTTCATCAGCTACTCCCGCAAGAACAATGATCTCGCAGATCACCTATTCAAGTCCCTGAGCTCGGCAGGTTTCACAGTTTATTATGATAAAGAGAAAACACTGGTCGGCGAAAGATTTGCAGTACAGATCGTGAAGGAACTCAAGCGCAGCGATGCCATCGTTGCCATCATCTCCTCTGCCTCGGCTCAAAGCCCATGGTGTCAAGCTGAGTTGTATCACGCTCACGCTCTGGAAAAAATGATTGCCCCGATTCGAATCGGTACCGAACTATTCCCGGTACCAGCTCCTCTCGAATTGCTGCTGAAGGAAATCAACTATGTAGTTGTAAGTGATGAAGCCACGTACGAGCTGGCTGCCAGTCAGGTCAAGCAACAATTAAAAGGGACCCGTCGCAGGAGGCACCTTCGCAATCTAAGAAATGCTGCTGCCTTGCTCGCCATCGTGGGGGTCTTGATTATAGGTTGGCGATTCGGAATTAAAGCCCTCAACAGCCAGGCCAGGGCGACGGAAAGAAACGCTTTGATGGAACGCATCAAAGGCTCGCAAGCGCTACTTAGCCGTGACGTAATTGAGACCTATGCTAAACAGTTCTCAGAAGATGATGAGACCATATCTCAATTACTTCTGACACAGGCCAACACCGAACTCTCTGATAACTCACGACTCAATGCCCAGCTCTTGAGCACAGCACTTTTAGCACCACGAAAATTACACGAGAGATGGTACATCGAAGACGTCAATTGGCAACGATCGAGCTATGAGAACGGGCAATTGAATGAGATTACGTTTATGAAAGGTGTAATGAAAGACGTTCGGTTCAAAAACGTATCTTTTTCAGGTGTGATGTGGAATCAGGCCCCTTCAACACAAGCCGCTGGACTCATGTTATCCAATGTAGAGTTTGAAATGTGTCACTTTGAGGCTGGACGATTCGGCGGCACAAGCGGAGTCAGTGTGAACTTTATCAACGGCTCTTTTCGAGGGACTACCTTTGATGTCACCGGCTTTAGTGCTGTTCACTTTTTCTCGCGAGTCTCCGACCCGAATAGCAGCGTAATAACCGACGAGGTCAGCGTTTTCGAGAATTCTTCCATCGAGAATTGTGTTCAGCCTTCTGCTCCCGGAACAATTGAAATAGTGCCACCGGATGCCGAGGTTCGATTTACCGGAGTTGTTTTTAAAGACTGCTACTTTCGCGGATTGATTCGCCCATCATGGTTCAAGAATTGTCATTTCATAAACTGCGTGTTTCCGGAGAAAATTTCACAATCGGCTTTAGAAGCTGGTGACAATACTATCGAGAATTTCTCTACTTCATCCGCGGATTGTTCCTAACAACCAAGCAGGCAATCAAAATAATCGAATTCTCGTCAGAATGCCGGACGGGCGGTTAGTTTGACTCAACTGGTCCACTGCTTCCCTGCGGTTTTATCTGCAAATACACACTGGCACACGAGTGGCTTATAGCCGGGTGGGCGAATAGCCCCGCAGGCTTTGACAATCGATGAGTGGTAAGCCCCCAGTTAGCCACTTCGCTCTACTCGAATCAAACATCACTTTGAGCCGGTTATGTTTCTCGATAGCAACTCTTTCATCTCCCGCGCCAGCCGCAAGCTTTGGCCCCTCCCTACCTTCGTGATTCCAACCGCGCTCGGATTCTGCTTCATCGTCTCCGCGCTCTTCGGATCCAATCTCACAGAATTCGTTGTGGTGCTGATCGTGGCCCAGGTAATCGCCAGTGTCGTTGTTTGGAAAAGCTGGCGCGGCACTCAGGAACAACTCGCCGGCGTCAGACACGAACTATCAAGTTTGCAAGGCATCGTTGACGTTTCGCGCGACGCAATCATTGGCGTGACCACCGAAGGCGTGATCATGAGCTGGAACCGCGGCGCCCGCGGCATCTATGGCTACACCTCCAAGGAAGCTCTCGGCGCGCCCATCTCGATGCTCTTCGATCACCGTCGCGGACAGGAAGCTTCGTTATTGTTTGAAAAAGTCACGCGCGGCGAGATCGTCACGCAGCACGAGATGGTCCACCTCAAGAAAGGCCGCAACCCGATCGACGTCTCGCTAACCATCTGCCCAATCATGGAAGGCGTGGAAGGTAAAACCATGACGGGCGCCTCAGTTGTGGCCCGCGACATCACCGAGCGCAAACGCGCTGCCGGCTCTCTTGCCCAACAAGCCGCAGCGATGAAAGCCTCGATGGACGGCATGGCCATCATCGACCATAGCGGGTCCTGCATTTATCTAAACGACGCCTACGCGAAAATTTTTGGTTACGCAGATCCCACGCGACTGATCGGCGCGAGCTGGGAAATGTTTTACTTCGAGGAAGAGCTCGCTCGCATGAAAGATCAGATCATGCCCGCTGTCTGGCGTGACGGCTCGTGGCGCGGTGAAGCGATGGGCCTGAAACTCAGCGGCGGCACCTTCCCGCTCGAAATCTCGATCTCGAGTGTAGATGGCGGTGGTCTGGTCCAGGTCGTGCGCGATATCACCGAACGAAAGAAACTCGAAGAAACACTGCGCAACAGCTCGCTGAAAGACGATCTAACCGGCCTGTTCAACCGTCGCGGATTACTCAAACAAGCCGCGCCTTATTTCGATTTCGCGCGCCGGCAAAAAGAAAAGCTGCTGCTCCTCTTCATCGACCTCGACGGCATGAAGAAGATCAACGACGAGTTTGGACATAACGAAGGCGACAACGCACTCATCCAAACCGCCGCGATTCTCAATCATAGTTTCCGTAGCTCCGACATCATCGCGCGTCTCGGCGGCGACGAGTTCACCGTGCTCGTGACGGATCTGAACGCGAGTAAAGAAGACGCGATCGCGAGACTCAATGAAAACCTGAAAGCCTACAACGCGAGCGAGACTCGTAATCACAAGCTCTCGTTCAGCATCGGTGTGGCGACGCTCGAGCCCGAGCGCATGGCGTGTTTCGAAGAGTTACTCGAACAAGCTGACCAGGCGATGTACGAGCAGAAGCGCATGAAGCGCCGCTCAACCGAGCGCTCAGAGAACGAAACACAGTTCAATCCCGATTCGCTTCCCTTCGCGCTCTCGACCAATCCGAAAGCGCACGGCGGCAGTCATGGCACTTTCGACAACGCCGCGATCGGAATGGCAGTCGTGTCAGTCGACGGCAGTTGGCTCCAGGTAAACGAATCGCTTTGCAAACTGCTCGGTTACTCAGAACAAGAGCTGCGCGCGACCAGTTTTCAAAGACTCACTCATGCCGAAGATCTGCGACATGTGCAGTCGTACATTCAGCGCGTGCTCGAAGGCTACGTTCAAAGCCACGAGCAGGAGAAGCGTTACATTCACGAGCAGGGCCACACGGTTTGGGTGCAGTGGCACGTCTCGCTTTTGAAGGACTCGGAAACCGGCACAAAGCGATTGTTCTTCCAGGTACAGGACATCAGCGATCGCAAGAAGGCCGAGGAAAAGTTGACGCAGGATACGTTGACAGGCCTGCCGAACCGCGCGCGCTTTTACGATCTGCTCAAGCTGCGCGTTTCGCGTAGAGATCAACAATGTGCGGTGTTGCTGCTCGACGTCGATCGCTTCAAGCTCGTTAACGACAGTCTCGGCAACGCGAGCGCGGATCAACTGCTGATCCAGATCGCACAGCGCGTGAAGACGTGCATGCGACAGGGCGACGTACTCGCGCGCGTCGGTGGCGACGAGTTTGCCGTGTTGCTCGACGATGTTTCCGGTGAGGAAGAGGCCTCGTCAGTGGCAACGCGCATCCAGCAGGCGCTCTCGATCTCGTTCAACCTGTTGGGCCAGGAAGTTTACACGACGATGAGCATCGGCATCGCGCTCGCTTCCGATTATGAACAGGTGTCAGACATGCTGCGCGACGCAGAGACAGCGATGCACCAGGCGAAGGCGCGCGGCAAAGCGCGTTATGAAATCTTCGGACACGACATGCACGGCGAGTTGATGAGCCGTTTGAAGATGGAGACGGATCTGCGACATGCGTGTGAACGCGACGAGCTCTTCGTCGATTATCAACCGATCGTGTCGCTCGGAAGTCGCACGCTGATTGGATTCGAAGCGCTCGTGCGCTGGCGTCATCCGGAGTTTGGGATCATACCGCCGAAGGATTTCATTCCGGTCGCCGAGGAGACGGGCCAGATCCTGACGATCGGACAGACCGTGCTCGAGTCGGCGTGTCGACAGGCGCGCGAGTGGCAACAGACTTATCCGGTAGCGCCGCCGTTGTTCATCAGCGTCAACTTGTCTGTGAAGCAATTTAATCAACCCGGATTGGTTGAGAACATCGCGGGCTTGCTGGAGCGGTTCCAACTGCCGCCGCGGTGTTTGAAGCTCGAGATCACTGAGTCAGTGTTTAGTGACAATATCGAAGCGGCGGTCGGGTTATTGATGCAGTTGCGAGAGCTCGGCGTGCAGTTGAGTATTGATGACTTCGGCACTGGTTACTCGAGCCTCAGTTACTTGCAGCGTTTTCCGATCGACACGCTCAAGATTGATCGTTCGTTTGTGACGCAAATGATGGAGAACGAGGAGAACCTCGCGATCGTGCGCACGATCGTTGCGCTCGCGCAGAACCTCGGGATGGATGTGGTTGCAGAGGGTGTCGAGACGGAAGATCAGTTGAAGCTGTTGAAGAAGCTCGAGTGTGAGAATGGACAAGGGTATCTGTTCTCAACCCCGCTCGGCGGGCGACAGTTGAATGAGTTCATCGCCGAATACGTCGATGCACCGGCGGCGCTGGTAGCGTAAAGACTTTTCAGACCTGATAGAGATCTCTACCGGCATCACGAACCACTAAAGTATCAGGATCAGAGCGCATCGCTTCGTAGTCGAGCGTGCGGTAATCGAGATAACCGAGGTTGACGCGGCGGCAGGTCTCTTCATTGAGGCCGGTCGCCATTGTGATTTGATAACGCGGAACGATCCTACCTTGCTGGTCCACCCTTCCGGCGTAAGCGACGTGCGCTAGATGGGCCGCGATGCACAAGTTCTCACGAAGCTCCTGCGACACGCCAAGCATGTCTCGCACGCTTTCAAGCGGTGCGTAACCATATTTCTCAATTAACTCGCCGTGGGTCTCGGAAAGTTTTGTCAGGTGCGGCGCGTAGATGATTAGCTCGCCACCTTCCTCGATGATCGCGCCGAGCTTGTAACTCGCTTTTCCTCCAACCCAAAGCTCATCGTAATGCGGATCGAGCAGCGCGATCACCCGCTTGTATTTCCGTCCGGTGTAACGAATATGGACCTGGCGGCTCACTTCAGCGGCCTGTCGAAACGCTTCTTTGATATCACCGGCGAAGAGCGCATACGTAACCAGCTCGCCGTCAGTTCTGGAAACGACAGTGTTTAGCGAGATGATGCGCGCGGGAATCAGATCAGCGGCTGCTTCGATCAAACGACGCGTCGGCGTGTCGACTTGTCCGATGATGTTTTCGATGCCGGCCAGCGCGCCGAGCCAGTGCGTGGTGTGCGTCAACTCCGGCCCCGCGACACCCGGAAAGAAATACTTCGCACCGCCCGCAAAGCCCGCGACTTCGTGTGGGACCGTCGCGCCAAACACGAGCACCGTGTCGTAGATTCCCGGCGCGAGCAGCTTGTTGATACTGACCGGCACGGTATTATCGATCAGTCCATTTGTTAACTCCTGCACTGTCTCACCACTCAACTCGCCAAGCGTGATCAATTCGCTCGGATCGTCCCAGCGATGATCGAATAAAGATCCGCGGAAATTCACGTTACCGATCTTCGTGAGCTTCTGCGCCGCGGACATCGGTGGGTGCGTGCCCTGCGCAACAAGCGCATCAAAAGAAACAACCCCGCGTTTCGTCAGGAACTCGTTAGCGATAGGAAAGAGTTCGTGCGTGTTATCGTCACGTGTCTTGTCGGGAATGATAGCGAGGACGCGCTCACCCGGCCGGATGACGTCGAGGGCTTGTTGGATGATGTTTGACAGGATTACAGGATTTTCAAGATTAACAAGACTCATATCTTCATCCTGCAAATTCTGTAAATCCTGTCATCCTGTCTAAACTTACAACGAGACTGTTTGCTCAGCCCAGAATTGAAACTCGCGGTGCTTGTGCGTTTCGGCTTTGGCTTCGAGACCGCTCGCAACCTCAATCACATGATCGAACACGCGCCCACCCACCTCATCGATCGTCTCTGTTCCATCAATGACGCCACCCGCCGACAGATCGAGATCGTTCTTCATCCGCTCGAAGATCGGCGTATTTGACGCGAGCTTGATCACCGGCGCGATCGCGTTGCCGATTGTTGTGCCTCTGCCGGTCGTGAACACCACCACAGTCGCACCGGCCGCAACGAGTCCGGGTGTCGACTCCTGATCGTATCCCGGCCCCTGCATCAGATTCAGTCCGCGAGTCTTCCAAGTCTCCGCGTATTCCAACACGCCTTCAACGCGCGTCGTGCCCGCCTTCGCGATCGCGCCGAGTGATTTGATCGTGATGTTCAGCAACCCACCAGTGATGTTGCCCGGGCTCGGATTTTGTGCGAGCACCGCGCCAAACTTCGACGCATACTCTTTGTACCAATCGACCATGCGATAAACCGCGCGGCCAGTCTCAACATCCTTCGCACGACACGCCAACAAATGCTCTGCGCCACAAAACTCCGGCACTTCAGTAATCAACACTGTGCCACCCGATCGCACGAGCAGATCCGCCGCACGCCCGAGCGAGGGATTCGCCGAGATTCCCGAGAACCCATCAGATCCACCACACTTCACACCCAACACGATCTCACTCACGGAACACTCTTCGCGCGCCGCACGATTCACCTCGGGCAGCATCTGCTCGACTTCCTTCAGCCCCTGCTGAATCGCCGCTTGCGTGCCGCCAACTTCCTGAATCCCGATCTTCGACACCGGCTTGTCAAACGACTTCTCGCGCCCCAGCAGATACTTCTCGACCTGCGACAGGTTGGTCTTCTCGCAGCCAAGATCGATCAGGATCACACCGCCGACGTTCGGATGGTCCGCGTAGTTTGAAAGCGTGCGCAACATCACGTCGATCGTTGATCCGTCCTGGCAGCCGCAGCCTTTGTTATGCGGGATCGCAACGACGCCATCGACGTTCGGATACTTATCGCGGTTGTATAACGTAAACTCCGCGATCATCGAAATCTGCTGCGCCTCGTGACTCGCACACATGCTTGTCGGCACGATGAGCACGTAGTTGCGCGTGCCCACGCGACCATCGCGGCGGCGGAAACCCATGAACGTTCGGCGCTCGGCTTCCGGGAAGTAATCAGGCGGAGGCGTGTGCAGCGAATCAGGCAGATCGCGGATGAGCGGCACGTCGTTCGACATGTTGTCGTGCGTGATCTGTGCGCCGCTCTCGATGCCTAACGACGTGCCGATCGGCTGGCCAAATTGAGTGACAAACTTTCCGGCGGGAATGTCTCGCGTGGCGAAGCGATGTCCGGGCGGAACGGCATCGCGGAGTTTCACGAGTGAGCCGTTCGGCAGCAACACTTCGAGATCAACGAAGGTCTCTTTCTTAACGACGGCAACGTTATCATCCACGCCAACGATGATGGCGTAGTCGCTGATTGGAGTTGCGATATCTTTAATCACGCCCGCGCCTCGCGCACAATCTGGATAAACCGTTTCGCCCGCTCAGTGATCAGCGCTGCCTGCCCTTCGCGGATCGCTTTGATATCAACGAGGTCAGCGCCAACACCGAGCGCCGCCGCGCCGGCACGGATAAAGTCCGCCGCCGTCTTGAGCGACACGCCACCAGTCGGTACGAGCTCGATATGGGGCAACGGCGCTTTCAATGCTTTGAGATAACTCGCGCCACCAACCGCACCAGCCGGAAACACCTTCACAAAATCCGCGCCTGCATTCCACGCCTGGACCACCTCCGTCGGCGTCAGCGCGCCCGGCATCACGGCGACATCAAGCTCGCGGCAACGCGCAATCGTTTCGAGATTGAGCGCCGGACTCACGATGAACTGGGCGCCACTC
>Ga0207710_10001458_pt1 | contig 11755 bp, 8 predicted proteins | sample KBSS24metaG_FD_184400 | JGI IMG/M metagenome (GOLD analysis project Ga0207710, IMG submission 184400) | Switchgrass rhizosphere microbial communities from Kellogg Biological Station, Michigan, USA - KBS S2-4 metaG (SPAdes) (version 2) | ecosystem: Host-associated > Plants > Roots > Rhizosphere >...
TCGTCCACCACGCCGACATCGTCAAGATCGAGGGCGAGAGCTACCGCCTCCGCGAATCTCAGCTCGCCGCCACCTCACGCAGCGCCTTGCGCCGCGAAAAGAAGCCGCCTCCGGAGAACTGAGCGGTACCCGTTACACGTGCAGCCCGGCGCCCTCCTGGGTCGGGCTGCTCGCTTTTCTGCGCTTCCTCGCGCCCGGCAACAATGACTGCTGGATCGATGGTCGCGGTCACGCCATCGCGCGGCCGAAGCGCTATCGCGGGAAGCCGCTCCCTCGTGGGGACTGCGGGAGGCAGATCCACTGGTTGCGGCATCGGCTCGCGTGCGACCAGGGCGTGTGCACTTCGCGGAACGTCGGCGACACCTGTTGAGGCGTCCCATTGATGCGGGCTCAAACCGATCGCACGGTGAAAGCGCATCGGCCCCCCAGCGTCCGCACAGGCATTAACGCCCCATACGGAACGCCGAGGGGGGACCGATCTCACCACTCAGAGCCAGGATCCGTTACATGGATCATCCGCTGCCCACGACCCTGAACCTGACGCTGCTGGGGGAGCCTTTGGCCAGCACTGTTTACGCCCTTCACGGTTACGGTACTCCATGTGCCTGGGTCGTACTCGCAGGCGAATTCCCAGCTGTTGCCGTTTACAGGCGTGTTTGCGATCTGTTCTCCAGTTTGGTCCCAAGCCAGCACGCTCGCTCGCAGTTACGCTGCCTGCCTGGAGTGTCATTTCGACCCCTTCCCGTTCGAATCCCGTTCCGGGATTCCGATACCCATTTCACGCCCGCCGACAAGGCTGATTCAAAGGCGGCCGCTGGACACGTCCCTACTTCAAGACCTCTGGACGCGAAGGGCTTTCTACCCGAACCTGACGGTCATCAGCAGGCAACGTTGCGTTCTGGCCGGAGACGAGCGCCGAAGGCGTGCAGCACGCCGTGGTGTCACCGTTCGAATAGCCAAGGCCCGCTTACAACACCAGCACGTACGGCCCCGTCGCGAAGTACCCCAGCAGTGCATCCATGCTCCCGTCGACGGTCAGGTGCACGGCGTGGCCGCCACGCGGATGCTGGCTTACGGAGCTCACCTCCGCCACTCCCGGCCCGCTGCGGAGATGCGCCCGCACCCGAGCGACCTCGTCGTCGTCGTAGGTGTCCGGTCGATCCCGGCGCATCACTCGCAGGTACATGGACTCGAGCCTAGCAGAGTTGCTTCTCCGCTCGGCGACGCCTGGTCAGCGCGCGCTATTTGCGTCGCCGGGTTCAGCGCCCGGCGCCCAATCATGGCAGCGAAGCTGACCATAGACCGTAGGTTCCATCTCGGCGGCGGGCGCGGCGGTTGTGACTGCGTAGAGCTCGTTCCTCTTTCCATACGACGTGGGCTGCGTTCTCGAGGTGGCATGAGCGAGAGACTCGATGCCCACGTACTCGTTCAAACCATGGATGTTGCCGAGGTCGCGGCCAAGGAATACCGGCTCGATGGTGCTCACGGTGAGCTCCCCTTTGTCCGCGAGGCCGGCGAGAGCGGCGCGGCCGCCGTCAAAGCGGCCTCTCACCGCGCGCGATCCGCATTCGGTGCAGCACGCCGGCGGCGTCCGCCGTGGCGCGCGCGATCCTCCGCGACCGTTTCTTCAACGGGCTGCCAGGCTAGGCACCTGGTCAGCTTGCCACGGCACTCAGCTCAGATAGGACCGTGCTGGATGTCTCGTTACGACTGGGGTCGGAGTCATCGAGGGATAGCGCACCTCCAGGCCGAGGTGGCGCCGGCGCGGATCAAGGTGGTGACCCACCCGCTCTATGGCTGTAGCCTCACGAGCCACGGGGCGGTGCTCACGTTCCTCGAGCACCACGTTTGTTTTGGGTGAGCGCAGACGAAGTCGTTGCCCTGGCGGCGTTGCTCTAAGGCACGAACGACGGATCTTCCCCCGGCACGCGGCCGGTGGAGCCGTGACACGCCGGCGCGCGCGTCATCGAGCGTACGTCGCGACAGCGCTGAAGACGCCCCCAAGCCCGTGCACGAACGTCACTCCGGCGACCGGTCCTCCGGCCGTGAGGTCGTCGTCGTAGGTGGTGGTGGCGTCGGGCGTCGTCACCGTCACCGTCATCAAGGGGACGTCGGCGATGCGCGGCCCCGTCGGCGTCGTCACGTGGACGGCCTGGAGCGCCGCGTCCACGTTCGCGAGCTCGGCGTCGCTCAGCACCTTCGTGCCCGTGCGGTATGCCCAATCGCCGGCGAGCGGCGGAAACGGCGCGGGTGCGCCGCCATCGAGATGCCGTTCGCACACCCGCCACGAGAGCTCGCGGGTCGGGAGGTCGAGCGTGTAGGTCTCGTCGTCGAACGAAATCCCGTTGAGGTCCACCGGCCCGCAGTCGGTCGCCCCCTCTTCTCGCACGAGCGAGTCGATCGACGCACGAAGGGTCACCTTCTCCGTCGTCGCCGGGAAGATGCCCGGGTCGACGGCGCTGTCCGCCACGTCCGGTGAGGCGTCGGGCGCCCCGGACCTCGCCGAATTGCAATCGCATGTCGCATTGGGCGGAGCCTTCGCCGTATCCGCCTCGGGCAACGACCCCGTATCGGTGGAGCCATTGCAGCCGAGCGCCGCGAGCGCCGATCCGAGCAGGAGACCGACGACCAATCCAGAGGTTCGCATCGTGCGGAGAATCAGCAACCCGCGTGCCGTCGCTCCACCACCGTTGCATCGCTTTATTTGCGGCAAATCGTGGAGGCGACATCGTCGCGCGGCACGGGTTGGCGCACCGCTCGGCGCACGCGATGTCGTGTCCCACGCGGGAGCCAATCCGGACGGCCATTCCGGTAGGAAACGGACGCGGCTGCCACGCCCTGCGGCACGACGCGGCGGCTCATTCGATCGGTGATGTTCGGCGGTCGACGCGCCGCCACGGCTACGACGAGCGACCTGTCGAGTAGCCCCGGCCGCTGCCCAGCTTATAGGAGCGACGAAGCCGGGTAACGAATGGCAGCGGAGCCGTCCGCCGGCAACGGCGAGAGCCATACGCTCGCCGTCGCGCGCCCGTTCGGCGGCGCTCCGCGGCGCCGGGCCGGCCTATCCGTAGACGTAATGGCACTGTTTCGTGATCATCCTCTCCCAGTTGCCCACCCACAGCTCGGCGCACGCGCTGCCGCGCGGCGCGTTCCAGTCGAATGTGTATTTCCACTGGCCCACGTGGCTGCAGCCCCAATGCACGTTCCCGTCGTAGCGATAGGCCCCGTTCCCGTACGTGAAGCGGATAGACGGATCGCACAGGTTCCCGGCCGCGGCGAAGTTCGCCGCCTCCCAGCTAATGTGGTATCCCTCGCCGCTGATGTAATGATAAAGCTGCCCGGCGGGGATACCGACCGACTGGCCTCCGATGTTCGCCGTGAAGCCACCCCAATATTGATATCCGCCGGCGGACGCCTCGCCCGCCCTCGGCACGACGAAGGCGGCGGCCGCCAGCGCCAGCGCCAGCGACGCGACACAGCACTGCGCGCGCAGGGAGGGCGCTCGACCCTTCTCACTCGTCGAAAACAATCGATTCATGATGACCTCCTTGTTTTTCGTCGCGAGCCGTGGCTCGATACCTCCGTCCCGGCGCTCCGCCGGTCATGGGATGAGCGGATCTCGTCGTTCGAGACAATCGCTTTACGAAATACATTGATGTGCGCGCCGGCCCCCGTCAAGCCGAGGGCGGCGATACGCGCGCGGCGGAGTAGCGACGCGGTTCGGGCTCTGGAGACCTCTCCCGCGGCGCGGATGCGGCAGAGCGCGACGCCTCGTCATGCCTTCGGCGCGACGTCGGACCACGCGAGGCCGAATCGAGCCAGGTATTTGCGGAGGCGGTCGGCGTCGTTCGGGGCCGATTTTTTGGCGCGCGACGCGGCGAAGAGCTCGCGGCCGGCGGCGGAGAGCGACGGCGACGCGCGGCAGACGGCGAGGACGTCGGCGAGCTGCGCGCGGTCGAAGCGATCGAGCGTGGCGGCGCGCTGCTCGCCCATCACGTCTTCGACGACGTCGCGCGCGCCCAACGCCGCAGGCGCGCGATCGGCGGCGTGCGCGCCCGACGCGGCGTGCGCCCGGTCGCCGGTGTGCGCGCGCGGCGGGGAGGCGCCGCGCCACGATTCGTGGAGCCGCGCGATCTCGTCGTCGACCAGGTCGGCGTCGATCCGGCCTCCCGCGGCGAGCGTCGCCATCCGCGTGACGGCGGCGTTGAGGTCGCGGAAGTTGCCGCTCCACACGGCGGCGGGCGACTCGGCGAACGCGAGGAACCGGGCGCGCGCGTCGCGCGTCATCGTGACGCGCACGCCGAGCGACTGCGCGACGCGGTCGACCTCGAAATCGAGGTTCGGCGCCACGTCGTCGGGGCGCTCGCGGAGGCCCGGGAGGCGGAACGTCCACACGTGGATCCGCGCGAGCAGGTCTTCGCGGAAGCGCCCCGACGCGACGTCGGCGACGAGATCGCGATGGCTCCCGGCGAGGAGCTGGAAGTCGCTCTGCGCGAGCTTGTCCGATCCCATCGGGAAGAACGACCGCTCCTCGAGCGCGCGGAGGAGCATCGCCTGCTCGTCGGCGCCGAGCTCGCCGATCTCGTCGAGGAAGAGGACGCCGCCGTCGGCGCGGCGGAGGAGGCCGGGGCGATCCGACAGCGCGCCGGTGAACGCCCCCTTCACGTGACCGAAGAGCGTCGACATGGCGGCGTCGCCGCGGAGCGTGGCGCAGTTCACGTCCACGAAGTCGCCGGTCACCTGCCGGCGCGTCTTCTTCAATTCGTAGATCCGCCGCGCGAGCTGCGACTTCCCCGCGCCGGTGGGGCCGCTCAACAGGATCGGGCTCTTCGACGCGATCGCGACGCGCTCGATCCGCTCGATGAGCGCGTTGTACGCGGCGCTCCGCGTGGCGATCCCGGCCTTCAGGAAGTCGAGCCCCTCGACCTTCTCGACCTGGAAGCGGCTCGCGAGGCGCGCGTACTTCGACAAGTCGAGGTCGACGATCGACACGCTGCCCGCGGTTGACCGCGGCGGGCGCGGCGGCGACGTCTGGAGGAGGCGCGCCGGCACGTGGCGCGACTCGGCGAGGAGGAACAGGCAGATCTGCGCGACGTGCGTGCCGGTGGTGATGTGCACCAGGTAGTCTTCGCGATCGACGCGGAACGGGTACGCGCGCGCGAAGTCGTGGAGCCGCCCGTACACCTCTTCGAAGTCCCACGGGTCGCGGATGCCGAGCGCGGTCGTGCGGACCTCGGTCTCGGGCGACACCTGCCGTACGTCGGCGATCACCGTCTTCGCGAGCGACGCTTGATCTCTCTCGTCTCGCTCGGCGAAGAGCTCGAGCCGCCGCACGACCAGGTCTTCGCGGCGCGCGAGGTCGACCGTGGGGCGCCACCGCTCCCATCGCTTCGGGCCGAAGCCCGCGTCGAGCACGGTGCCGAGGAACCCGAACACGACGACGGGGCGAGCCACGGCGCCAGCTTATCTCAGGAGATAAGCCCTATCCCATCGGCTAGCCTTCGCGCCGCGCTCCATCGCCTTTTCGCGCGAAAAGCGCGCACCGGGGGCGCGGCATGGCGGGTGCTCCTAGGGTCGGTCATGAGCACGCACGAGACGCACGACGCGCAGGAGACGACGTACCGCACCTTCCACTCGGGGCAGCCCGGCGCGCGCCCCATCAAGGCGTGGACCTTCGGCGTCCTCCTCGACGCGAGGGCGGAGGAGCAGGTCAAGAAGGTGTCGCGCCTCCCGTTCATCCACAAGTGGGTCGCGCTCATGCCCGACGTGCACTGGGGGATCGGGGCGACGGTCGGGAGCGTCATCCCGACGCTCGGCGCGATCGTCCCGGCGGCGGTCGGCGTCGACATCGGCTGCGGGATGATGGCGGCGCGCACCTCGCTCCGCGCGAAAGACCTGCCGGAGAGCCTGCGCGCGGTGCGCTCGGCGATCGAAGCGGCGGTGCCGCACGGCCGCACCGACAACGGCGGCGCGAACGATCGCGGCGCGTGGCACGACCTGCCCGCGCGTGTAGGCGCGGCGTGGGCGGAGCTCGCGCCGGGGTACGAGAAGATCGTCGCGAAGCACCCGAAGATCGGCCGCGGGACGACGGCGGCGCACCTCGGGACGCTCGGGACGGGGAACCACTTCATCGAGCTGTGCCTCGACGAAGAAGACCGCGTCTGGGTGATGCTGCACTCCGGGTCGCGCGGCGTCGGGAACCGCGTCGGGTCGTATTTCATCGAGCTCGCGAAGCGCGACATGAAGACGTGGTTCATCGACGTGCCCGACAAGGACCTCGCTTACTTCCCCGACGGGACGCCGCACTTCGGCGCGTACGTCGAGGCGGTCGGCTGGGCGCAGCGCTACGCGCGCGCGAACCGCGAGCTGATGATGGCGGCGGTGATCGAGGCGCTCGGCGCGTCGGGCCTCCCGCCGTTCGAGCTCACCGACGAGGCGGTGAACTGCCACCACAACTACGTCGAGAAGGAGCACCACTACGGCGCGGACGTGTGGGTGACGCGCAAGGGCGCGGTGCGCGCGCGCACGACCGATCTCGGGATCATCCCCGGATCGATGGGCGCGCGGTCGTTCATCGTCCGCGGGAAGGGGTCGCCCGAGTCGTTCTGCTCGTGCTCGCACGGGGCGGGGCGCGCGATGTCGCGCGCCGAGGCGAAGCGGTCGTTCTCGCTCGACGACCACGCGGCGGCGACGGCGGGGATCGAGTGCCGCAAGGACGCCGACGTGATCGACGAGACGCCGGGCGCGTACAAGCCGATCGACGACGTGATGCACGCGCAGCGCGATCTCGTCGACGTCGTCCACACGCTCCGCCAGGTGGTGTGCGTGAAAGGGTGAACGAGGCGGCGCGCGCCGCGAGGCGGGCCGCGCGAGGCGACGGACGAGGTACAAGCGGTGAACGGGGCGAGGGCGGTGGCGCGATGATCGTGATGGACGGGTCGCAAGGCGAAGGGGGCGGGCAGATTTTGCGGACGGCGTTGGCCCTCAGCGTCGTCACCGGCACGGCGTTCCGCGCGGAGAAGATCCGCGCGGGGCGCGCGCGGCCGGGGCTCCTCCGCCAGCACCTCGCCGCGGTGCGCGCCGCCAGGGCGATCGGCGACGCCGACGTCGGCGGCGACGACATCGGGTCGACGGCGATCACGTTCCGCCCGCGGCGCACCGTCGCCGGCGCGCACGCGTTCGCCGTCGGCTCGGCGGGGAGCGCGCTCCTCGTGTTTCAGACGGTGCTCCCGGCGCTCCTCCGCGCGCGCGAAGCGGCGGCGCTCGTCTTCGAAGGCGGGACGCACAACCCGATGGCGCCTCCGTTCGACTTCGTCGAGCAGACGTTCCTCCCGCAGCTCGCGCGCACCGGCGCGCGCATCGCCGCGCGCCTCGAGCGCCCCGGGTTTTACCCGGCGGGCGGCGGCCGCGTGCACGTGACCGTCGACCCGCCCGGGCCCGCGGCGCCGCTCCACCTCGTCGACCGCGGCGCGACGCTGCGCCTGCACGCGCGCGCCGTCGTCGCCGCCGTGCCGTCGCGCGTCGCGCACCGCGAGCTCCACGTGATCGGGCAGAAGCTCGGGATCGGCAAAGACGATCGCGAGGCGGTGGAGCTCGATCCGTCGTTCGGCCCCGGGAACGCGCTCATGATCGCGATCGAGAGCGAGCACGTGACCGAGGTGATCACCGCGTTCGGCGAGAAAGGGCGGCGCGCCGAGCGCGTCGCCGAGATGGCGGCGAACGACGCGGCGGCGTACCTCGCGCACGGCGCGCCGGTGGGAGAGCACCTCGCCGACCAGCTCCTCGTCCCGATGGCGCTCGCCGCCGGCGGCGCGTTCCGCACCGGCGCGCTCTCGTCGCACGCCGTCACGCAGATCGACGTGATGCGCACCTTCCTCGGCGACCTGGTCGTCGTGCGTCCGGCCGACGACGGCACCGTCACGGTGCACGTCACCCCGGCGTGACACGCGAGGCGGCGGCGGCACAACCCCGGCGATGGGACGTTCGATGTGGCTCGACGGGTGGATGAGCGCCGTGGAGTTCAACGGACGCCGAACCGATCGCCGGCGAGAGGAGAGGGCGACGTGCTCGAGCACGTTGCCGCGGCGCTCTCGTGCGACCGGCACCTGGTCGGCGAGTCGGCCCCGGGATAGCGATTTCGTGATCGCGGAGGCCGCGCCTTTCGATTATGGACTGTAGCGCGACAAGGGGTTGTGACTCCCTTCGTTTCGTGCCTGCCCAGGCGATGTCGTCCGAAAACGGTGAATTCATGACCGCACACGCTCACGACGCGGAGCCGGGTTGGGCCACGCTGATCGAGCTGCTCCGCGCTCGCGCCGCGCACGAGACCTCCTCCGGCTTCACCTTTCTGGTCGACGGCGAGCGCGAAGCGCGCCACATGTCCTTCGCCGAGCTCGATCGTCGGGCGCGGGCGATCGCCGTACGGCTCCGGCGCATGGACGCGCGGGGCAAACGGGCGCTCCTCCTGTACCCGCCGGGGCTCGACTACATCGCAGGCTTCTTCGGGTGCGTCTACGCGGGCGCGATCGCGGTGCCGGTCTACCCACCCGACGCGCGCAACCCGGCCCGCTCGCTGCCGCGACTCGCGGCGATCGCGGCCGACGCGCGCGCGACGATCGCGCTGACCACGACGTCGATCGTCGACATGGCGCGCTCGGTGTTCGGCGCGATCCCGGAGCTCCGCGGGCTCGACCTCGTCCCGACCGACGGCGTCGCGGCGCACGAAGGCGGCGCGTGGACCGACCCGGGAGCCGATGCGTCGTCCCTCGTGTTCCTCCAATACACGTCGGGCTCCACGGCCTCGCCGAAGGGCGTGATGCTCACGCACGCCAACCTGCTCTACAACCTCTCGCTCATTCGGTACGCCTTCGGGATGTCGGAGGAGAGCCGGGGCGTCATATGGCTCCCGCCGTATCACGACATGGGGCTCATCGGGGGTATTCTCGGGACGCTGTACGCCGGTTCGAGCGTGACGCTGCTCTCGCCGATCGATTTCCTGAAGAGGCCATTGCGGTGGCTCGAGGCGATCTCCCGAACGCGCGGGACCGTCAGCGGCGGGCCGAATTTTTCCTATGATCTGTGCGTCCGCAAGACGACTCCCGAAGAGCGCGCGCGCCTCGATTTGAGCCGATGGGACGTGGCGTTCAACGGCGCGGAGCCGATTCGGCCGGAGACGCTCGCGCGATTCGCCGAGGCATTCGCGCCGAGCGGATTCCGCGCCGAGGCTTTTCATCCTTGTTATGGCCTCGCGGAGGCGACGCTCATCGTCACCGGCGGGCGGAAGACGACGCCTGCGGTGCTGCGCCCGCTCGACGCGGCGGCGCTCCGCGCGGACCGCGCCGAGGCGGTGCCCGCGGGCCGCGCGGGCGCGCGCGTGCTCGTGGGGTGCGGCCGGTCTCTGCCGCGGCAGCGCGTCGTCATCGCGCGCGCGGACGGCGCGCCGTCCGCGCCGGGCGAGATCGGGGAAATCTGGGTCGCCGGCCCCAGCGTCGCGCGCGGGTACTGGGGCGACGACGACGCGACGGCGCGGACGTTCGGCGCGACGCTCGTCGGCGCGGACGACAGGACGCGCTTCCTCCGCACCGGGGACCTCGGGTTCCTCGACGACGAAGGGAACCTGGTCGTGACGGGGCGCTCGAAGGACGTCGTCATCGTGCGCGGTCGCAACCACTACCCGCAGGACATCGAGGAGACGGTCGAGGCATGCCACGCGGGGCTCCGGCCCGGCTGCGGCGCGGCGTTCGCGATCGAAGAGGACGACGAGGAGCGCCTCGTCGTCGCGCACGAGGTCGATCCCCGCGGAGCCGGCGCCGTCGATCTCGCGGCGCTCGCGCAGGCGATCCGGAGCGCGGTCGCCGAGCGCCACGAGGTGCAGCCGTGGGCCGTCGTGCTCCTCCGCGCCGGGGCCATCCCGAAGACGTCGAGCGGCAAGATCCAGCGCCACGCGTGCAAGGCCGACTATCTCGCCGAGCGGCTCGACGCGCTCTCCGTGTCGAGGCTCCCCCGGAGCGGCTCGCCGCGCGCCGGTGACGGCGGCGAGCCGCTCCTCGCCGCCCCTACGAGCGCACGCCCTGCGGCGTGGGGGACGGGCGCGCCTCTCCTCGCGGCGCGGGGCGGCGCGGGCGACGGAGGCGCGCCCCGCGCGGCGATCGAGGCGCACGTCCGCGCCGAGGTCGCCCGGGTGCTCCGCGTCGCCGAAGGAGACATCGATCCAGCGCGGTCGCTCTATGCCTACGGGCTCGACTCGCTGACCGCGATCGAGCTGCGAGGGATCGTCGAGGCGAGCGCCGGCGTCGATCTCCCGCTGTCGTCGCTCCTCGAGGAGCCGACGGTCGCGAAGATGTGCGACGCGATCCTCGAGCGGAGCGCGCCGCGCGCCGCCGCCGATCCGGCCGCGCCGCCGGCCGCCGCGGGCGACGCGCCGATGAGCGCCGGACAGAGGGCCCTCTGGTTTCTGCACCAGCTCGAGCCCCGCGGCACCGCGTACCACGTCCCGGTCGCCCTCCGCGTGCGCTCGCGCGTCGACGTCGGCGCGCTGCGGCGGACGTTCGCGTTCCTCGCGGCGCGCCACCCCGCGCTCCGGACGACGTTCGCGGCCGGGGGCTCGGGCCCGGTGCAGCGCGTCCACGACTCCGCCGAGGTCGACTTCGACGCCGTCGACGCCGCTTCATGGGACGAGCCGGCGGTCGCGGCGCGCCTCTCCGCCGAGGTCGCGCGCCCCTTCGATCTCGCGCGCGGCCCGCTCGTCCGCGTCCGGCTGTACACGCGCGCGCCGGACGATCACGTGCTCTTCGTGATGATGCATCACATCGTGACCGACCTCTGGTCGTTCGCGGTCCTCGCCGAGGAGCTCGACGCCGTCTACCCCGCGGAGCGCGACGGGCGGCGCGCCTCGCTCCCGCCCGCCGGGAGCCACGTGGACCACGCTCGCTGGCAGGCGTCGATGCTGGCGGGGCCGCGCGGCGCCGCGCTCGAGGCGCACTGGCGCGATCGGCTCGAGGGGGCGCCCGCCGCGCTCGATCTGCCGCTCGATCGCCCGCGCCCGCCGGCGCCGGCGACGCGCGGCGGCGTGCACGTCGCCGCCATCGACGCCGAGACCACCGAGGCGATCAAGCGCACGGCGCGCGCGCGCGGTTGCACGGTCCACACGGTGCTCCTCGCCGCGTTCCAGGTCCTCTTGCACAGGTACACGGGGCAGGACGATCTGGTCGTGGGCGTCGTCGGGGCCGGGCGCGGCAGGGGCGAGCTCGCGAGGATCGTCGGCTATTGCGTCAACGCGCTCGCCGTCCGGACGACGCCCTCTCCGGACGCGCCCTTCGCGCGCTACCTCGCCGAGACGCGCGACGCGCTCGTCGCCGCGCTCGAGAACCAGGACCTCCCGTTCAACGTCCTGGTCGAGCGCCTCCGCCCGCCGCGCGCCCCGGGGCGCACGCCGGTCTTCCAGGCGATGTTCGTCTACCAGCGCGCGCCGTGGCAGGACGACCGAGGGATCACGCGGATCGCGCTCGGGGTCCCCGGCGCGTGCGTCGAGCTCGGCGGGCTCTCCGTCGAGCCGATCGACCTCGGGCCGATGGCCGCCCAGTTCGATCTGAGCTTGACGATGGGGGAGGTCGACGGCGCGCTGGCCGCGTCCTTCTCGTATGCGGCGGACCTCTTCGACGCGTCGACGATCGCGCTCCTCGCGCGGCACTTCGCGACGCTCCTCCGCGGCGTCGCCCTGCGCCCGGACGCGCGGCTCGCCGAGCTCCCCCTCCTC
>Ga0207710_10001461_pt1 | contig 11734 bp, 8 predicted proteins | sample KBSS24metaG_FD_184400 | JGI IMG/M metagenome (GOLD analysis project Ga0207710, IMG submission 184400) | Switchgrass rhizosphere microbial communities from Kellogg Biological Station, Michigan, USA - KBS S2-4 metaG (SPAdes) (version 2) | ecosystem: Host-associated > Plants > Roots > Rhizosphere >...
ATTTGCTTGGTCATCGCGATCGAGTCGCTGAGCTGCTCGAAATCGAGCGAAGAGACACGTTCCGGAGTGGGCAGGGTAACGACCTGGTCGTTCACGAGGCCAAAGAAGTTTTCGATCGACTGTAGCTGTCCTTCCACGAGCTTCACAGATCGCTCGATATCGATGAATGCAGCCACACGGCGCTTGAGGATTTGGACGTTCGCCTGTTGAATACGTCGCTCTTTATCGTCTTTCGCGGCTTCAACCGAGCGCTCAGCCTGGACCAACTGATTCTGCACAGCCTGTCGATTGATCGAGCGCAGGTGATGTTTGCGTCGACGATACACGTCGAGCAGATCGACGAAGTCTTCCCAGCGTTGATCGAGACTCTGAATGTTGTGAGGAATCTGCTTGCTGCCGGTAAACTTTTTGTAGTTCGAATAGATCTGGTTCTTCATCCAGCGCAAGTACTCGACTGCTTCACGCTCGCGCGGATCGAACAACTTGATCTGAGCCTCGCGTTGCTGGTCGCGCAATTTCAACAAGCGCTGCTTTTCCCGTTTATCAACCAGACGACGATAGATATTACTCGCAGGCACGGTTGCTAAATAAACCGTCTCCGTAGCTAATGCCGCCACCAGTGGCGTGATGTCCTGCACATACGCTGCGGCCACTGCAAACCCGGCCATTCCCCAAAAGTTAATGGGCTCTTTGAACGCTTCCTTCAGATACTTCAGGTCGATTTTAGGGATTTCCATACGTAAGGCCCGGACTACCTCGATTGCTGCTGATTACTCCTCGAGCTAATGTGACTGGCCGCCAGTCCCGTTGTTTCCACCAGTCGCCGTTGATTCGCCTTCAGCGGGAAGAGCCTGCGGTGTCGGCGCACTCGATCCGGCGCCCAACAGTCCCATATCGCGTTTGTAAGCGAGCAGCTTATCCTGCAACTGCATATCCATGGCCTCACGCTCAATATCCTGCATTTGCGTATCGACGGAGGCGGAGCCCAGTTGCATCTTGGCTTCCGCGGCTGCGGCACGGCGATCGATCTTGTCGCGCATCTCGTTGAACGTCGATGCGTCGTCGCCAAGCTGGAATGACTCCATTGTCTGCGCGAGCTGTTCCTGAAGTTTTGCCTGCTTCGACTGGTTTATCAACTGCATCGCCTCCGCAGTGCGGCGCTGCATCTGAAGCACGTAATTATCGCGTGCTTTTAGTGCCTGCTTCGATGCTGAGCCCGCGTGCTCCAGTTGCTGTGACGTTTTTTGGAGATCGAGCTGCGCCTGCTGTAGTTGACCGATGTAAGCAGTGGCGATGTCGTCGCGACCCATCTTCACTGAAGCGCGGATCTTCGAGTCAAGATCCACGACCTGGGTCTCGAGGCGCTCTTTGTTTTTGGCGAGCAGTTTTTCGGTGGCCATGACCTGCGCTACGGAATTGTTCAACTCCGGCACGCGGTCGCGCATATCGCGGATGGTTTGCTGAAGAATAAGCTCGGGATCTTCAGTCTTTTCAATAATCCCTCCAAAGAGGGCGCGCACAGAGCGCTTCATTCTTGTCCAAAGTCCCATCTCGCTCATCCTCCGACAGCGATGTGAAATCCAAAAGCGAAGTCAATTCAACGCCGATTCCGGCCCCATACGACGATTTGATGTACGTCACGTACGTTCAGGCGGTTTCAACTCCGGCGAAAACTGAGTTTTGAGTATAACAGTACTGTGAAAACGCTTCCAGATTACCGATGCATCCTGAAAACTCTGTGAGGATTCTCATGCTTTACCGATATCACGGCGGAATTGCATCCCTGGCCAGTGGATCTTTTCCAGGGCGCCGTAACAGAGCGACAGGGCGCCGGAGAGATCCTCAGCGCTGGCGGTGATTCCTAAGACGCGACCGCCAGTGGCAGTTATCCGGCCGCTCGCGTCCCGCGACGTTCCGGCATGAAATACGTGCACGGGACCTTCCCGAAACTCGTCCAGCCCTTCAATCACAGCTCCACTCTCGTACTTCCCGGGATAACCCTTATTCGCCGCCACAACGGACGCAGACGCGCCTTCAGACCATTCAATATCCAACCCCCGAAGCGTTCCGTTGTACATTGAATCGAAGATCGAACCTAAATCCGTCCGCAACCGGACGAGGATCGCCTGTGTCTCAGGGTCTCCGAATCTCACGTTGTATTCGAGCAGCTTTGGTCCATCATTCGTCAGCATCAACCCCAAAAACAGTATCCCCTTGAAAGGAAAACCTTCTTCACGAGCACCAGCAAGTGTCGGTTCCACAATCTCACGTACCACTCGCTCCTGAGTGGCTTTATCGAGAACTGAAGCGTCAGTGATCGTTCCCATGCCGCCAGTGTTTGGGCCGGTATCGTTCTCACCAATCCGCTTGTGATCGCGAGCTGCCGGCATCAATGCGTAGTCACGCCCATCCGCAAAAACCAGCAGCGACGCTTCTCTTCCAGTTAAAGCCTCCTCGATAACAACGCGCTGCGCGGCTTCACGTCCGGCAACGTGATGGATCATCAAATCCTCGACTGCCTTCTCTGCTTCAGCTCGATCCGAAGCAACCACCACCCCCTTCCCTGCCGCTAGTCCATCCGCCTTGATAACCACCGGACCGGCACCAAACTCTCCACTGCGTAGACCCGCAAACGCATCTTCCGGCGACTTCGCAACGCGAAACGCTGCCGTCGGAACACCATGCCGCGCCATGAAGTCTTTCGCAAAGATTTTGCTTCCTTCCAGTCGCGCCGCAGCAGCGCTCGGCCCCACAATACGCAGCCCTCGCTGTATAAATTGATCTACAAGCCCCGCCACGAGGGGCGCCTCAGGACCGACGAACGTCAGATCGATCCGCTGTGACTCAACAAACTCAGCCAGCGCAACATGGTCATTTAAGGGCACACTCGGCGTCTCAGCGAGCTCGGCGATACCAGCGTTACCCGGCAAGCAGAAAACCTGAACCGGTTCCTGTGAAGTTTTTAGCAGCGCCCACACGATGGCATGTTCCCGCCCCCCGGAGCCGATGATCAGTATTTTTTTCATTTTTAGAGCGCGGATGCTGGCATCCTGCAAGGATCCTGTCAAGTTACCCTGTTTTTACCTTGACACATTTTCGACATAGTTATATACCGTTAATCAAAAGCGGCCCCTGCAAGGCTGGAACCTTTACCCTCGTTGGTTGCGAACCGAAGAGCGTAACCGTTCACACAGTTAATTCTTAATCGCCCGCCGGTATGATGATTATAGGTTACGGACCCGAGGGGAGTAGATCATGGCACACATGGAAGCCGTTCAAGTAATGGAGAGAACTCAGGAAACCGAGTATCAAGACCGCGCCATCAGGTGCGTCGACTGCAACGAAAACTTCATCTGGACTGCAGGCGAACAAGTTTTCTTCCACGACAAGGGCCTCAAGAACGAGCCAAAGCGTTGCAAGCCCTGCAAGCAGGCCAAGAACGAACGTCTGGCTGCTATCGCGGCCGCCCAGTCGTCGGGAGTGCGACAACGCATTGAGGTTTCAGTGCAGTGCGCGCAATGTGGACAACAGACCACCGTCCCGTTTTACCCATCCCAGGGACGCCCGGTCTATTGCCGCTCTTGTTTTCTTGCGGGGAAGACTCCTAACGCCGAAGTCGCATAACTCAGTCTCAACTGGCCCGACCTCAAGACTGAGATAGAATAAGTCAGTTAAATAGAACAAGTGTCCACCCAAGTAACGGCGGGGGCAAGCCCCTCTTCCTGACTTGTTCTATCTAGTCGCCCTTTACCCGCCTACGTGCACGATCGGTCGTCGATTCGAGTCACGCTCAGCCTGACGTAACACTTCATGCGTGACCGGCGCAGTGTCGCCTTCGCCAAAGGCGATGTACTTCAGCAGGTACGAAATCGGATTTCCCTCACTCCAGCCAAAATAGACGTGTGGAAGTTTTCCCATCTCGTCGCGCAGGTAAAGTAGAAATGCCGCAATTGCATTCGGAACTGCCGGTGACTCTGTTCGCAAGATGCGGTAATTGTCGACCGTCTCACCGCAAATCTTCAACGTGCCGGAAAACTCGGAAGCGTCGCCGGGAGTCACTTCGAAAAACAGAATCGGCTCGCCGGTCGGTATGTGATTGCTGGTGCGCTTCTCGTGTTCCTTTTGCGCGTACTCGTCGGCGTCGCCTTTGTCCTTGCGGTTCGTGATGATGCGAATGGTCCCTTTCGCGGCATCCTTGATGAACTGCCGCGCCTGATCGTCGAGCTCGATTCTTTCCACTCTCAGCTCAGTTGAGCGATACACGCGTGAGAACAACGAGGCGAGAATGATCGTCAGTATGAAGAACGAAGCGATCTTGATGCCTTCCGGTCTTTCGTGAATGTTTTGGATCGTCGTGTAGACGAAGATGATCGCGATCGCTAAATAGGGATACCAGTTTCTCTGCTTCCGCTTCACCACGAGCGTCACGGCGATGGCGGCAGAAGTCATCAACACCAGCACGCCAGTCGCGTAAGCACCGCCTTGCGCATCCACGTCGGCTTTGAAGATGAAGGTCACGGCAAAAGCGATCGCAATGATAACTATGACGAGAGGTCGCGCCGCTCTGGCCCACTCAGGCGCCATACCGTAACGGGGCAAATAACGCGGCACGATACTCAACAGGCCGGCCATAGCCGAAGCCCCGGCAAACCAGAGAATCGAGATGGTGCTGAGATCGTAGATGGTGCCGAAGATATTTCCGAAAAACTCGTGTGCGAGGTAAGCGATGGCTCGTCCATTCGCTTCCCCGCCTTCTGAAAACTTTTCCGCCGGGATCAGTATGGATGTTACGAAACTGCTGGTGATGAGCATGACGCTCATGATCATTGCTGCCGTCCGCAATAACTTTTTCGTGTTGCGGATTCGCCCGCGCAACAACGGCAGCGCGCTCGCACCTTCCTGGCCCGTCCGAGTTGATTGAATGTTGGCCCAGTCAGCCTCACTCAAATCAGTGTCACCCTTGACGAGTGGCATCACGGCGACACCCGTCTCAAAACCGGATAGACCAAGCGCCAGTTTTGGAAATAGGAATAACGACACCCCAAGGATCAACCACGTATTTCCATGAACACTCGGGTGCTGGTAGAGCGCTCGCTTCCATTCGGGAAAGTGAGATGGATGCGTTGCGAGCTCGAACAGACCAAAGCCAATGACAACCGTATTCAGCACGAGGTAAACGCCGACCAGCGCCACCGCTATTCCGATCGCTTCTTTGAAACCGCGCAAAAAGATCACGCCCAGGACGGCGATGAGTACAAGAGTTACTCCGATCTGGTGTTTTAGTAACGGCGGAGTAAACGGGTTTTCGATGATGTGGGCGGTCGCGTCAGCAGCCGAGAGTGTTATGGTGATTACGAAGTCAGTTGCCACAAACCCGAGCAGGACGAGAACGAAAAGCTTTCCCTTCCAGCGCGAGAGCTGGTGCTCGAGCATCGAGATCGAGCCTTCACCGTGTGGGCTCTCTTCAGCAACGCGGTTATAGATCGGCAGCGCGCCGAACAGCGTCAGCAGCACGAGTATGCAGGTGGCGATCGGAGAGAGCGCCTGCGCCGCGAGAAAAGCAATGCCGGGTTGATAACCGAGAGTCGAGAAGTAGTCGACTCCGGTCAAACACATCACTTGCCACCAGGGATGTTGTTTATGTGGAGTGTGAGCGGTGTCTTGTTGGGCGGAGCCTTTAAATAACCAGAGGTTTAATCGTCTTCCTGCGTTTCTACCAATTAACCAATCGAGCATTTACTGCCCTTCCCTTTGGCCTACGAGGTTAGCTGTCGGACTCGAACTGGAAGTGTTCGTCGTGATGGGTGATGCCTTTCACGATTAGCCCCTGCGTTTCGACGTGCGAAACAGTGGTTCCCCCGCGTTGCGCCAGCAACTTCGGCAGACATTAATTTTCAACAAGCGTGATGTTAGACATGATCACATTATTAAACAAGTCATCTCTGCGTTCTCTGCGTATCTCTGCGGCCTCTGCGTTGAAAGCCCTTTAACGCAGCGAACGCGGAGATACGCAGAGGGCCGCCGAGACTACCCACCCACGTGCACGATCGGTCGCTGATCCGGATCCTTTTCAGCCTGACGCAGAACCTCGTGTGTGACCGGCGCGGTATCACCTTCGCCGAACGCGATGTACTTCAGTAAATACGAAACCGGATTTCCTTCACTCCAACCAAAATAAACATGCGGCAATTTTCCCGTCTCGTTTCTCAGAAAAAGTAAGAACGCCGCGATTGCATTCGGAACTGCCGGCGACTCAGTGCGCAGGATCTTAAACCCGTCGACACTCTCGCCTCTGATCTTCAGCACGCCTGAAAATTCAGACGCATCTCCGGGCGTAACCTCGAAAAAGAGAATCGGCTCGCCCGCCGGAATGTGATTGTCAACCCGTTTTTCTTTTTCTTTCGCTTCGTATTCGAGCGCGTCACCGCGATCGCAGCGGTTCGTGATGATACGCACTGTTCCCTTTGCTGCTTTGCGAACAAACTCGCGCGCCTGATCGTCGAGCTCGATGCGTTCCACTCGCAACTCCGTCGAGCGCCACACACGCGAGAACAGCGAGCTCGCGACGATCGCCAGAATAAAGATCAGCGCGATCTTGAGGCCCTCCGGCTGCTCGAAAATATTCACGATCGTCGTGTAGATGAACACGATCGAGATCAGCATGAATAGCCATTGCACACGTTCATTGTGACGTCGTGCCGAGAGTGTCACCGCAATCGCCGCTGAAGTCATCAACGCGAGCACGCCGGTCGCGTAAGCACCGCCCTGCGCATCAACGTCAGCCTTAAAGACAATCGTGACGATAAAACAGATGCCGGTAAAGACAACCACGAGCGGCCGTGTTGCGCCGGCCCATCCGGGCGCCATTCCGTAACGCGGCAGATAACGCGGAACGATATTGAGCAGACCGGCCAGCGCTGACGATCCAGCGAACCAAAGAATCGATATCGTGCTCAAGTCATAAACAGTTCCAAACACGTCCCCGAGGTAATGATGGGCCAGGTATGCGAGCGCGCGGCCGTTGGCGCTGCCTGCTTCCTGCGTCGCTGTCTCCGGTTGAAATTCTTCCGCAGGAATCAGCATAGTCGTAACGATGCTGCTCGCAAGCAACAGAAAGCTCATGATGAGGGCTGCTGACGTAAGCAGTTTGCGCGTGTTGCGTATGCGACCCTCCGTATCGCCTTTGACAAGCGGCATCACCACCACGCCGGTTTCAAAACCTGACAGACCAAGTGCGAGTTTGGGAAAGACCAGCAACGCGGTTCCGATCATTAAAAACGGATTGCGGTAGGCGCCGAAAAGAACTTGTTTCCAATTCCAGACGACTGTGGCATGTGTCGCGATTTCGTAAAAGCCGAATGCAACGACCGTCAGGTTGAGAGCGAGGTAAATCAGCACGAGAAATACAGCAATACCGATCGCTTCCTTGAAGCCGCGCAGAAAAATGGCTCCGAGCGCAGTGATCAAAACGAGCGTGACGCCGATGCGATGGTGCAGAAAATCCATGTGCTCCATCACAAAAGGATTCTCAACGATGTGCGCAGTTGCGTCCGCAGCCGAGAGTGTGATCGTAATGATGAAGCTCGTGGTGGCAAAACCTAACAAAGCGAGAACAAACAGTTTTCCTTTCCAACGTGAAAGCAGGTTCTCGAGCATCGAGATCGAGCCATCGCCGTGCGGACTCTCTGCCGCTACGCGCCGGTACATCGGCAGCGCGCCAAACAGTGTCAGAAGAATTAAAACGAGAGTAGCGATCGGCGAGAGTGCGCCGGCCGCTAAGAATGCGATGCCCGGTTGGTAACCGAGTGTGGAGAAATAATCCACACCGGTGAGGCACATCACCTGCCACCACGGATGTTGTTTGTGTGTAGTCGCGGAGTCGCGGGAGGATCCGCTTCGTTTGAGGCCCTCTAAAAGCCAGACTTGAAACTTACGTCGTGATCTCTGAAGCAGCCCCATGGTTTCAGTCAATCAGAGTATCGCGCAATTGTCCTGACAAAAAAAGCGGGCGGGAGCCTCCCACAGCTCCCACCCTAAGGCCACGTGTCCTCACCCCACGCGACCACTTCGTCCACCGGGGAGGTGAACGCAAGCGGATTATGCATTAGTCCGTCTAAACTTTCAACCTGCTTATTTGTTTTGGGGAAATCGCAATATTCATTGCAGCGACGGAGCACGACAGTAAAATTTATAGCGTGCATAAGCAACTTCAATCGCGCGAGAGATAGAGGTGTTTTGCTCGTCTCAACTGACGTTATCGAGGCGCTATCTTTCTCTGTTTGCAGCACCGGGTAAATCCGTCGCCTGGGCCAGGTCCTGGCCCTTCTGCTCGTGGGCCAAGTCAGAAAATGCAACGATCAGAAGTAGCACTGCGATGCTGACGGTGCAGAGGATGTAAAGGATGGCCGTCTTTTCGAGATAGATCAGAGTGATGACGACGGCAGCGACACCCAAGGCCCAGAGGGCGGTGATTAGTTTTCGACGCCGGCGATCACCGGCCACAGTTTTACGGTTCATATAATTCCTATAACGCGATCTCTAATTTTAATCTTCTCTGCGGTTCTCGGCGTATCTCTGCGTTCTCTGCGTTTGAGTTGACCTTTAAACGCAGAGAACGCAGAGATACGCCGAGAACGCAGAGCAGGCTATTAATAAATTACTCGCATCGGCAGGTATGTTCCTGTCGAAGAGATTGCACCGGTGATGCTTCCGGTCAACGCACCGACCAATGTCTGTCCAATGCGTTGTGACGAAAATATGCTCGACTCACCCACTTCGATCGTGTCGTACGGTTGCAGGATGAAGTCTGACTGCGAGTTCTTCCTGATGGCGGCGACATCCACGTGAATTATGTCCTGCTTAGTAGATCCGGGAATCTGTCGATAGATCTTCACGTCATTCAGTTTCGCTTCTTTTCGCGCGCCGCCCACCATTGCGAGCGCCCGGCTCAACGTGAGTCCGTCGCGTAGATAGATACCACCAGGCGACAGGACCGCGCCAGTAATGTAAACCGGCTCAGCTTCTGTCACTAACACATAATCTCCAGGACGAATGACCGGATTCGCTTCCGGTTTTCCAGAGCGAAGATCTGAAATCGTTACGACTTGCAGTGGAATCCTGGTGCCGTCAATCGGTGCGGCTTCGGCTTCTTCACCAGCTTCCGGACACATCAACGGCTCGGTATGAAGAATCTGGATCGTGCCGGCTGCACGCTCAGTGAAACCACCGGAAACAGCCATCAACTCATTCAAACGAACCTTTCGCTTCATCTCGACGCGCGTCGCCTGTCGCACTGCGCCAAACACAGTCGCAGGCTGTCGACTGTTTTTTTCCGAAACGCGGACGCTGACCTGCGGGTTGTTAATAAACTTCGCGTACGCGACGGTGATGTCTTTTTGCACGTCCTTGTCCGTGCGACACTTTGCGCGAATGGGCATCTCGAGAAACGGCAAGGCGCTGAGATTGCCGTCGCTGTCTACCTGCGCGCTGCTGGTCAGGTCCGGCTGTCCAAACACTCGTATATCAACCACATCGCCTGGACCAAGCAAATACGTCTTGGTGCCCTGGACGTCCATACTGGGAGATGGCGGCGGGGCCGACGTTTGCTGCGACTGAGACTCCTGCGCGTAAACAGAACCCGCAAATGCGCACACAAACGCGATCACTAAAAGCAAGGATTGTTTAGTTTTCATTCTCTCCACCTCAACGCTGAAGTTTATGTTCCGTGTGTTTATCTCGCCGGTGCTTTTTCCGGCGAGGCAAGGTTCCAGGCAGAACAAAGCCCGTAAAAAGCAAGTTGCAATGATCGCACAAAAGGTGATGGATGCCAACCAGACGCAACACGAAAAGGGTCCGTTTATACCCTCTTCGAATCCGCGAACTACCGCATTTCGGGCATTTTTGGCCTATCATCAATCGTTGTTTGGTCCAGAGTCTTCAGTGTTTCTCTGGTGCGTGCCGTTGGCGGGCCGCAGCCGCGCCTTCAGCTTTTCAATCTCGCGCTCGATCTTCTGAGTTCCGGCGGTGCGAACGTCCTCTTTAACTGCGTCCTGGTTAAGATAAAAAAGCGCGTCGCGATATCGATCGATCGCGCGCCGGTAATGTCCTTTAAATGCCGAACGCTCTGCCAGCTCGACCCAGTGCGCCACTTTTACCGACGCAATAAATCCTTCTATCGCAACTCTCGATTCACTGAGATCCGCTTCGTCCGGATAGATTCGTAACGCCGAGTCGAGACAGTCGAGTGCGCGTGTGGCGGTCTCGATCTTGTCGGACGTGCGCGCGCGTTGTTGCGCTTCATACGTTAATAACTGCGACTGTCCTCTCGCCCACGTCAACAAGTGATGCCGGTGCAGAGCACGCACGCGGTCCTGACTGGCACGAAGCGCGATGCCCTTTTCACTTCCATGACTTCCGGATCTGATCGCTTCGTCAGTGCTCGCGAGGTAGTCGTGGCACAATTGCGCCACGTCGAGATGCAGCTCGGGAGCTGAACCCGGACGGTCGGCAGCGGAAGATTGTTTCTGAATCGCACGCAGCGCAGCCGAGTGTAACGACGCGGAGAATCCTTTTTTCTGACTCCGACTGCTCGAGCGCGAACGACTCGACGGTTTTTGCTGAATGCCGTTCTCTAAAAGATACCGCGTCCACGCACGCCGCATCACGACTTCGCGAGCCGATAACGCAACGAGAAGAACAACACTCGCGGCGAGTCCGGCGGGCAGCCACGGCGCTTCATCACCACCGCTCACCAAAATCCACCAGAGTCCAAAAAACAATCCGGCTGAGAGAACGATCGCGCCTATGAGATAACCAACGCTCGAAGGCATACGACCGCGCGGTGCGCGCGTGTGCAAGTCAGCAGGAACACGCGATTGAGATCGCGGGCTCCTGGGGAAGAACTGATCCGCCGAGTTGTTTCCCAACTACTAACCTCTATGAAAACGGTGCCGTACTATCCGGGGGGATGACCTCACAACGTTGTCAGGGTAATAATAGTCGGCTTTTTGGGATTCCTCTGTCAATATACGACCCATCCACAGATACTGAAGGAACAAAAAAGATGAACGAGAAACAGTTTACGGGCAAAGTGGCCTTCGTTACCGGCGCGACGTCGGGAATCGGGCGGGCGTGTGCAATGGCTTTCGCGCAGGCCGGGGCGAATGTGGTTTGCGTCGGTCGCAAGGAAGACGCGCTCATGGAACTTGAACGAAATCTCCTCAAAACCAGCTCGGGCGTTCTGACCATCCGCGCTGATCTCTCGCATGAAGACGAAGCCGAACGCGCCGTGCAGCAGGCAGTTGATGTATTTGGCGGCATCGACGTGCTAGTCAACGCGGCCGGCCATATCAGCAGCGGCACGATCGAAAACACTTCGCTCCAGGCGTGGGACGAGATGATGAACGTAAACGTGCGCGCTTCTTTTGTGTTGATGCAAAAGGCGGCGCCCAGCCTGATCGAGCGACGCGGCAACATCGTGAATATCTCGAGTGTCACAGGGCTGCGCGCGTTTCCGGGCGTGCTCGCGTACTGCGTTTCAAAAGCAGCGTTGGACCAGTTAACAAGATGTGCGGCGCTGGAGCTGGCGGCGAAAGGCGTGCGTGTGAACGCTGTCAATCCGGGTGTCGTAGTCACGCAGATTCACAAGCGCGGCGGCATGAGTGAAGAAGCTTACGCGGCGTTTCTCGAACACTCGAAGACGACACATCCGCTCGGACGTACGGGACGACCGGAA
>Ga0207710_10001464_pt1 | contig 11721 bp, 13 predicted proteins | sample KBSS24metaG_FD_184400 | JGI IMG/M metagenome (GOLD analysis project Ga0207710, IMG submission 184400) | Switchgrass rhizosphere microbial communities from Kellogg Biological Station, Michigan, USA - KBS S2-4 metaG (SPAdes) (version 2) | ecosystem: Host-associated > Plants > Roots > Rhizosphere...
TTCAAACGGTGGTTTATTAATAGGCGCTTGCATGACGCAGCGGCCAGATCTTTTTAAAGTTGCTATTCCACAAGTTGGAGTAATGGATATGTTGCGCTATCATAAATTCACCATTGGTTACGCATGGTCTGTTGAATATGGAAGCAGTGATAATCTTGATCAATTCAAATATCTCTATAAATATTCCCCACTTCATAATTTAAAACCGGGAGTAAAATATCCTGCTACTATTGTTACTACTGCCGATCATGATGACAGGGTAGTGCCTGCTCATTCATTTAAGTTTGCCGCAACTCTGCAGGCTGATAATGCAAGTGATAACCCAACACTGATCCGCATTGAAACAAAAGCTGGTCATGGCGGTGGAATGCCCACAAGTAAAAGAATTGAGTTAGCTACTGATCTCTGGAGTTTTACCATGTATAATCTTGGAATGAATTATAAAGAACCGGCTACGGTTGCTCCAAAAAAAGAATTAAAGGCGTTTTAAAAAATTGCTGCATTATGTAAATGAAATAAGTTTCAACGAATAAAGCATTCGTTATCCTCGCTATCTTATTTATTGAAAGGCGTTATGCTATGAGTTTTATTAAACGATAAAATGAACCGGGTTCCTTTACCCTCTATTGATTCTACATTTATGCCTACCTGGTTTGAATTCAGGATATGATAGGTCGTTGCTAATCCAAGGCCAAGGCCCCCTGGCTTTCTCGTAAAAAAAGGTTTAAATACATATTTCAAATTTTCTTTACTGATGCCACAACCATTATCTTCTACCTGTATGATGTATTTACCGTCAATGGATTTGGCAGTTAGTTTCAGCTCACCATTTTTTGAAGGCATAGCGTCGATCGCATTAATGATAATATTTGTCAAAGCAATTTGCATCTTCTCTTTATTCAACATTATTTTATAGTCCTGCTTTTCATATTCTTTCCTGATCGTAATATTTTTAAGCCTGATCCGGTCTTCAGTCCTTGCAATAACTTCATCGAGCAGTTGATGAATGGAATGTTTATCATATTGGATCTCTTCAGCCTGGAAGGAAGTAAGAAAATCAGTTACTAAATCATTAATTCTGACAGCTCCTCTTACAATAATATCAAGGTAAATTTTGTGATTATCATCAATGGTCAGAGATTTTAGCATTTCAACTGCAAGATTGATATTTGACAGAGGATTTCTTACCTCGTGTGCCAGTGCAGAGGCAAATTGCGGAGTCTTTTTTTTCGACCTGCGGGCCGGTGTCACAGCTCTTAATAAATTCATGGGGGGTGAAAAACTTTCCTCCATTTTATTATCTCCTGAAACGGAAGAATCTGTCATTTCGAAAAGTTTGGGGTGAACTTAAAAAACATCTTATCTAAAGATGCATTCATTCGCTGGTTTAACTGTTATATTTATCTACGAATTCGTTATATAATTCATACATTTTTGGGTAAAATAGGTTAATCAGCAGGGCATATTGAAAATAACCAGTTATGCCTGGCAATTCAGCAGGAATATAACTTTCAATTCAAATCCATGTCCCGGCTCTGTTACAATTGCAACTCTTCCATGATACAGTTCAGCCCTGCTTTTTATATTTATAATACCCACCCCATTTTTTTCGTTTGTCATATCACAACCTTTTCCATTGTCTGAAATGAGTAATGTCATTTCATTATCCTGCCTACTTAAATGAATAACAGCTTCACTTGCATCAGCATGTTTTAAAATATTGTTTACCTGCTCCTGCACTATACGAAAAATAGTTAGTTGCATTTGTTCATCAAGGTCTTTTTCAGTAATGCCTGTTTTATGAAATTCAATTTTTACAGGAGTTATCTCTTTCAGGTCAGCCAAAAGATTTTTTATGTTGTCAAACAAGCCTATGATATGAGTGCCGGGTATTACAAGATTTTTAGAGATCCTTCTTATTTCCTTCATGACATTTATAATGAAATCACTCGACTTTTCAATATACAAGTCTTTGTTCTTTTCGTTCTTTTTTGACATTTGCAGGTACATACGGGCAACAGCGAGGGTTTGGCCCAGGTTATCATGCAATTCTTTTCCAATAATTTCTCTTTCATTTTCCTGTGCTTTAAAGATCGCCGCAGTTAGTTCTCTTTGCCGGTTTAGCCTTTCTTCCACTAATTTTTTTTGTAGTAAAACTTTTTCGCTGATATCCTGGGTAGCTCCAATCATTCTTACAGCTCTATTGTTCTTATCATAAATTATATATCCACGATCATGTACATAAGCATAGCTGCCATCTGCCTTTTGAAACCTGTATTCATCTTCCCATAAACTATCCGATCCGTCACTAATAACTTTTTTTAATTTTTCCAATATGCGGGTTTTATCATCAGGATGCAGGCGACTCTCCCAAAAGCTTTGCGGAATGATGGCATTCACGATCTGGTAACCAAAAACTCTTTGATGCCCGCCATCAATCCAGAAAATTTCTTTGCAGTTAAGCTCCCATTCCCAAAGACAATCATTGGTGAGCTCTGTCACAAAACGGTATAATTCATTTAGCAGCTTTAGCTGCTGCTGCGCATATTGCCCCTGCTGTGCCTGTAGTGTAGTATTTTTAAAAGAAACAGACAAAGTATTATTGCAATTGTAAGTGATCACATCATACCATGCTTCCATTTCCCCCCAATACTCATGAAAGTGTATAGGAATGTCAGTCAGAAATGCTTTGTGATAAGATGTATAAAAATCAAGGGGAATGGTAGCCGCAAATTTTTCCCAAAGATTCTTCCCGACTATATCTTTTGATTGAACACCTAATAACTTTTCCGCCGCCTTGTTCCAATAGGTTACTGTCCAATTGCGGTCTACTGTAAAAAATCCGTTAGTAATAATTTCGGTGATAGGTTTTTCGGGGTGACTGTTATTACCCTTTTTCTCAATTCCGTTTGTATGTGAAAGAAGTTTAAAAGCCATATTTCCCGTTGAAAGATTGATATGGCCCGGGTCGAGCCAGGTTTATTGTTTATCACATTAAAGTTCACTCGTAACCACTTTTAATGATCGTCAGGATCATTTTAAAGCGACCATTGGAATTTATATGATTTGGTGAATGTGCCGGTATAATAATTCCCTGGCCAGATACAAGTAAGTGGCATACCTTATCAATAACGATCTCAGCTTTGCCTTCAATGATCTGGGCAAAGGTGTCAAAAGGCGATGTCTTTTCCGTTAACCCTTCACCAGAGTCAAATGACATTACACTTATATTTCCTGTTGATTTTTTAATAATTGTTTTTATCACTACAGAATTAGGCACATATTCAATGATCTCAACAATGATATGAGATACTGATTTCTCGAGTTCGCTATCGCCCGGTTTTTCTTTCTTAAATTCATTGCTCATGATCAGACATTTAGTTGTTTAAACTCTTTTCTATTTATTAAGACGAAAAAATCAAAATAATTTTTATAATGTTTTTTTCCCCGACCCAAAAGCAAGTACTGAAGTCACAAGGGCTACAATAAGTAAAACATGAATAATGCTTCCCATGTGAAATCCAAAGTATCCAACCAACCAGCCTATTACCAGGATCAATGCAACAACATACACTTTATTTTTCACGGACACTTTTATTATTTATTAAACACTCGTCATTTATTCATGATTTTTTTATTAAAAATCTTCCCTTAAAGAATTTTTCTTCCATCAATGATTCTGAAAATTATGACGACAAGGGCTATTACAAGCAGGCCGTGAATGAGGTTTCCGGCGTGAAAACCGAAGTACCCAACCAGCCAGCCAATTATCAGAATGACAGCAACTACATACAATAAATTCCCCATAAGAATAATGTTATCATGATTATTAAAAACGTGTCTTTGTTGATCGTTAACACTTTTATTTTATTCAAAGTCGCCAGTAACAGTCTTATCCTGCTGATCAATCAAAGATTTAGATACTGGCGATAATGAGTGTCTTGTTATTAATGACGGCGACCATTATTTCTGTGATTGCCATTACTATTACTTCTCCATTTATTATGCTCAGGATGATCTTTGATCTCAAAATATCTTGGATCGTGGCTATTGCGAATTACGCCCTGGCTGTGATTCCCTCTGTAACCTGCATATTGTGTTCTGTAGGTTTCAGCATGGTAATAAGGTCTTGGCTCATTCACCACTACCTTGTAGCCGGTATATATATCATAACTGCGAAAACGATAAGGTAAAGATGTGGCAAATATCCATCGTCCACGTTCCTGGTAAATATATTGGTGCCTTGGAACATAATAGAACACATCTATATCGGGCATATAGTAATACTCTACATGATCATAGCCGACAGGGCCCCATACCGGCTGTGATCCGATATTGACATTAAGTTTAACACGAAGCTGGGCGCTGGCATTTTGAAATACAAAGCCGCCTAACAATAACGCAGCCATAAGAATTATTTTTTTCATTTGTAAAAATTTAAATTGTTTTGAAAAAATCAAGAATAAGTCAGATAAGTTTAAATGTATTTTATAAAGATTCAATGATCAGGTGTAGCTCTTCTTTGGTTTTACCCAATTTGATCTGAAGTTTGCCTAACATCTCTTCTTTTTTACCTTCTTCAAACAAGAGGTCATTATCCGTCAGAGATGCGAATTTCTGTTTGAGCTTGCCTTTTTGCTCATTCCAGTTTCCTTTTAGTTGTGTAATGTTCATTTTTTTGATTTAGCGGTGAAAGAATTTTCACCCTATAAAGATGAGTTCTTTAATTCTTTAAAACATTACACGATTAAAGAAAAGAGTTATATCATTCACACATTACTGAATGACGTTTTTACATCAGCCTTGATCAGGAAATTATTGTGGGCTTATCTCTCTTACTATTATGAGTTAATCTAAAAAACCTCTGTAAAAAACAGAGGTTATATCGAAAACTAACACAGGAATAGGGTGTGTATGAAATGTTTCATTTTACCTGGAGTTATTACCGGATAAAGCACAGATTATTTTTGTATTCTGTAATAGTGTGCAATACCTTAAGCTTTTCAATGATTTTATTTTTAAAACTGTTTCCCCGGAACCTGTTCTTTTTAACTTCATTCAGAACAGTTTCATATCTGGTTATAGCTTCTGCAAAATGCCCGCTATTTTCATTCTTTAACGCTTCACTAAATAATCTGACCTGGATACTCTTTTTATGCATAATAAAATCTATAAGCTAAAGATGAGTCATTTAACGCTAATAAGTATTACATGATTTCCTGTAAAAATTACATCATTCACACATTGCCGTAAGGAGGATGTCGTTGGCGATCATTAAGACGCAGGCACTTCAATAAATGGTACTCCGTTTTTATATTCTCCAAGGATGGTTACTTCCTTGTATCTTGAATAGAGGCTGGCATTATCTTCCATGTCTCTTTTGCTTTCGCTTCTAATTTTAGTTCCTTTTTTAAACCCTTTATTACAAATTTCAATGTAAAATCCATTCTTCAATTGAATCTTGTGAATCCTGTTTCTTCCGTTGCTTTTCATTACTAGTTATTTAAAAATTAAAATTATTGAATCTGTATTTCTTCGCTGCACCAGGTCTTTTTAAAACCGTGGTACAGGTCTAAACTAAACTTCTATTAATGTAATAGTGTTATATCATCCAATGAAAAAGTTATATCATTCACATATTCTCCAGCATCGAACGTTTTTTGTCTTTTAATTGTTTAAAATGCGAAGGGGTTAAGCCTGTAACTTTTTTGAATTGTGCAGAAAGATGAGCTACACTGCTATAATGCATCTGGTAGGCAATCTCAGTAAGATTGAGTTCATTGTATACCAATAATTCTTTTACCCGTTCAATTTTGTGCATGATAAGAAACTTTTCGATAGTAGTACCTTGTACTTCTGAAAAAAGATTGGCGAGGTATGTATAATTGTGATTTAATTTCTGGCTTAAGTATTCAGAAAAATTCACAGTCAGGGGATCTTCTGAATAATGCGTTAATTCAACAATAACATTTTTTATTTTCTCGATCAAAATACTTTTTTTATCATCCATTAGCTCAAGGCCAGATTTCGACAATGCTATCTTGAATTGTTCATGTTGTTCGTTTGAAATATGTTCCAGTATATCAGCTTCTCCCAATTCCACTACTGTATAATGCAATCCCAGTTTTGTGAGTTCATCCTTTACCAGCATTTTGCAACGGATGCAAACCATATTTTTTATATATAACTTCAAAAGAGCTATTTAATGTTTTGATATTTATTTTTTGGAGGTATAGTTATTAGATAACAGTTGCCTCCTGGTTATTATTTAATTTTTACCGTAGTTGTTATTGCAAAAGGTTAAATCAGAGCGGAATAAACAATCTGGAAAACTACTGACAATTTATGAGCTGTACTTAAGGTAGATCGTTTGCAATACCTGTAAGGTAAGGCTTATTATTGAAGAACAGGTAAATATATTTCTGCCATCATGCATCTCGCACTGCCACCGCCATTTGTTTCAATGGTGTGGAGTGATGAATATATGATCCTGTTATAAGCACTCAATTTATTTAATTGCTCTTCCGTTAAGACCTGGTACGCTTGCGTTGACATTACCAGAAGCCTTTCCCCATTCTTATTTTCAACTTGGAGCATATTGCCCGCAAAATGATTAAGCTGTTCAAAGGTTATTTCAATAATTTCTTTGTTGCTCTTTCTAATTGTTTCAATAACATTTGTTTTTTCTTCTTCATCAATAATCGAATCCAAACAAATGACCACATACTTGTCTGCCACACACATCATCACATTGGTATGATAGATAAGTTGATCTTTGCTATCGACGGCAGTAAAGCTAACAGGTTCATAATTCATCTTTTTGCAAAATGCCTTCAGCATTTCTTTATTAGTTCTTGGAGAAAGGCAGGCATAAGCGATCTTATTATTCCTGTCAAGAACCATGCTGCCAGTGCCTTCCAGAAAGAGACCCTCTTTCTCATAGCCACTCAGATCAATTTCTTTTGAAACACGGAACCGCTGATAAATTTTTTGTAGCACATGCACTTTTCTTTCAGCTCTCCTGTTTGTTGCAAACATCGGATACATTAACAGGGTTCCATCTTCATGAAAAGAAATCCAATTATTGGGGAAAATAGAATCAGGAGTATATGGTTCCGGTGTATCGTCAACCACTGTAACATCTACTTTGTTTTGCCGGAGCAAAGAAACAAAGTCATCAAATTCCGATACTGCTTTTGACTGTACATCCTTTGTATTCCTTTTTACCTGGAAAGCATTGTTTTCTGCTGTTTCAGCATTATAATCAAAATTTACAGGCCTTATCATCAATATATGCGAAGTAGTCTGCATGATAATTCAAAACTAAAATCCAAACTTTTATCTTCTGTTTTTACTCAAGATGAAAGCCACCTCTTGCTCTCGATAACTCTGCAGATGGTATCAATATCATGGTATCGGCAATGTCTTTAATATCGATCTCGCCATTTTCCAATTGAGACAATAACTCATCCACATTAATTATATCAAATCCATTTTCTCTAAAAGCTTCGATGGTTTTATCATTCCTGTCATAACCGAGCACTACACCTTCCTTTAATGCTAATAAGTTGCAGGAGTCCGTCCATTGCTCTCTTGCATCAAAAGGAAATATATTATTACCGGAATAAATAAATTTCACTTTACCATTACAACCCAGGTCATTTTTACTAATGTCTGATAAAAGATCTTCAAGACTATCAAATGTTATCGGGTCTTCCATGTTCTTCTTTCTAAACTGAATGATCCTGATCTTTTCATCTTTTTTTTCCATGTCCAACACTTTCTGAACCGGATCTGCATTTTCCATCTTAATTCTTTTTCTTGAAAAAGTTCCAAGCATAGCCCATACATCTTTTTTTACCTGGGTAAATATGGTATCGATATGCATGTAGTCTCTTTTTTTAGGTATCCTGATGACCGTTATCTTTTTTACAATACCTTTTTCAAACAATAGACTGGATACCTGCCAGGCGGCTTCTAAAGTGGTGCGTTCACTCACACCAATTAACACATGATCTTTAGTGATTACCATTACATCCCCTCCTTCAAGCGTTACCTTTTTTTCATCATTATCACGGGGTATAAGAAAATGATGAGATGAATCAGCTATCTCCAGTATTTTATCCTGGTAGCCATCAAACAAAGGATGGTTAAAGAATATGTATTTCATCAGCATCGCTTCTCTTGTCCTTGCTTTCTTTGCAGGTTTGTTCAAAAGAATGTAATCGTTGATAACAATCCCGATATCTCTTGTAAAAATAAAATTCGGGATAGGAGGGAAGATCATCTCATCTTCATTAACAGTACCGCAAATAAAAACTTTGGCGAGTTGTTTTGCTGTAAAATTTAAAAGGTCGTTTTGCGTGGTATAAGAGCATCCTTCAATAGCGCATACGGCGGCAACCAATTTTAATTTTATTTCACGATCATTCAAAATGTCAGCAAGCAGCCACTCCAGCTCAATTACTTTTTCAGAACGAAAAAATTTTTCATTATCCGGTTTGAAAAAATCACGATTGTTTTTTTTATTATCAATTTCAGCAAGCTTGTTTTTTATTTTAGCCGGATCAAGAAAGTAAAGAAGGATCTTTGTGTAATAGTCATATTCTTTTCTTCTTATTGTATCAAGATGAACAATATCTTCAAATAACCAATCCTGCGCCTTGGAAGGAACAACCTTTCCCAGGCCGCTGTCGGGACTGTGAACCAGCAATCTTCGTAAGGTGCCTATCTCCGATGTAACCGATATTTTATTTTTTGATTTTGACATAACCTGCTTTTTGAATTTATAAAAAGGAAGAAACTGATCAGCAGGTCAATCGGGAATATAAAAATTCGGCAGAAGAGATTGTTCTGCAAACGAAAAGATGATAATTTTTTTAATGCACACTTTCATATAAAACAAGCGGGAATAAAATTAGTTCATTGTTCCTGCACATTATGACGAAGACGTCATTTAATTGATCAAAAAATTATAAGCGGCGGGTCCCCTGTTTATTCATGTGCAGCGAGGATAGGGATCTCGCTATGGTAAACAAGCTTTTTAGTATGTGAATTGCTGAATAATAACCCTGAATTACTATCATGTTTTGGTATAGTAACCAACAGATCTATTTTATAATCCCTGATAAAATTATCCATAGCATCATAGAAGTCATTCATGCCAATAAAATAAAATTCACTTTTATAATTTTTGAACATCTCTTTTAGCACCTGTTTGCCATGCTGGTATTCTTCTGTAAGAGACACATAGTGTTCACTGTTTACATTTACTATATGAAGCATGGGATTAAACATTTCCAGCACTGCACTTATAAGGACAGAAGGTGTGGTAACTTCCACATCTTTAAAGTCTGATGCAAAAGCCACGTTTTTTATCTCCTTAAATTTTGCATCCGGCGGAATAATCATTACGGGATAAAGATTTTCATTAACGAGTTTCAAAGTATTGCTTCCAAAGAAAATTTGCCCAAGCGCTGATCTGCCGGTAATGCCCATTGCTACAAGCGTAGCCCTGCTGCTTTGTGCAAGCCTGCAAATATTCTCAATAAGGTCGCCTCCTAATTCCTGCTCTATAGATACATTAGCGACACCTATTGTATTCATTTCCCTTTTTAAAACTTCCAATTGTTTTGTACTGGCTGCCCGTTCGCTTTCTTTGTCATAATTGTTATAAAGGATAGCTACCGCATCTTCCTTGCCACTAAGCATTTGGGCGGTAAATTTTGCTGCATTTAACGAAGTTTCTGAAAAATCAACAGGAATGATCACTCTGTGCATAGTTATTGGCTTTGAGTATGCTATAAAAATACAGCATTTAAAGTGGATGAAAAATTTTTGGTATTAAGTTGAAATTAATAATTGATCCTTGCAGATCATAGGAGGGAATGGGCATTTAATTCTTCTCCGAGACCTTTAGCTGCAAGAACTAAATTACGGTATGTTTCCTTCATTGCAATTTCTATATCATCTGCCCTATTGATAGGAATTAAGCGATCAAAGTATTGCTGCAGGTTTTCACTATGTGTTACAACACCTCCTAATCCAATAACCGGTATTGATCTTTGCTTTGCTCTTGCTGCCACACCAAAAGGTCCTTTGCCATGCAAGGTTTGTGCATCAATACTGCCCTCACCCGTTATAACAAGATCTGCATTTAATAATAGCTTATTGAAGCCTGTTATATCCAGAAAGTAATCGATTCCATTTACCAACTTTGCATTCAGAAATGTATTTAATCCCGCCGCCACACCACCGGCTGCGCCACCATGTTTTAATAGCGCCATATCTTTTCCTGTTTTTTGCAAGGCTATATTTCTAAATAGTGCAAGCCCTTCTTCTAATTGCGGAATAATTTCTTTTGTTGCTCCTTTCTGCGGACCAAAAACAGCAGCAGCGCCTTCTTTTCCTAACAAATAATTTTCTACGTCACATAAAATGATAAGCTCCGTATATTGGAACCACTTATCAATCGCTGATGTATCAATAGCTGCCAGGTTTTTTAATGATGCAGGTAATTCCTTTAGTTCATTTCCATCTGTATTCAAAAGTTTTATACCCAATGCTTGTAACATTCCGATGCCGGCATCTACAGAGGCGCTGCCACCTATGCAAAGAATGATCTTTTTTGCGTTCATTTCCAATGCTTCTTTTATCAATTCTCCCGTTCCAAATGTTGTAGCATGCAAAGGATCGTATTCATTTTTTTGAAGTAACCGTAAGCCGGAAGCATCTGCTAATTCAATAATAGCGATCTGTCCATTTTCAATAAAACCAAAAGATGAGCTGATCTTTCTCCCGATCGGATCATGTACTTCTTTAGTGATGATCTTTCCGGATAAATGTTGAATCAACAATCTTCCTGTACCATCACCACCATCGCCAACAGGAAAAGATGTGGTTCTGCACTTAAGTTTGCTTTCCTGTAATCCTTTGCTGATAGCTTCTGCTGCCTTATCTGCAGTAAGGCTGTTTTTAAAAGCATTTGGTGCAATAAGTATATGCATTGTATTATATCGGGGAAAATTGATATTATGAAACTATCACCTGTAATAACCGAATAACACGGAAGAAAACTTTAGTACTGTAAATGTAAGAACTGCTTTAAGAAACAAAAAAACACTTATTCCGGTTAAGTGAAATTTCAGGGTTTGTAGTAAATACAATGACCAGATAATACTATAATAATCTATTGCATTTGGTTTCTAAAATCACTTTCTTCACAATGAAATTATCCGAACGACCGTGCTTCTAAAATCCATCCTATGAAACCCAAACCATCCTTTGAAAAGCAAAATCCTATGAAAGCAATCACCTTTCCTGACCTTATGGAAGACCAGCTAAATACTGGCTTTGCTATTGTCTTTAACAGTACAACCTATTTACAAAAACTGGTAAATTACCTGGTAGGCAATTCGCTAAAAACTATTATTCGCAATAAAACCGTTGTTGTGAATGAAGTGCCTGCAGAGTTTAGTACAGGCGCCGATGCAGAAAAAATTGCTCCTGTAATAAGCGCATTGCTTACCACTGTGATTGCCAACTCACGCAATGGCCTTATTAATATCACCGTTGATAAATTTCGTGATATTGTTACATTAGAAATACAAGATCGTAACAACTATAATGGTTATGCTCTTGCATGTGGCATTAAAGCTATAGAACCGCTTGCCTCAATAATGGGGGGTAGTATTAACATCGAAGCGCCACAGCAATTGATTG
>Ga0207710_10001465_pt1 | contig 11718 bp, 10 predicted proteins | sample KBSS24metaG_FD_184400 | JGI IMG/M metagenome (GOLD analysis project Ga0207710, IMG submission 184400) | Switchgrass rhizosphere microbial communities from Kellogg Biological Station, Michigan, USA - KBS S2-4 metaG (SPAdes) (version 2) | ecosystem: Host-associated > Plants > Roots > Rhizosphere...
CGTTTCCCAATGCGCCCGCGACGGTCAGCGTTGTACCCATGCCACGCAGTGTTTGATCTTTGTCGGCTTCTTTTCTCAAAACTTTATCGATTTGGAAGAAGCGGTCGGTCATGCGCTCCAGAACTTTCGTGACGTCGTGCTCGCGCTGGAGCGCGAGGGTCCAGTCTGATGTGTCGACAATCAACTCGATCAGGTTGGTGAGAGCGAGCCGGCTGGCTACTTCGCCACCGGCCATGCCGCCCATACCGTCGGCTACCAACATGCCGTAACCGCTCATGAAGTAACTGGCCTCGAACAAGTCCTGATCGAGATTCGTCATCAGGTTTTCGAGTGAGCGCCCGAAACGCATCACGAGATAACTGTCTTCGTTGTTTTCCCTGACATGACCCGGATGCGAGATGGCGCCGAGATCAACCTCGAGGCTCGTCCAGACCTTGTTCAATGTTCCGCTGGGGTTCGAATCATTCTGTGTGTTCATGTCTGTGCCTTTGAAAGACGCGGCTGGACGGGCGCCTATGACCGGCGTCAGAACAACTTGGCGAGAGCGCAACGCGATTTTCAATTTTATGGGCGTACACAAACGCAACGTACTGGCAAAAGTTACAGGGCTAAAACTTCCAGCCGAGCGAGGTGCTCACGCCGAGATCGTTCTTATCGGCTCGTACTGGGGGCTTGCTGTCGAAGTTTTCGTACACGTGAAAACCCCACCAAAGGTCCTTCACAATTTTTATTCGCAGATCGGAGGTTCCCTGTAAGCGCATGCGGCCGGGTGTGGTCAAACTCGGAAACAAGCTGAAGCGCGATCGGATGTCAGTCCTGTTGAAGCGAAAAGTTGCGAAGTCAGCGCCTGCGATCGCATCCGCATTGGTGGTCTCCGGACGGCCCAAAATGGTCGAGTAATGTTCACGCGTGCCGGCGATGCCGCCAAAAAGCGAGAGTCTCGTATTTTCTGTCTGCACTACGTTTCTACCAACCAGCCCGCCCACAGTTGTGCGCAGCTCCAGGCTTTGCTGATCGCTGTGAAGCAGATCGAAGAGTCCGCCAACGTACCAGCGACGAGCTAGCTGTTTTCGATAGTCGAAGCTGAATTGATTGCGCCTAAGACTGTCTCCTTCAGTTTGTCCGCTGAAAGCCGAATCGATTGACGCGGTAAAGGAGTGATCTCCGGCTCGATAAGTGGTAGTTGCGGCGAGTTCGGTCTGATACTGATCGTTGCCGCTGGTAAAACTAAAACCAAAGTCGATCGATCCTTCTAGTCGTTTCCAGAAGCGTCTGTCGGCGGGCGTTATTCGAATTACGTCGAGTTGGTGCACTCGCGTCGAATTGCCGATCACGAAATTCGCGACCTCGTCCGAGTTAGACGGCAGCAGGCGCATAACGTCAGTCACGAGCTTGCCGTCAACCAACCAGATCATGAATGTCGATTTGCTCTCGAGTCTTTCAACTCTGGACCAGTCGAGACGGACCGCTTCCGCCATGTAGTCAGACTTGAACCTGAGCTCACCGCTTTGCAAACCTTTGATTTCTCCGGTCAGCCGGTCGCCATTTTTCAGTACCACAACGTCATCGACGTTCTTCGCGATCGCGGTTAATGCGAAAAGAAAGTTGATGAAAATAATTACGCCTGAACGGCAAGTTCTTTGCTGGCCGCGACTCATACTCGTGCGATGACCTCCTAAGCTGGCCCTACTTTTTGCACGCCTCGCTCGGGATCTCGCCTGTCAAAAGTGACAGTTATCGGCGCGTTCCGGCGCTTTTAGAATCCAGCGAAAAAGATTTGCGGATGGAGGTCTGTAGAGATGACAAGGCTTTCTCGGATGATTGCAATTGCGGGATTAGTTCTCGTGTGGTGTGTCGCCGCAGCGGCGCAGGATATCAGGTACAACTACTTACAGGGCACCGACTTCACGAAATACAAAACGTATAAGTGGGTCCAGATACCTAACATCCAGTATCCAAACTCGATCCTTGACGATCAGATCAAGCGCGCCATCGATGCTCAACTGGCGTTGAAGGGTTTGACGAAGACGGAAGATAATCCCGACCTTTACGTTGCCTACCAGGCCGCTGTTAACCAGGAGAAACAGTGGAACTCTTACAGCACCGGCGGTGACATGTGGGGTTGGGGTGGCTGGGGTGGTTGGGGGGGTATGTCAACTACGACAACCACCAGCTCAACGATCAATATCGGCACACTCAATCTCGACATCTACGACGTCGCAACTAAGAAACAGATCTGGCGCGGCGCGGCCAGTAAGACTCTTGGATCGGGTAAAGATCCGAAGAAGGTCGAGAAGAACTTGAACAAGGCGATGGCGAAACTCCTGAAGAAGTATCCGCCGCCGGCGAAGTAAGCGTTGAGGAGCAAAAAACATGAAAGCAAAATTCTTAGTCGCGACGTTTGTGTTGTTAGTGTTTGCGTTGGGGTTGTCGATGCCGGCGCCCGCGCAGAAGAGTGATGAAAAGTTTTCAGCGCTTGCCTACTTGCCGCACGGCGCCGGTCCGGCGATGGTGGGTGCGGGGGCGCGCGTCAATGTCGATCTGTGGGTGAATAGTTATACGAGCGATGCTGATGCGAAGGTAATGGCCCAGGCACTGGTTGGCGGTGGACCAGATGCTCTACTCAAGATCCTTCAAGACGCGAAGACGATCGGCAAGATCAGGCTGACGGGTCGAGCGGGTTTTTACGACTTCAAGCTCATTCGCTCACACAAGACTGAAGGGGGCCGGCGCATCTACGCTGTTGGCGATCGTCCGGTTGGTTTCCTGGAAGTTTACTCCGGTAGCAGATCGCAGGATTACCCATTTGGAATCCTCCAGCTCGATCTCAAGACGAACAAGAAAGGTAAAGAAGAGGGCGAAGGCGCGCTGCTCTACTCAGCAAAGATAAAAGTGCTTGATGGGAATAACATCGACGTGGAGAGCTACGGAATCGGCCCGGTCAAGTTGCTGGGCGTGCGGAAGTTTTAGAGAAACAGGCGAGAGCGGGGGCAAGCCACACTTCCTGACTTGTTCATTCCTCTGAGACGCATGGAAAAGTACAAGTCAGGAAGGGTGGCTTGCCCCCGCTCTCGCCTTTAAGCGTCTCGTAAGTGGCGTATGCGGCGCGAAAGGAGTTTCCGCAAACGGCGGCGCGCTTTGTGGAGTTGGGATTTGGAGTTTCCGACCGAGCAGCCGAAGAGGCCGGCGATCTCTTCGTGGTTGTAACCTTCGACGTCGAACTTCATAAACACCGAGCGACAGCCGGCGGGGAGTCGCGCCAGCGCTGCATCAATCGCAATACGATCCAGGAACTGCGTTCCAAACGAAACGTTCAAATGAGTCGTGTCACACCCATCCTCGAGATACGGAAACCGTTCCCGGCGACGCACCGCCTGGCGAAAGTACATCAAGACATGATTCGTAGTCAGTCGATATAACCAGCTCGTAAACTGGCTCTCACCCCGAAACGATCCGGCCTTCCCGAGCAGCTTAATAAAGATCTCCTGAGTCAGATCTTCGGCCACGCTCATATTCCCAGTCATGCGCAAACACACCGAATAGACCTTCGGCTTGTGTCGCTCATACAGATCTCCGATACCCGAGATGGCGCCTCTCGCGATCGCTTGAGTCAACTCGTAATCGGATAGTGGGGCCTCAAGTTGATTCATAAAACACCGTTGAGTCTAGGGGCGGGCGATCTGCCAGTCACCTGTAAGTTTTGCCAGTTACCGACTTGCCACCTCTCCTCTAAATTTTTCGCGAGCTAATACTCCGCCCCAAAACCATCGGAGAAGGCGTGCATGAAGCTGACAAATCCACTGAACATTTTCCTCAAACAAAACGATCCAAACTGGTTCGACGTCATCCGGCCTACCAAATTGCCTGCTTTCCCGAACCAGTTTGCTCCGAACGGAAAGGTTTTTTACGGCGTCAGACGAAGCCGTCTCAGGGTGAAATCGACCACGCCAACCAAGTACGGCGAACTGAAAACAGCGAATGCGTACCACGAGAGAACTTCCTGGATGGTTTCAAGTCTGACGATTTCCGCATCCAGTTTTCGTTCAAATACAACTTCTCGAAGACATTCACATATTGATCTTTAAGCGTCTACGGACCACGTGGTCCAGGAAGAGGAGAAAGAGAGTCATGTTGAGACACAAGATCCAGACAAGAATGCTCATTGCGGTGTTTATCCTGCTGACATTCGCAACGGCGCCCTTGTCAGCGCTGGCACAGAAGACCAGTCCTGTCGCGCCGGGTAAAGCGCAGGTCGAAGCAGTTGTCCGCGAGGCGTACGAGAAGTTCAAAACCGACGCAGGCGGCAAGAATGCCGATTACATTCCTTACCTGGCCCAGGTCGACTCGAAGCTTTTCGGCATCGCGATCGTCACTACTGACAACCAGACGCTGTCGATGGGCGACATCAAGTACGCGTTTTCCATCCAGTCGATCTCGAAGGTTTTCTCGCAGGCGCTGGCGATGGAAGAGCTTGGACCAGACAAGGTGTTTGAGAAAGTCGGTAACGAACCGACCGGCCGCGCGTTCAACTCCGTGTTTGCAGTGGCTGATATGCCCACGCATACCGGAAATCCTTACGTAAATGCCGGTGCGATTTCGACTGTCAGCCTGATCTCAGCCAAAACAGCGGATGAGAAGTGGAAGAAGATCCTCGACTTTTACAGCCGTGTCGCAGGCGAAAAGCTCACGCTCATCGACGACGTTTACAAATCCGAGGCTGCCACCAACACCGGCAATAAAGCGCTCTCGATGTTGCTCGCGAAATACGATCGCATCTATTCCGATCCGTTTGAGTCAGTCGATGTCTACACGAAGCAGTGCTCGGTCGGCGTGAACGTGGTCCAACTCGCGCGCATGGGCGCAACCTTGGCGAACAACGGGAAGAATCCGGCCACGGGCGAACAGGTGATCAAGCCTGAAAACGTCCCGCACATTCTTTCCACGATGATCATGGCCGGACTTTACGACGGCTCAGGCGGTTGGGCCTGGCACGTCGGTCTCCCGGCAAAGAGTGGCGTGGGCGGCGGCATCGTCGCAGTAGTTCCTGGCAAGGGCGCGATCGCCGTGTTCGCCCCGCCACTCGATGAAGCAGGGAACAGCGTGAAAGCGCAGAAAGTGATCGAGTACGTGGCAAACAAGCTCGACTTCAACTTGTTTTCACCACGCTCAGTCGGTTTGAAGACTGAATAATGCGAATCGTAATGACTCAAACTCCTTTTCAAACACGCAGAGTAAAGTGGCGTTACACGGTCACGTCGCGCGCCGCTTTACTCATCAGCGTCTTCGTGATTTTCAAATTGATCGCAGCCGCACAAACACCCGGTCCCTCAAATGCGACCACGCCTGAGAAGGGAACCAGCGGCTCGGTCGAAAAGGCTCCGCTCAGCGATACAGAACGGGCCGAGCTACTCAAACTGATCAAGAGTCTTCAGGAACGAGTCGACAAACTCGAAGCCGCACAAGCTGCAAACGCTTCCCCCGCGAATGTGCCCGTTGAAACTTCGACGCCGGTCGAACCGCCGCCACCCGAAAGCGCTCCTTCACCGGCGGCCGTTGACGCAACACCAAAGCAGGACGACGACGGCAATAAGTTCGACGGTAAGTACACGCCAAATCTCGGATTCAAAGTCGTCAACACCGAGTATGGCGACATGAACGTCAGCATCTACACGTACGTTCGTTATCTGAATCAACTCGGTCTCGATCCAACCTATACCGATGCATTTGGCAATACGAAGAATATTCAGCGGCGACAGGACGTTCAGCTACTCAAACTTCAGATCAAGTTTCTTGGCTGGATACTCAGTCCCAAGATGCGCTACTTCCTCTACGCCTGGACCTCGAATGCAAATCAGGGCCAGGGCGCGCAAGTGGTCCTCGCGGGAAACCTGCAATACACCTTCAACAAGTATCTGACGGTGGGCGGCGGCATCAGATCGCTGCCCGGCACGCGTAGTGTCGAGGGAAACTTTCCGTTTTGGATGAACGTCGACAGCCGTCATATCGCCGATGAGTTCATGCGTCCTTCTTATACCTCGGGACTCTGGGCCGTCGGCAATCTCACTGATCGACTGAAGTACCAGGTGATGCTCGGTAACAACATGAGCACGCTCGGTGTGCCCGCATCGCGACTCGACAACGGGCTCAATACTTTGTCGAGTGCGCTGATCTGGTTTCCGACGGGTGATTTCGAAAGAGGTTTTAGCGGGCAGGGATGGGGCGACTTCGAGCATCACGACAGGTTTTCTACGCGCCTCGCGGTCCACTTCAGTCGCAGTGAGGAGAATAAGGAAAGTCAGCCCGACTCGGAGCAGTTTGAAAACACGCAGCTCCGTTTGTCGGATGGCACTGTGATCTTCACGCCGAATCTATTCGCGCCGGGAGCAACGATCACGGATGCGCGCTATCGCATGACGACGGTCGATGGTGGTTTCAAGTATCGCGGCTTTTCGCTTGAAGGAGAGTACTTCTGGCGCTGGTTGGATGATTTCAAGTTCACCGACGTCGTGAACCAGGAGACACTGCGAATAATTCCGTCGAGGTTGTTCGATCACGCATTCCAGATACAGGGTTCGGCGATGGTCGTACCCAAAAGTCTTCAGGCGTACGCGGGCTTTTCGAAGATCTTCGGACAGTTTGGGCAGCCGCGTGATTTCCGTTTCGGTCTCAATTTCTTCCCGTTCAAAAACAAGGTGGTCCGTTGGAATAATGAGGCGCTTTATCTCTACAAATCGCCCGTTGGTTACACGTCTGTTCCGTATCCGATCGGTGGTCGTGGCTGGGTTTACCACTCGAGCATGGAGCTCGCGTTTTGAGGTTGTTATGAAAAGCTTTTCACGCAAAGACGCAAAGACGCAAAGGCGCAACGAGTATCTAGCCCGCCTTTGCGCGTTTGCGTCTTTGCGCCTTTGCGTCAAAACCATCTCTTTGATCTTGCTCCTTTCGAGCCCGTCCTTTGCCCAAAACGGAAAAGACACCTACCTCTTCAACGACTCGCACTTCCACCTGACGAACTACATCCAGGAAGGCATCGACATCCACGACTTCCTGAAAATCATGGGCAACAAAGCCGGACGTGTCGCCTTGTTCGGCATACCGCTGCAACAACAATGGTCCTATCGCGTCGATGAAAACCGTGGCCCAACTTATTACTTAAATTCCGACGCGCCGCTTTATTACTACTCATTCACTGACGCCTGGATCGCCACCGCATACAAGTCGCTCACGAAGGAAGAACAGGCCCGCTTCGATCCGATGATCACGGGCTTCAATCCGTCGGATATGTATGCCGCGGATCACATTCGCCGCGTGCTCACGGCCTTTCCCGGCGTCTTCACCGGCATCGGCGAATTCAGCATTCACAAGGAATTTGTCTCCGCAAAAATCTCCGGCGAGGTCGCGAGTCTTCAGGATCCGGCGCTCGATCGCCTGCTCGACTTCGCGGCTGAAGTCGGACTCGTGGTTCTGATTCACAACGATGTTGACGTCCCATTTGCAAAGCCCGGCGCTGAACCTGCTTATGCGGCCCAGATGAAGGCCCTGTTCAAGCGTCACCCAAACACGACGTTTATCTGGGCGCATATCGGCGTCGGGCGAATCATTCGTCCGGTGAAAGAGCAGGCTGCAATCGTCGAAGAGATCATCGGCGATCCGCAATTGCGAAACGTTCATTTCGACATTTCCTGGGATGAAGTGGCGAAGTATGTGGTCGCGACGCCCGAATCAATCAACAACGCGGCGGCTGTGATCAATCGTCATCCGGATCGCTTTCTCTTCGGCACCGACGAGGTTGCGCCTGCTACTCAGGAAAAATATTTGAAGGTCTACAACCAGTATGAGCCGCTTTGGAAACTGTTGACGCCCGAAGCGAGCGAGAAAGTTCGCAAAGGAAACTACGAAAGAATTTTTGACGAAGCGAGACGGAAAGTACGCAGTTGGGAGGCTTCGCATATCAAGTGAAGAATTAAGGCGGAGGTGTTGAGATGAAAGTAAAAACCAGGCCATCAGGGTACGCGCGAAAATTTATTCGCTACCTTGCCGCCCTTACCTGCACGGCTGTCCTGTTGCCGGTGAATCCGCTCGTGTTTGCGCGGCACGCAGCCGGACCAGTCCAGGAGCAGCCAGTAACGATACCGCCGGAGCAGCTTGATTCACTCGTTGCTCCGATCGCGTTGTATCCGGACAACCTGCTCAGTCAAACGCTCGTGGCTTCAACTTACCCGTTGGAGATCATTCAGCTACAGCAGTGGTTGGAAAAGAATCCGAATCTGGGCAAGGACCAGAAGAAGTTGACGGAGGCAGTCCAGAAACAGCCCTGGGATCCGAGTGTTCAGGCGATGGCGCCGCTGCCTGACGTCGTGAAGCGTTTGTCTGACGACATTCAATGGACCACGGATCTTGGTAACGCCTTTCTCGCGCAACAAAAAGACGTGATGGATGCGATCCAGCGTATGCGTGACAAAGCGCAGGACACCGGGGCGTTGAAGTCAAACCAGCAACAGAAAGTCGAAGTGCAGACTGTAGAGAGCAAGCAGGTGATTGTGATCGAGCAGGCAAACCCGGAAGTGGTTTACGTGCCTTCCTACAATCCGACGGTTGTTTATGGCGCGTCTGCTTATCCGTATCCGCCTATCTACTATCCACCTTCGACAGGCGCAGTCATCGCGGCGAGCGCGATCTCGTTCGGTGTTGGTATGGCGATGGGCGCGGCGTGGGGCGGTGGTTGGGGTTGGGGTTGCGGCTGGGGCGGCGGTGACATCGACGTCAACGTCAATAACAACTTCAATCGCAACACGAACATCAGCGGCGGCAACCGCGTCAACAACATCCAGGGCGGCAATCGCGTCAACGGGGGTAATAAGTGGCAACACAATCCCTCGCATCGTGGTGGTGCGCCGTACGGTGACCGCCGGACTGCCGACCGGTTTGGCGGCTCAGCTCGCGGTGACTCACTTCAGAACCGTCAGCGCGCTGCGCAGCGAGATATCGGTCGACAAGGTGGAAATCTGAGAAGCAACGACCGCGGTAATCGCGGTGGTGTTGGTGATCGCGGTGGCGTTGGCGATCGCGGTGGCGTTGGTGATCGCGGAGGCGCTGGCAATCGCGGTGGCGTTGGCGATCGCGGCGGCGCTGGCGATCGCGGTGGCGCCGGCAATCGCGGTGGCGTCAGTGATCGCAGCGCCGGAAATCGCGGCTCGGGCGTCGGTGATCGAAGCAGTCCAGGATCGATCAACAACCGTGCAAGTGGCGATCGAGTCGGCAATCGCAGTGTTGGCAGCGGCTCGAGTAGTCGTGGCGGCTTCGGCGGTGGTTCCGGCGGGTTTAGTGGGGCCAGCGCCAGACAAAGCAGCAGCCGTGGATCTTCCAGCCTGGGCGGTGGCGGCGGTCGTAGCAGCGGTGGTGGTGGCCGTAGCAGCGGCGGCGGCTTTGGTGGAGGTGGCGGAGGCGGCCGTGGCGGCGGTGGTGGTGGTGGTCGTGGCGGCGGTGGAGGAAGGAGGTAAAGAGGTCATGAATAACAGAAGATTGCATATCCGAATTTCTACGTGGCTCGTTGCTGCTGTGCTCTTTTGTTTCGCGGCAGTGACGGCGGTCACGTCACAAACAACTATCGAGAGAAAAGGCAAAGCCTTCGCGAGCGCGCAGGAGGCTGCTAATGCGCTCATCGATGCTGCCGAGAAGTTTGACGAGCTCACGCTCGCGGAAATTCTTGGTCCAGACAGCTACGACATCATTCATACGGGTGAACCGGCCCGCGATCGTGAAGTGGCCCAGAAGTTTGCCGAGCAAGCACGGATCAAGACCAATGTCGCGTTGCAGCCGAAAAATCCTCGTCGCGCGATCCTCGAGGTCGGCGAAGACGATTGGCCGTTTGCGGTGCCGATCGTGAAGGTTGGCCCGACCTGGAGTTTCGATTCGAAGGCAGGGCGGCAGGAACTGCTCTACCGGCGCATCGGCGGCAATGAGCTCGATGCGATTGCTATCTGTCGCGGCTACGTCGACGCACAACACGAATATGCGCTGACTAAGCGAGGCACGTCAGGAGTCAATCAGTACGCACAACGGATCATCAGCACGCCGGGAACGCAGGATGGGCTTGCGTGGAAAAACAGCGATGGTACGTGGGGCGGTCCAATCGGGGAGAAGGTCGCGGCTGCAATCGTGCGCGGTTACACGTCGAAGGCTGAACCGTATCACGGTTACTTTTTCAAAGTGCTGAAAGGGCAGGGACCAGCGGCGCCGCTTGGTGAGATGGATTTTGTCGTCAAGGGCGCGATGATTGGCGGCTTCGCACTCATTGCGTTTCCCGCGCAATACCGTGTCACCGGCGTGCAGACGTTCATGGTGAGTCACGACGGCGTGGTCTATCAGAAAGACCTCGGTCCACAGACGGTAGAGCTCGCGAATGCGATCGATCGTTTTAATCCCGACAAGTCGTGGACGCCCGTGCAGGACCAGTGACCGTTTCTCTGCGTAGCCTCTGCGTCCTCTGCGTCTCTGCGGTAAGACGAGATGATCCACCGCAGAGGCGCAGAGGACGCAGAGGTTACGCAGAGAGTTAGGACTAACATCATGAAGAGCCTATTAGTCTGTCTGACATTGACTTGTCTGGTTGTTGCGCCTTTAGTAAACGCGCAGCAGACGCGGACGGAAAAAGACCTGCTTGGCGAGAAGCAGATCCCTGCCGACGCTTACTACGGCGTACAGACCGCGCGGGCGCTCGAGAACTTCAAACTCTCGGGCGTCCTGATTAATCACTACCCGGGATTTGTCGAAGCGTGGGCCATTGTCAAACTCGCTGCGGCCCGCGCTAATGCCGACGTCGGCGCGATGAAACCCGAGCGCCTGGCTGCGATCGAGAAGGCGACCGCCGCCATCCGCGAAGGTAAGTATCACGATCAGTTTCTCGTCGACTGGTACCAGGGCGGCGCCGGCACCTCGACCAACATGAACGCCAACGAGGTGCTCGCCAACGTCGGCCTCGAATTAACCGGACACAAAAAAGGCGAGTATCAATTCCTGGAGCCTCACGACGATCTCAACATGTCGCAGTCGACCAACGACTCATACCCGACTGCGCTGAAAGTCGCCTTTATCCTCCGCAACGATCGACTGATCAGCGAGCTCGAGAAACTCATTGCCTCTTTTCGCATGAAAGGCGATGCATTCCTCGAGATCGTGAAGATGGGCCGCACGGAAATGCAGGACGCGGTGCCGATGACGGTGGGCCAGGAGTTTCACGCGTTCGCCGCCAGTCTCCAGGACGAAGTCAAACTGCTGCGCGATGCGGAGAAGTACCTGTACACCGTCAACATGGGCGCCACTGCGATCGGCACGGGGCTTAACGCCCCGAAGGGTTATCCGGAGAAATGTGCGTTTCACCTCGCGCAACTGACCGGCAAACCGATCGTCCCAGCGACTGACATGCTCGCGGCGACGTGGGACCAGCAGGGGTTTGTCGTCTATTCGTCAGCGTTGAAGAGCCTGGCGATCAAGCTCTCGAAGATCTCGAGTGATCTGATTCTGCTCGCTTCTGGTCCACGCGCAGGTTTGGCTGAGATCAACCTGCCGGCGCTACAACCCGGATCGTCCATCATGCCGGGCAAAGTGAATCCGGTCGTGCCTGAAGTGGCGAACATCGTCGCGTTCCGCGTGATGGGAAACGACTACAGCGTCACGCTTGCGGCGCACAGCGGCCAGTTGCAGCTAAACGCTTACGAG
>Ga0207710_10001467_pt1 | contig 11710 bp, 9 predicted proteins | sample KBSS24metaG_FD_184400 | JGI IMG/M metagenome (GOLD analysis project Ga0207710, IMG submission 184400) | Switchgrass rhizosphere microbial communities from Kellogg Biological Station, Michigan, USA - KBS S2-4 metaG (SPAdes) (version 2) | ecosystem: Host-associated > Plants > Roots > Rhizosphere >...
CGAAAAGGCGCTGCATCACCTGTTCGCTGAAGTCATCGACAATGCCATGGACGAGGCGTTGGCCGGCCACGCCGACTGGATCGAAGTCGAGATGGAAGCAAGCGGCTTCATCAGCGTGACGGACAATGGCCGCGGTATCCCGGTGGATCCGCATCCCAAGTTCAAGAGCAAGTCCGCGCTGGAAGTCATCATGTGCACGCTGCACGCGGGCGGCAAATTTGACTCAAAGGTCTACGAGACCTCCGGCGGCTTGCACGGCGTCGGCGTCTCAGTCGCCAATGCTCTTTCCGAGCGGATGGAAGTCGAGGTCGCGCGCGAGCAGCAGCTCTATCGGATGGCTTTCGAGCGCGGCAAGCCGAAAGGAAAGTTGGAAAAAGCCGGTCGTGCGCCCAATCGGCGCGGCACGCGCGTGCGCTTCAAGCCCGACCCCGACATTTTTGGTCCAAAGGCCGCATTCAAGCCCGAACGCGTTTTCAAGATGGCGCGGTCGAAGGCTTACCTCTATGGCGGCGTCGAAATTCGCTGGCACTGCGATAAAGCGCTGCTCAAAGGTGTCGAGGACGTGCCAGAGAAGGCCACGTTCCATTTCGCTGAAGGGCTGAAAGACTACCTTGCGTCCAATCTCACAGGCGCGACGCTCGTTCATCCCGACATCTTCACCGGCTCCGCCGGCAAGACCGGTCGGCACGGGGCGGTCGAATGGGCCGTGGCCTGGACTGCCGACACCGACGGCTTCCTCAACTCTTACTGCAATACAATCCCGACGCCCGATGGCGGGACACACGAATCCGGTTTGCGGACGGCACTCCTGCGCGGACTGAAAGACCATGCCGCTCGTATCGGCCAGGAAAAACGCGCTGCCCCGGTTACCAGCGACGATGTCATGACCGGCGCCGGCTGCATGCTCTCGGTTTTCGTACGGGAGCCCGAATTCCAGGGACAAACGAAGGACCGCCTGGCTACGGCCGAAGCCCAACGCATCGTCGAACAAGCGATAAAAGATCCCTTTGACCACTGGCTCGCGGGCAATCCGCTGCAGGCCAACAAGCTGCTCGATTTCATCGTCGAACGCGCAGACGAACGCATTCGCCGGCGTCAGGAAAAGGACATTGCCCGCAAGAGCGCGGTGCGCAAGCTGCGTCTCCCCGGCAAACTCGCCGATTGCAGCTCCTCGGCCTCTGACGGCTCGGAAATCTTCATCGTCGAGGGCGATAGCGCCGGCGGTTCGGCCAAACAGGCGCGCGATCGACGCACGCAGGCCGTTTTGCCCTTGCGCGGCAAGATCCTCAACGTTGCGTCCGCCGGGAAAGATAAGCTGGCGCAGAACGCGCAGCTTGCCGACCTCATTCAGGCGCTCGGTTGCGGCACCGGCGCCCATTACCACGAGAAGGACCTTCGCTACGAAAAGGTCATCGTGATGACCGACGCCGACGTGGACGGCGCGCACATCGCGTCGTTACTTATAACTTTCTTCTATCGTCAGATGCCGAAGATGATCGAAGGCGGGAAGCTGTATTTAGCGGTCCCTCCTCTTTACCGACTGCAGCACGGCGGCAAGATCTTTTACGCGCGCGATGACAAGCACAAGGAAGTGCTTCTCAAGAAAGAGTTCCATGCCAACGCGAAGGTCGAAGTGTCCCGCTTCAAGGGCCTCGGCGAGATGATGGCGGCGCAGCTCAAGGAAACCACCATGGATCCGGGCAAACGCACGCTGTTGCGAGTGGTTCTGGCGGAGAAGGAGATGAAACCGACAGCGCGCAGCGTCGAACGTCTGATGGGGACGAAGGCTGAAGCGCGCTTCGAGTTCATTCAAGAGAAAGCGGAATTCGCGAGCGCGGATTTGCTCGACGTCTGACATCCCGCCACGGGGTGGGCTCTCCAAGAGCGTGGCGGCTTACCCCGCGACAGAGTGCAAGAAGATCATGTGGGCACTTTCCAATTAATTCCGAAATTTTGTTTCGCGAAAGCGTGAGGTGCCGGCGCAAATGGAATTGTGGCCTACGCGCTCGATATAGCCGGCCACCCTTTATTGATTTCGGTCGCGAGTTTGGCCTCTGTGGCGCCGGAGTTTGGTTTTGCGGCCTCGGCTTTCTTGGTCTTGCGAAACCACTGAAATCTCGATCGGCTTGGACATTACTGGAGGGTTGTGCGGTATATGGTTGGCGTCGCCGAGAAGCAGTTGAAGCGTGTGCTTGCCCAAAGGAAGTTCAACTGTTGCTTCGGACTGTCCCGCCCCGAAGTGCAGATGGTTGAAGTCATTCGGGATCGGTTGGTCTAGCGGAGGCAGCTTGGCATCGATCAGGAGATGATGGTGGCCGGTGTTGGTCTTTTCGATGCCCGCCGGCGCCACGCCCATGTTCGCAAGACCAAAGTGAATGGTCGCCTTCTGCGAAAGCACGGATCTGTTCTGCACGTCGATGAAATAAACCCGGGCGTCCGCGGGCGCAGCAGTCCGGGTCGAGGCATCGACGACACGCACCTTGATGCGTGGCGAAAGCACCGGCGGCGTGTGCGGAATGTGATCCTTGTCTCCGAGAAGCAGTTGCAGCGTGTGATCCCCAGGTTTCAGCGTGACCGTAGCTTCAGTCTGGCCGCCGCCGAAATGGAGATTATTGAAGTCGTTCGGTATCGGTCGATCGAGCGGTGGCAGTTCGGTATCGATCAGCAGATGGTGATGCCCTGAATTTGCGCGATCCGAGCCTGCGGGCGCGACGTTCATGTTTTTCAGGCCGAAACGAATGTTCACTTTGGGGTCAACGGTGGCTCCATCCTTGAGATCGGTAAAATAAACCGCGGCTCCGGGAGCCGAGGCCGTCGGCCCTCCGGTTAGCGCGACATTAACCCGAATGCGCGGCGACATGACCGGCGGCGTGTGCGGAATATGGTTCTGGTCTCCCAAGAGCAACTGCAATGTGTGCTGGCCCGGCTTGAGCGTGATCTCAGCCTCGGTCTGGCCGGCGCCGAAGTGCAAGTGGTTAAAGTCGTTCGGAATCGGTTGGTCGAGCGGCGGCAATTCGGTATCGATCAGCAAATGGTGATGCCCTGAGTTCTCACGATCCGATCCCGCGGGGGCAACGCCCATGTTGCGCAACCCGAAATAGATTTTCAGAGTTGCGGGGACGGTAGCGCCGTCCTTGAGATCGATGAAATAGACCTCCGCCCCGGCCGGCGATGGGCTAGGTCCGCCGGTGCGTTTGACCTGGGCAACCGCAACGCCACCGCATGTGACGCCCGCAAGCACCAAGGCCAAGACCGCAATGCCAGTCTTGCTGCACTGGTCCCCGGCTTTGCCGCACACGCGCATCGCCGCCATTCCTTGCGATCGCTATTCTTGTGACGAACTCATCGATCCGCCCGTGGATGAATAATTTAGGTGAATTCGACTCTGGTGGGAAGTGCGCACGTCTTCATAGACCTCGCCATGAGCAGACCTGCAACGGAACCGAATGGTATCGTGCTGCCGGCGCCCCCTCGGACTTTCGGCGCGATGTTTTCTCGATCGCAACGGCTTTGGTTCTCGCTGTTGTCCAAAATCATCAATATGTCTAATCTACTTAGTCCAAAATAGAGTGGTGGATTCTTGCGAGACGATAGAAGTCTCGACTAAAGCCAAAATGTAAGTTTGGCTTCTATGACGAAAAGGTTTCGTCTGCGAAGACTACATCACAGCAATACCTTAGACACCATCGGACCACTGCATGGTAACAGCAGGTGCGGCATGAACAAACGGCTTCTGTTCTGGCTATGCTTGTTGGTCCTTTCCTCATCGCTCACGTCGGGGGCGCTGCCCGCCGGACGCGTTGCCCTCGTCATCGGAAATGCCAACTACCCAGATGCAAGAACGCCGCTGTCCACCACGACCAAGGATGCTCGAACATTGGCCGATGAATTTCGTCGAATTGATTTCGACGTCGACTTCAAGGAGAACCTCAACAAGCAAAATATGCAAAATGCGATCGCGGCCTTTACCGGCAAGATCACCAACGGCACGGTTGCGCTTCTCTACTTCAGCGGATTCGGCCTTGATGTTGGGAGACAGACCTATCTGATTCCGGTCAACGCCCAAATTTGGACCGAAGCCGACGTTCGCCGTGACGGCATCAGCGTTGATGCAGTGCTCGCCGACATGCATCGCGCGGGCGCGAAAGTAAAAATTATCGTACTCGATGCTGCTCGAAGAAACCCATTCGAGCGCCGCTTCCGAGCGTCAGTCGCGGGGCTTGCCCCGATTGATGTGCCAGTCGGCACGCTTGCTTTATACTCCACTGCGCCCGGCCAGGTGATAGACGAAAGTTCTGGCGCGAACAGTCTTTTCGTCGGCGAACTGATCAAGGAGCTCCGTTCTCCGAACTTGACGGCCGAAGAAATTTTCAATCGCGCCCGCATCGGCGTATCTCGCGCCTCCAATAACGAGCAAGTTCCCTGGGTGACTTCATCTCTTGCCGAGGAGTTCTACTTCAGGCCATCAAATTCAGTCGTGATGACGCCCGCACCCGCCCCATCACCGCCACCCCAGCCCCCGGCGCCATCACCGAGCACCTCGACAACTTCAAGAAGTTCGCCGACCGACTCAACGCCCCCGCCACGCGAATCCCCTCGCTCCGGATTCAAGGCAGGAGATTTTTTTCGTGATTGTCCCGACTGTCCTGAAATGGTGGTGGTGCCCGCCGGCTCGTTCGCAATGGGATCCTCATCGGAGTACGAAAAACCGGTACACCGCGTGAACTTTGCGAAGAACTTTGCGATCGGTCGTCGCGAAGTGACCTTCAGTGAATGGGATAAATGTGCGGACGATGGCGGATGCAAATCTCGTCCCCAGGATCGAGGATGGGGGCGTGGCGACCGTCCGGTCATCAACGTCAGCTGGCTCGATGCAAAAGAGTACGCGGTTTGGATATCTCGGAAGACGGGACAGGTTTATCGGCTTCCGTCTGAGGCTGAATGGGAATATGCCGCCCGTGCTGGAACCGACACTTCCTTTTGGTGGGGTGGCGCCGTCGGCTCGCGCCAAGCCAACTGCCGGGAATGCAATACAGGTCAATCTGAACAGACTTTGCCGGCCGGCACATTCCAGGCAAATCGGTTCGGTCTTTATGACACCGCGGGCAATGCGGCGGAGTGGGTGGAAGATTGCTGGAACGACAATTATGTCGGTGCCCCGACAGATGGCTCGGCGCGGACCAGTGGGCAATGTCGGCTGCGGGTATTACGCGGCGGCTCTTTCGACAGTGCATCTACCTATACACGGTCAATGGCGCGCTTCAGATATGATTTCGATGTGCGATATTATGCCAACGGATTTCGCGTAGTGCGGGAGCTGAACTAGTTGCGTTACCGATTGGCAACTCCAATGTCGGTATCGGTGATGAGGCCTTTTGTCATGGCGGCAACTGCGGCAAAAGGGGTGGCCGTGCTCGTCGCTAGCTGCTTGGCCGTAATCTCGAGTGGAACCGTTACTGCGACCGAGAGTCATTCGCTCCCCGCTACTGAAATCCGCAAAGGGCTTTGTGAAGGCGACATGGTCGTGACCAAGGCCGGCAGTTCCCTACACGATGGCGACAAAGTGAGGCCGATTTTAACCGACGCCGTACTCACGGAGCCGCGCTAAATCGCCCTCCACGTCGGGCTAGATGATGTCGACAATTGAAACGAAATTATCTCAACTGGACAGTGCCCCACGTAAGGGCTTGTTTCGCCGAAGAGGCATCTTCAGCAAGTTCGTCGTCTCGTTCGTTGGGCTGGTCGTACTTGTGCTGCTGGTCAATGGTGCCCTCGAGACGTGGTTCATGTACAGCGAAACCACGCAAATTTTGGCAAAAGCCCAATCGGAAAAAGCGACCAGCACCGCCAATCGCATTGACCAGTTCTTGTCGGATATCGAACGACAGATTAGCTGGGCCACACGAGCCAGTTCCACCACAGTTGAACAACGTCGTTCAGATTACGCGCAGCTTCTTCAGCAAGTGCCCGCAATCGACAGCCTGATTTACCTTGATGGCGCTGGGAAGGAGCAATTGAGGCTTACGCGCGCACAGTTCGTCATTGCGAGCGGGGTCGATTACTCGGACGATCCCAAGTTCAAGGAGACGAAAGATAAGCCAGTTTGGCTGTCGCCGGTTCATTTCGACGGTTTTGATCCATTCATTGCGATAGCAATGGCGCATTCCGGTCGAAATGCGGGTTCAACCGTTGCGGAAATCAATCTCAAGTTCCTGTCAGATTTCGTAGACCAAGGCCAGACCGGTACGGACATCGACGCTTATGTCTTGGGGCCGGAGGGGCGATTGCTCGCTCACTCCGACATTGGTCACAATCACTTGGGCGCAGCCTTGGCAAATCTTCCCCAGGTAAAATCCTTGATCAAGTCGCCGGCCGGACCAGTGACTCTCGGGCAAGACCCCGACGGACACGCGGTCTTGACCGGGTCGGCAGCTATCCCTCGAATGAATTGGTACGTTTTTTTTGAGCAGCCGTTGAGCAAGGCACTTCAGCCAGTCTATGGGCTGCTTTATCGCACCGGGTGGCTGCTTGCTGTGGCCATCATGCTTGCTGTGCTTGCCGGCATGCTGCTGGCGCGCCAATTGGTCACCCCGATTCGAGCGTTACAAGTTGGCGCCCGGCAATTGGAGGCAAGCGATTTCGGCCACCGTATCAACGTAAAAACGGCAGATGAAATCGAGGAACTGGCCGACCATTTCAATCGCATGGCTGATCAGCTTCAAGGGTCCTACAGTCGGCTAGAGCAGAAAGTCGCTGACCGCACACGCGATCTTGCCCAATCGAATAGTGAATTGAAGGCGCTTGAGGAGATCGGACGCGCGGTCGCGTCGTCTCTCGACATTAACGCGGTGTTGGCCACGATCGTTACCCAAGCTGTAAAATTTTCCCGTGCAGACGCTGGCGCGATCTACAGCTATGACGCTTCACGGGGCATTTTCGAGCTCGCTGAAGCCCATGCGCTTGATCAATCGTTTCAGGATAAAGTCCGGGGCACCAGGATCACACTCGACGAAAGCGCCTTGGGTCTCTCCGCCAAGCAGCGAAGTCCTGTCTCTATTCCCGATCTTTCGAAAGCGCCGAGTTTTTCGCTTAAGGAAATCGTCCTTTCGGCAGGATTCAACTCCGTCCTAATCGTTCCGCTCTTCGCTCAGGATGACATTCTTGGCGCTTTGGTATTACAGCGCCGCGAAGTCGGAGATTTTCCGGCCAGTACAGTCGACCTCATGCAGACCTTTGCCAATCAATCAGTCCTCGCGATGAAGAATGCGCAGCTCTTCCGTGAAGTCGATCAGAAGGGACGAGAGCTCGCGATTGCGAGTGAGCACAAATCCCAGTTCGTCGCCAATATGAGCCACGAGCTGCGTACGCCGTTGAACGCCGTCCTCGGCTATTCCGAACTACTCGCCGATGGGCTCTACGGCAGCATTCCGCAAAAAGGATTAGACGTCCTGGAGCGAATTCAAGCCAATGGAAAGCACCTTTTGGGTTTAATCAATGACGTGCTCGACATATCGAAAATCGAGGCCGGCCAGCTCACGTTGGCGCTGGATGACTATTCCGTCGAGGCAATGGTGCAATCAGTCGTGGCCGCAACAGGTTCGCTTGCACAGGCCAAAGGGATCGAAGTGAAGACCAGCGTACCTAATGACCTTCCGATGGGTCGCGGCGACGAGCGTCGTCTTACTCAGGTACTCCTGAACCTCGTGAGCAACGCTATAAAATTCACTGATACCGGCGAGGTCGAGGTGCGCGTCCAGTCAGTCAATGGAGAGTTCAATATTATGGTGTGTGATACCGGGCCTGGGATCGCACCTAAAGATCAAGCAACAATATTCGAGCAGTTCCAGCAGATTGACAATACAAGTACACGGAAGAAAGGCGGCACTGGACTTGGATTATCGATTTCGCGCCAGCTGGTCGGCATGCACGGCGGCCGTATCGATTTGAATTCAACCGTCGGCGTAGGTTCCACCTTCAACATCGTCGTTCCAGTACGCGTGCAACAGCAGAGGCCGGCGTGAAGAAACGCATTCTCATCATAGAGGATACCGAGGACAATCGGCGCATCCTTCGAGATTTGCTCACCCACGCTGGATACGATTTAATTGAAGCGGATGACGGCGCGAAGGGCGTCGCGATGGCGGCCGAACATCGGCCGGACCTTATCCTCATGGATATCCAGCTGCCGACAATAGACGGCTATGAGGCTACGCGTCAGATTAAGGCCAATCCGGACTTGAGGCACATTCCGATCGTCGCTGTCACCTCATACGCCCTGTCCGGCGACGAGGCAAAGACAATGGCTGCCGGATGCGACGGGTATATCGCCAAGCCATTTAGCCCGCGAAAAATTCTCGCAATGATGCGCGATTTGTTGCGTTGATCGTGAGAGGAGCCGGTGCGAACTCCCCCTCGAATTCTTGCCGTCGACGATATGCCGACCAATCTGGAAATCCTGCGTGTCAGGCTGGAAGCCCAAGGCTATGAGGTCATTACGGCGGAAGACGGCGAAGAGGCATTAGCAAAGGCACGCGAGCTCGAACCTGACTTGGTTCTGCTTGATATCATGATGCCGAAGCTCGACGGAATCGCGGTGCTGAAACAACTTAAGCAAGACGCAATGCTGCGCTTCGTGCCAATTATCTTGGTCACTGCAAAATCCGATGTTCGTGACGTTGTGAGCGGCCTTGACTCGGGTGGCGATGAGTATCTCACAAAGCCATTTGAACATGCCGCGTTAACTGCCCGCGTTCGATCGCTGCTCCGAGTGAAGGAACTTCACGATACGGTTCAGCACCAAGCAGCACAATTGAAGGAGCAGACCGAGCAACTTTCCAGCTGGAATCGTCTGCTTGAGGAGCGCGTGGCAGAACAACTAATGGAAATCGAACGGATCGGTCGCTTGAAGCGATTTTTGGCGCCGCAGGTGGCGCAGATGATTGCGTCCTCCGACTTACCCGATTCGGTGTTGGCCAGTCATCGACAAGAGATCACCGTTCTGTTCTGCGATTTGCGTGGATTTACCAACTTTACCGAGACATCCGAACCCGAAGAGGTCATGGCGGTCTTGCGTGATTACCACGAGAACCTGGGAGAACTCATCTTCCGTTACGAGGGCACACTCGAACGATTTCTCGGCGACGGGATTATGATTGTGTTCAACGATCCAATTCCATGTGTCGATCACACCGAGCGTGCCATCCGGCTGGCGCTGGACATGCGTGAACGAGTGAACGAACTGGGGACGCAGTGGCGACGCAAGGGCCACGAACTTGGATTTGGAATTGGGATCGCCACCGGCTTTGCGACTGTCGGACAAATTGGCTTCCAGGAGCGCCGGGAATACACCGCAATAGGTAGCGTCATAAATCTTGCATCGCGGCTTTGCGATGAGGCGGCGACGGGCCAAATTGTGATCCCCGCTCGCGTGCTGGCCTCTGTTGACCAATCGGTGAAGGTAAAAGCTCTAGGCGAACTGACCTTGAAGGGTTTCGACAAGCCATTGGCTGCATACGATGTCCTGAGCTGGCACAACCAACCATCCAATCGTAAATCGTCTCCGACGCAGACAACCGAAAAAAAGAGAACGAAAAAAGCTTGAACGCGACGCGTTCACTTGCGCCGCGCGGCCGTAATTATTCGCCTCGCGGCCGCACGCGCTGCAGCAGCGGGGATACTGCCCCGCCGCCATTGATTCAGATAAATAAGAAAATGAGCATAGGCTCTAAAACATAGTGTTATCGTCATTCGTCAGCGGGCGCAGAGTGTCGATAACCGGTAGGATCGGATCAATGTCGAGTACCCAGAACTCGACTGATAATGCGGCGCACAAACGGCGCAATCTACGCCTTCCTGCTGGTCACTGCGCTCGTAATGCCGGCCCTCGCGGTCGCCACAGTTGGCACGTGGGGTTTGACCTCCCCGGCGCGATCAGTGAGTGACGCTACTTTCTTCGCACTTTCGCAGCATCGGCGTCTTGCTGCCGCGGGCAACTGCAATCCCATCTTTGACGCGCACGGGCCCGCCGTCAGTCTGATTGAACATAGTGCGGCGGGTCTTGTCGCGAACCGCAAAGATGAGTTTTTGCCGTTCCTCGACGTCGGTGCCGGGCTGGAAGATCACGTTGACCGCTACGCTCGTCGGAGAAACCTGCTCGGCCGAAAGAACACTGTAGCGATTTACCGCATAGTCGGGACCAAGATTGTGGTCCTCGAGGATCAGCCCCGGGCTCGGCGTTGTGATGTTGACGTGTGGATTGCTGGGCGTCGGCGGATTCTTGCAGTCCGTGGCCCAGGTTCCGAACAAATTGAAATGCCGGAATAAGTCTTCGGCCGATGCAGCATCCGCCTGACTCGGAACGACGAAAGCTCCAACGAGCAACGCAAACGCTGCAAGCCGCCGCATGGCAACCCCACTCTACCCATTGCTACAATAGCAGCGGTCGACGCCGCGGCAATTGATTTAAGGCAGCAATGTCAAGCCGGGTGGACGAAAAGGAGACTATTTGAAAGTTAGGTTAGCGGCTTTCACGACATCAGCGAATGACTTGATGTCCGCTTCGATCCGTTTCTTGAAGTCGTTACCGGTAGGTCCGCCCGGTTTAACCGCCATCTTTTGCAATCCCTCCCGGACTGCCGGGTCGGCGAGTGCTTTGCCCAACTCAGCCGTGAGCTTGTCCACGATTGGGCCCGGCGTACCCGCAGGTACAAAGAAGCCACTCCAAAGCTGGGTATCGACGTCGGGAAACCCGGCCTCAGCCATGCTTGGGACGTTGGGCAACTCAGGCGAGCGCTCCGAACCCGTCACCGCGAGAGCGCGGATCTTGCCTCCCTGAACTAACGGGATGACCGGCGGCCCGTCCGAAATTGTGAACAGGCTTTGTCCCGAGACAACACTGAGATTTGACTCATTGCTGCTCTTGTAAGGGATCGCCACGGCCGGCATCCCGCTTTTGAGCTTGAGCAGCTCGCTTGCAATTGTAAACGCCGGGGACGAAGTGCCGTAATTCGATTTGTCCGGATTGGATTTCGCCCAGGCAACGAGTTCCTTCACATCCTTCGCCGGGTGATCCGCCGGTATCACCAGCACCAGCGGGAACGAGGCAATCATGTTCAGGGGAATGAAACTGTTGCTCGCGTGATAACTAAGATCCGGAAAAATTGCCGTCGCGATCGACATCTGTCCGGTCGCGCCGACCAGAACTGTGTACCCGTCAGCCGGCTGACGCGCGGCGAATTCGCCGGCAATGCGTCCACCCGCACCGACGCGGTTTTCGATCACCACAGTCGATCCGGTATTCTCCTGAAATTTCTGTACAACGAGTCTCGCAAAGAGATCATTTCCGCCGCCGGCGGCGAACCCGACGATGAAATGTATCGGCCGGGTCGGATAATCGGTTTGCGCCAGCGAATGCCCAGCGGACAAAACCGCGAACAACATGAACACAGCGAAAACGAAACCGCTCCGACCCTTCATCATAACCCCGCTTACGCTTCCCGGTGAGACTTGCAAAAACCGTACACCGAGTTCAGCCGCCGGAAAACATGTTTGTCGGATGTGATATTGTGTGCCCAGCAATCATTCCACCGGAACCGACATGACGTCTATACGCGGCCCTCTCAATTCGCAGTCCGGCGCGCGTGACGAACTTTTCGGTCATCCGCGGGCGCTGGCCTATCTGTTCACAACTGAAATGTGGGAGCGCTTTTCC